>ERZ779649.1790-NODE-1790-length-11320-cov-1.977896_pt1 | contig 11320 bp, 7 predicted proteins | sample MGYA00511882_ERZ779649 | MGnify/ENA primary metagenome ERZ779649 (study PRJEB29588, sample SAMEA2157793) | human gut metagenome | biome: human gut; feature: human-associated habitat; material: faeces | place: Denmark | collected 2008/2010 ... | reverse complement strand
AGGCTCTGCTGTACGGTCTGCTTCTGCTGGTCTATGCGTGCTACAAAGGTGGCAAATTGGTTTTGAAGTTCAATTGGCGGAACAATAACGGGCATTTTAGCCAGCACTTTTGCTCCGAAGTTTTGCTGTGCCACACCAACTTTTGTCCCACTTACATATTTTTTTCCATGCGAAGAATTTATGTAATGGCAGATATCGCAAGAACTGGCATTTGTTCCCTTCTTTAATCTTATTATGAGGGTTGTAAACGTCTGGCTCCCTGCGTATTTTTGAGGCACAACGCAGGCTATGCCGGGGTATCCGGTTCTGGTTACCAGTATATCATTTGCTTCTAGCTTTTTTGATTTATATTTATCAGCAAATTTAGGTTCGATATATACTAACTCAGTATCGTCCAGATGATTTTCTTTAATATTTTGATTTCTTAGCATCACAACACCATGCTCCGCATAGGCGTGTGTTGCTGAATTAGCTATACCCACTGTGACAAATTCTGACAGGTTTTCCATATAATCTGTGTGGAAATTAGCATCGTTCTCAAACGTATTTGCAAACCGTGCCTTTACCAGTTCGTCCAGTTTTGCAATCTGCTGTTTGCGAAGAAGCAGTAATTCATCTATTTTGTTTAAAGTACTCGTTATTTTAATTTGTTGCTCTAATGGTGGATAACCAAATTCTATGTTTTTCAGATATCCTGCCGACAAGTTAGGCTGCGCACCACCAACAGCGTCTTTTGTAAATCTATCTTTTTGGCTTTCTAGAAAAGCATATAAATATTCTGGAAGAACATCTTCTCTTGGAGAAAATGCAGCGCAAGCTTGATTCGTTGCGGCATCAATTTTCAAAATAGATGTTGCACCAATAGTTGCTCCATACATTGCCAAAAGCACTGTGTTTTTTAAATATATCCGTGCAGAACTATTTTCAAGACCCAATTGGCTTATTTTTTCATCCGTTTCAAATAAATACTTATACTGCAATGCATTCCCCGCTTCAATCCGAGTCTTTATAATGTCTTCTTTCTCATAAGTGTAAGAAGTAAGGTCTTTTGAGTACGGATAAAAGTATTTTACCTGTTTGAATGGCTCAAACTCTAACTCCAGCAAATCATAGATTGGCTTTATCTGCTTAAGTTCATCCTTGCGAGTGTTCTTTTGGTCTATCTTTAACAAATCTGTCCCTTTCACGTTCATCATAATGAATGCAACAGACTCTTTCTCATCTTTGGCTGCATAATCTTGAATTGCTTTCATTAGGAACATAGCATATGAGGTCTTAGAAGCCAAACCGGATATTCCTGATATATTCAAGTATGAGTGGCTTGCATTCCCTTCACAGGTAGTAAAGGATATGTATCAGCCTATCGACAGCATAGTTGATTTCAGCCAGCCTTTGTGGTCTGCAACAAAGGATACAGCAGATCAGTTCATGCTCGATGGAAAGCACTATGTTGCGCCTCTTGGCTATTCTGCTTCTGCTATGCTCTGCTATGATAAGGATATCATTGACGCAGAGGGTCTTGACGATCCATATGAGCTTTATGTAAACAATGAGTGGACTTGGAAGAATTGGGAGGATATCATGTCCTCATATGTTGGCAACGCACCGGCTGATACTGAGCGTTACGGCGTAAACGGCTTCTTCAGAGCGCACGTTGTTCAGCAGACAGGCAAGCGTCTTGTAAACTATGATCCTGCAACAAACGAGTTTTCAAGCAATCTTAACGACCCTGATATCGAAAAGGCTCAGAACTTCCTTTATAATATGATGAAGGACGGACTTATCCTAAACGGCTGGGTAGGCTCTGCAAGAGATTGCTTCAATCAGAACTGCTTGTTCTATGCAATGGGCGAGTGGGCTTACACAGGCAACCAGACTCCAAAGGAGGGCGAGAACTGGGGCGTTGTTCCTATCCCTCAGTATGACGATAATCAGCAGAAGATAACAACTTCTGATATGACAGCTTTCATGTGGGTAAAAGGTTCAACAAGAAGCGAAGCTGTTAAGTGCTGGTTCGAGTGCGTAAGAGCTTCAAAGACAGATCCTAAGTATGAGCAGACAAACAAGGACAAGTTCATGGAGAACAACCCTAATTGGACAGACGAGATGTATGATGTGAAAATGGACGTTGTTTCTGACGATTACCTTATGCTCTTCGACTATGCTTACGGTATATCTTCCGCTCTCGGTGACAGAAAGCAGTTTGACGGAAACCAGTGCCTTGTTGACGCACTCTACAGTGATGCTTCAAATGTTAATGAAGAGGGTGTACAGTCCACATGGACGCAGGTTCGTGAGAAGTATTCTGCAACTGTAGATTCCGAGATAAAGGAACTCAACCAGAAGATCGCAAGCCTTAAATCATAATAAATAACTCCTGATAAAAATAACGCAGGCTGTAAAAAAGTCTGCGTTATTTTTATGCGTATTTTAGAATAGCCCAAGACCTAAAGCTGTGCGGATTGTGATGAAGATAAGTCCTGCAAAGGCGAGTATGGTAACAGGTGCGGTGAGATAGATGACTATCTTTTTGCCTTGTGAAACGTCAGGACAGAAGTTTATGAGCCTGAAACTTTCACGGTGATACCTAAGCTCTTTTACGAAAAGCACAAGACCTGCTATCATAAGTCCGAATGAAAGCAATGCGACAGCAATTATTATCATTGGTGCTGTGCCTGTGATCTGACCTTTTTCAAGGTTTGCGGCAAACTTGTCAAAGTCTATGGAACCAAGTGCGACGCTCTGAATTGCTCCGATAGTGTTCATGGTGAAGTGAAGTATCAGAGACGGGAAGATAGATCCTGTTTTTGCAACCATAAAGCAGGCACACATTCCCATAACAGCCGCATAGAGTATCTGCTGATAGCTTCCATGCCAAAGTCCGAAGGTCAGACCCACCATTATAATGCCTGTGAGCTGTCCGCATTTTTCAGCATTTCTGAAAAGCGTACCTCTAAACATAAGCTCCTCAAAGAACGGTGCAAGCACTGACATTGCCAGCACGCTCGTTACGCCGCCCAGGGCAGTGCCGCTTGAAGTGAAGTCAACACCTTTAAGGCTCGTTCCCGAAGCTTTCTGCACATATGAGAAAATAAATGTGTTGATATAATTTGAGGCATAGATAAGTCCGAATGATATGACAATCCACTTTGCTACCCATTTTGCAGGCATTGAGGGCTTTCTGAAACAGGCTGTTATTTTAAGCCCCTCTTTTTTGCCACTCACAAGTCTGAATACAACAAGAACTATTGGCACAACCACGAGATACTGTATGCAGTAGCTCACAAGCTGAGCGATATCCTCATAGTAGGCTGACTTTCCTGCGATATGGTACACCACCAAGTCGCCAAGTCTTATAAGTGCGATATCAAGCATATAGAAAATTATCACCATAAGTGAATTTACGTTTGAGGTTTTCCGTATAAGTTTTATTGTATCGTTATTCATTTTATGATCTCCATATTTGCGTTATGTGTTTTACAAGAAAATTATATCACAGGTGGAGTTTTGTGTCAATCGAAACGTTGTACTACTAGTGAGGAATGAGGAATGAGGAGTGAGAAATTATGGTATCGCCTGCGGCGATGATTTTTTATATGAAAAAAGACCGCCCTATGATGAGCGGTCTTTTGGTTGAAAGTTTTTAAAAGGTGGGCGAACACTGTTCGCCCCTACAAATCAACAGTTGTATGTACTGCGATATTAGAGCTTTACTATCTCGCCGTACTGCTCTCTGCCTGCGCCGACAGCGTTTGACTCGTCTGTATCAATGTGCATAGCAAGAGCGAACTTGTCGCTTACTCTGATAACAGTGTCGCAGAGGATAGCTGTTCTTTCTGCAGACTCTATCTTTACTGCAACGATATCCTTATCCTTTACGCCGAATGTTTCAGCGTCAGCAGGTGTCATATGGATATGTCTTTTAGCAACGATAACGCCCTCAGAGCACTCTACTTCGCCACATGGGCCAACAAGCTTGCAAGCGCCTGAGCCTGCTGTGTCGCCTGACTCTCTGATAGGAGCGGCAACTCCGATAGAACGTGCGTCTGTAGCTGAAAGCTCGATCTGGTCTGCTTTTCTTACAGGGCCGAGGATAGATACGTTTGCAAGCTCTTTCTTAGGACCTACAACTGTAACTCTCTCCTCACAAGCAAACTGACCAGGCTGTGAAAGATCTTTCTTCTTTGTAAGTGTTGCACCCTTTCCGAACAGCGTTTCAAGAGTTTCCTGAGTAACGTGAACGTGACGTGCAGATGTTTCAACGATAAACTTTGGCATGATGAACATTCCTTTCAATTATTGTATTTACATTTCTATTTTACTACTATTTTCGCCACAGGTCAAGGGGTAATTTAACTTTGGGTAACAAATTTTTTGTCATGTTGATCAAAAAAACAGCGGCTGCCGTTTGAGACAACCGCTGTGTGCAGTTAAGAGATCAGTTATTTCTTGTGTTTTTTCTTTATTCCCATTGCAGCACTGCCGCTTATCAACAGCATTGCAAGCCAAAGGCTCATACCACTGCCGCTTCCGGTCTGTGGATTTTTCTGCTCGCTCTTAGGCTTATCAGCCGTAGAACTGTCTGCCTTGGTTTCGCTTGAATCGTTTTTCGGCTTTTCTGCTGTAGAGCTGTCTGTCTTGCTCTCGTTAGTATCGCCTTTCGTCTTATCTGGCTTTGAGTTATCTTTTTTGTCATCACTTGGAGTGTCTTTCAGCTTATCTGTAATAGTGTCTGCCTTTTGTATCTCCTTTGTGCCGTCTTTGTCACCGAAATACTTGCCGCATTCTTCGCAGTACCAATACTCGATATTTCCCTCTTTGTCATGTGTTGCGTCAACTTTATCTATATGTGTGAGCTTTCCATGATTGTTCGGGACGATATCGCCGTATTCACTGCCGCAGATATCGCAGGTGGCTTTCTTTGTGCAGGTCGCCTTGCCGCCAGAATGTGTACACTCGTATCCACACTCTGTACATTCGCCTGCGTTCCATTCGTGGGGTTCTCTCTCGATAGTCACCTCGCCGCAGCAATCATATTTTTTCTCATGTTCTTTGCTGTCAAAGTTCCAAACAGGTTTGCCTGTGTGATTTGTCGGGTCAAGGTCGCCGTATTCTTTATTACAGAATTTGCACTTTGCTTTTTCAGTACAAGTCGCAGTGCCGCCCACATGGTTTTCGAGCACGGTTACTTCTTTTTCACCTGTGATGACAAAACCGTCTTTGAGTTTTGCCGAAGCGTAAACCGTCATTGTTCCGCTCTCAAGATCTGACGCACTTACCTTTGCGGTGTAAAGATCGTCTTTTTCGGTAAACGCCAATTCCGTACCGTCGCCTGCAAATCTGAAGCCTACTGTCACGTCAGTACAGCCCTCAGGCAGAGCAAATGTAAATTCATAATCACCTAAAGGACAGGTCTCGTCAGTTCCGTTTATGGATATTTTCAAAATAGTTGATTTTTTCGTTTCATATCCGCAAATTGTACATTCCTGCCAATATTCGCCGTCTTCCGTATTCCACTTGTAGGCGTGAAGTTCCTTTTGGCTGTCAGTTCCGCACTCACTGCACTGCTTCCAATGTCCGTTTTCGTCGGATATATAATCGCCGAAGCTGTGTTCGATAGGCTCGCCCTCAGTAGCCTGACAGCGTTTGCAGGTCTTTGGAGCTGTGCAGGTCGCTTCTTTCCAATCATGTCCCAATGGGTTTATAGGCTCATCTTTGTACTGTGAACATTCGGAGCAATTAAACCTCTTCACACCCTTATCGATGCAAGTCGGCTCGGAGATTATCGTTCCCTCGTCAAATATATGTCCGTCTACTGCGCAGTTTCTTATTACTGTAAGCGTTGCTTTTTCCGATACCCAAGTACCCACATAGTCCGCATTTTCAGCGTTCTTGACCGTACATCTGTACATATATCCGTTAAAGCTTATGTTCGTTGCACAGGTGGTGAATGTAGTCGACCATTCTTCCTTGCCGTCCACGACTTTTGAATCAAGAGAGAACGTTCCGTCAGCTTCGGTAACGTCTGCAAAAGTCTTTCCATCGTCCTTGCTCACCTGCCATATCACCTCAGCTCCGTAAGGATTTCCCTGAGCGATAGGAAGTGTGAACGTAGCCTTTTCTCCGCTGTTTATGGTCTTATTGCCGAGTGAGGCTGTAAACTCAGGAGAATAATATATTGTAAGCTTTGCCGCATTTGAAACTACAGAGCCGTATTCATTTGATACAACACAGCGCACAAGCTTTCCGTTGTTTTCTTTTCGCACTTTTAATGAATGTGAATTGTCGTTTGTATATGGGATATCCACAAAAGTTTCTCCGTTATCGCTGCGTTCCTGCCACTGATATTGGAGCGGTTCACTGCCTGTTGCTTCTACATTGAAGAAATAGTAACGTTCAATTACGATAGTTATTTCTCCGGGCTTAACAGGTTTAGGCTGGCTAGGAGCGTTTGTTGCACCGCTTTGCGGGTGTTTTACTATGACCGGTGCTTTTTCGGAGAAGTTTATCGTAACAGGGCCGAAAACGGTCGGCTCAGTTTTTTGTCCGTCGCCTGTTGATACCCATGTTTTGCATCTTATCTGCCAGCCGTTCATTTGGCTTTCTATAGTAGGCTCGTAAACAGAAGAAGTTTCTCCGTCAATGGCGGTGAAAGTCTTTCCGCCGTCCTTGCTCACTTCCCATAGATATTTGAGTCTTACTGCGCCATTTGGCGTATTGTTTGTGACCTCGAATTTTGCCTTTTTATCCAAGTGGAATTTGTCAGGAGCAGTAAATACCGGCTCGTCAATGAAGATATATGCGTCATAGGTATAGGAATGATTGAGCTTGGAATCCCAGCCTAAATAATATACATCTGCCTGATAATGCGTACCATTGTCACTGTTGCCCATACGCCCCACATACATGCTTGTGCCATGGGCATTTATTTTTGTGCGCTTGTCGTTTTCAACACTGTACCATTCTACTCGGATATCACTGTCTTGCAGTGAGGACGGCTCGTTTTCCATTGTTTTCAGCGTAACGACGTCGTTCTTTTTCACAACAAAGTATTTTAATGTTATAGGATCAAAAGGTATCCTATGCTCTAAGATATTCGTTCCATAACGCAGATTAAAATAGGTGTTCTCATCTTCAAGAGTGCCGTCAGCTTTTATTTTAAAAGCATTCACGCCATAAATGGAATCCTGTGACTTGAGCCAGAGATGAAGCTTGTTTCCGTCATGGAATATTTCTGAGCGGTTATAGCCATAAAAATCGTCATATGGCGTGTTAGCACTGCCTATAAACTCATTGCCATCTGCACCCCTTGCAACATAGGTGTACTTGTGTACTGAGTTTCCTTTTGCGTCCACAGCCTTGCCGTTGTCATTGAAGTCAGCACTTCCGCCTGATATCTGCAAGATTACGTTGTCACCAAGCGTTCCAGAGTAGTTTCCGCTATCAATGATGACCTTGCCCTCTCCTACAATGTTAAGTCCTCGCACGATCGCACTGTTTGTAAATTCTATCGTGCCGCCTTTCAGCTCGATAGGATAAGTGAAATTATATGTTTTATCAGGGGAGGTCTTTAATTTTAAAGTTGCGCCGTCATAGACAATGATCTTCGGAAGCTCAAAACCGCTTTTGATATCTATGTTCATTTTGATATCGCCTGAAAGTATGTTTACATCAAATGGAACGTTGGTGTCCAGATCGATTTCATATATATCTTTTAGATCTATTCCGCTTGCTAAATAAAATGTTTCATAATCATGCATATCCTTGAAATATGACATTTTACCACGGCCATTATCATCTTTTATATAGATGTCATCCATGTTTTCTGTATAATACTCTGTATACCCTCCGAAGCCATACTGCGCAAACTTCTTGAAGTCAGCGGGACAAGTATCGCTTTCATAGAGTTTCAGCCGTCCCGAAACTGTTATTTCGTTGCCGCCTGATTTACGGAAACCACGATTGACGCTTTCATAATCCACATACTCTGTTCCGGCACGGACACGTCCTTTTCCTAAAAATTTTATGGCGTAATGGTGAACTTGTACGCCATATTCCATGAATCCCGGCGTGGACGGATTAATGTTTCTGCCTTCTACTGTGGCGTTGTTCTTTATTACGATACCGCCTGCTTCAAGGCCTGAGGTGTATTCTGAATCATACTCTTGTGGTTTGTATATCTCTTTAAAGACGTTACCTTCGACCTTACTGCCGTCAACTGTCAAAATTCCATATACCATTATTCCTGCAATAGTTGAACCTGCATTGTTGAAATATCCGCCTGAAGTGAGATTTTTTGGTCTGTAGTGTGTGTAATTGGTGCACTCTCCCTTAACAGGTCTGTATGTAGCACGACCCTCTACGGTGGTATTAGTGCCGTTTACATAAAGCGAACCCTCAACATAAATGCCGTTCATGCCCACAGTTGGTCCGTTTGCGCAAGCCCAAACAGTACTGTAGTCATTAACTATCATATTATACTTTACGATAATGCAAGCGCCAAAGCTTTCGCACGATACATTAGTAGCATTTTGTTCAGTTCCGTCGCCGATAGTAAGATTTGAGCAGTATATTGCTGCGTCATGTGTTACTGCTGAAAATGTTCCGTCGCCAATGATAGTGATATTACTGTCAGGAGCGTAAATTCCGCTGTAGCTCTCATTGTATTTTGTTGCGGCTTGGCTTGAAAATGGGCTGTCGCCAAGATCAATGCTGCCGACAAGCTTTATGTTCAGATCTTGTTCGCCTTCAACGTATATAAGACCAAATCGGCTGGGTCTTTCGCTGTTGCCGTTTATACGTTTGCCTATAGTCGCCATATTGTAGCCAAGAAGCGTCAGAGTCTTGCTTTGTATATCGTATTTCCAGCCCTGTTTGCTCCATGTTTTATCAGATGTTACCTGTTCGTCGCCTATCCATATGCCATATTCTGTGACCGCAAATGCGTTCAATGGTGTAATGGACATTACCATACATAGAGTAAGTATGATGCTCAATAACCGTTTTTTCATCTTGTTTCCCCCTCTTCATCATCTTTTGAAAGTTTAAAATCGAATGTCATTTCCAACATTGCAAACAGCTTATACATGACCTCTGTGGCGATAGCTCTAATATCAAGCAATCTGATAAATGCAAGCACTTTTGCCTGTTCTTCCTCCGGTACTTTATACACTCGCATTGCCGCCGTCAGAAAACGTCTAAGCTTGTGGTCAAGAGAAAAATGAATATCGCATTTTCTTGCCATATAGTTGCGCATTATTCCTGATGTTCCGATTTCCATTTCATAGAAATCACTCTCGGTGTAGCCCGGAAAGTTCGAGCCGAATATCTGTTTCAGTTCCGCCGTAGTGTGGACATAGATATACTCAGCCGTTTCAGGCATAGTATAAGCTTCAATGTAGATCTCTCGGAGATTTTCATTCAGCTCAGTGAGGGTTATCTGTATGGCAGTTTCCACCGCATATGTGTATATCGGCGACATATTATCACCAACAATGTTCTTTGCCACTCCAAATTGTCCGCTGAACATCGTGCCCACAAGTTCCATTAGAATAGCGTCTTTTGTGGAGAATAAGTTCTGAAAGCTTCCTCTTGCAACGCCAGCTTTTTTCACTATCTGTGAGATAGTTGTCTGTTTATACCCCTGTTCCAGAAAAAGTTGGACGCATACAGTGAGTATCTTTTTTTTCGTTTCGATACCGTCTTTTCTTGTAGAAATATGTATCACCTCTTTTCATTATTTATTAATAATGATTTATAAATTAGTATGTGTATTAGTTATAACATATATAACACAAATTGTCAAGTATCAGAAAGGGGTAACAGCGAAATTTTACAATGGGCAACGATTTTTTGTATTATTTTTGCCTTAATGATTTAAAGCAAAACTCTTGTATTATTATAAAAAGTATGGTATAATCAAATTACGAATTTTTTTGTATATTTCTAAGGAGGAAATAATTATGAGTATGTATATCACTTGTCTTGACCTTGAGGGAGTTCTCGTTCCTGAGATATGGATAGCTTTTGCTGAGGCTACAGGTATCCCTGAGCTTAAAAGAACAACAAGAGATGAGCCTGACTATGACAAGCTTATGAAATACCGTATCAACATTCTTAAGGAGCATGGCCTTGGTCTTAAGGAAATTCAGGATACTATCGCAACTATCGACCCAATGCCAGGCGCAAAGGAGTTCCTTGACGAGCTGAGAAGCTTCACACAGGTAATAATCATCAGCGATACTTTCTCACAGTTTGCAGGTCCTCTTATGAAGAAGCTTGGTTATCCTACTATTTTCTGCAACACTCTTGAAGTTGCTGACAACGGCGAGATCACAGGCTTCAAGATGAGATGTGAAAAGTCAAAGCTCACAACTGTAAAGGCACTCCAGTCTATCGGTTTTGAAACTATCGCAAGCGGCGACAGTCATAATGACCTTGGCATGATTCAGGCAAGCAAGGCAGGCTTCCTTTTCAGAAGCACAGACAGCATAAAGGCTGAATATCCTGAGCTTCCTGCTTATGAAACATATGATGAGCTTATGGCTGCAATAAAGGCTGCTATGGACTAATAGTCTTTAATAAAGGAAAAACATAGATGAAAAAGGTAATATCACTTATAATGGCAGCGGCTTTGTCACTGTATGCGGCAGCCTGCGGTCAAAATTCTGTCAGCAGAGTGGCTGATAAGTCAAGCTCAAAGGCTGATGAAAAGCCTGCGGTGGAAAGCTGTAAGATAGCTGATGATAAGTTCGATACATATGTGTCGAACACTTACGTTGCCACGGGAAACAATTTTGTGGTAAAGAAAGCTAACGAGGTAACATACAGAGCCTATTTTCCACTGGAGGAATACGGAGAGCTTGAATACGCTTTCTATTTTTCAAATACTGTGGATTCTACATACAACGCTGACGGAAAGCAGGCTTTTGCAGGCAAAGAGGGCGGAGAGTATGAGATTTCCTCGGCTTATGTCTGTGACGGTGGAACAGGTCCGGATGACGAGATAACTTCACGGACGGAGGTAACATTTGACGGTGCAGGCTCAAAGAAAGTCGCACCTGCGGAAACTTTTTGGAGCGACCCTGTTACCCTGAATATTCCTGAAGATCATTATCTTGTGTGGGAGTGGACGGTGACGGGAAGAGATATCCCATGCAACAAGATGTCAAACCTCACGTCTACCACATCATCGAAAAACGGCAGCGATTTCACTTATTGTGGTTGTAGTTTACTTTTATTTCTGCTTCAGAAAGAAGCTTGTTGCACCGGGAACAGCGCCTGTTGATTCGGCATCTTGTCCAGATCCAAATTCTGCCAT
>ERZ779649.1784-NODE-1784-length-11339-cov-3.371411_pt1 | contig 11339 bp, 10 predicted proteins | sample MGYA00511882_ERZ779649 | MGnify/ENA primary metagenome ERZ779649 (study PRJEB29588, sample SAMEA2157793) | human gut metagenome | biome: human gut; feature: human-associated habitat; material: faeces | place: Denmark | collected 2008/2010 ... | reverse complement strand
TGGTCATGACAAACAGCCACACCTTTACAGGATACGGGTTTGGTATGTTCTGGCGTGACCGGCAGGCGGTGGCGCTGCTGCACACAGCGTTCCGCAGCAACTCCTTTATGGGTACGATGACCACAGGTGCGCACAATGTGCTGCTGGAATACTGGCTCAATGTGGGTCTGTTCGGCTTGGCATCGTATTTTATTGCGCTCTTGGCCTCGTTTCGGCAGATGCGGAAGCTGGAACGTCAAAATTATATTTTCTGCGCGGCATATATGCTCTGGTTCATGGTCATGGGCTGGACGGAACGCTCCATGTCCACCTATGAATACCAGATGGTGTTTCTATTTTTGGCGATGGGAGTCGGGAGCAACAAGCCCCGGCCTGTGAGCCGACGCAGAGCAAGATTGGAGAAGGAAGCTACATGAGTACACACAGCGGGATACAGCTCATCTTGATTGGGCTTTTTTTGCTCGGCGGTTTTGCGGCAGTACTGACGGCGCTGCTGCGCCGCAACCGCAATCCCCGCGCAGTCCCGGCACTGGTGGGCGTGGTGGCATTTTTGTTCCTCTGTCTGGGGAGTGTGGTGATGGTGCTGGTGCAGACGATGCAGAACAGCGGCATGGTGCTGTTTGCTCTGCTCATCCTGACAGCGGTGGTCATGCTCTGCGGGATGGTCTGGTTTTTGCTGGGCCATGTGCGTGAGATGAACAAGACAATCCTGGCTCTGCTGATGACCTATCTGCTGGTGGTGCTGTTTGTGACTCTGCTGTCCCGTCAGGGGCAGCACAACACCTCCGTCATCATGGAGCTGGAGCTGTTTCGTGCGCTGAAAATGCAGGATACGGATGTCTTGCGGCATCTACTGCAGAATGCGGCCCTCTTTGTGCCGCTGGGTGTCCTGTTGCCCCTGCTGCACCGCAGTCTGCGCTCTGTCTGGTGGGCGCTGCTGGGCGGGGCGGCTCTCTCCACGATGATAGAGACGACACAGCTGGTATTGGCGGTGGGTCAGTGTGACGTGAACGACATCCTGACTAACGCGCTGGGGGCTGTGCTGGGCTATGGTGTGTTCTGGCTGTTTGGCAGGAGGATGGAATGAAAGTCCTGATGGTAGAGCATTTCCTGCCCGGCAGTGTGTATACGCTGGAATTGTGCCGGGCGCTGCGCACAGAGGAACAGATCACGATTTTCTGCCGCAAAGGCGCGCCCCGGCCACTGGAAGGTGTGCAGTGGAAGGATAAGCTGTATGCTGGCGGAAAGGGATGGGCAGAGGCCCTGATGCGTTACGGTGGAGGGCTGCTGGCATTGGCCGCTGAGATCTGCACCGGACACTATGATGTCCTGCACGTGCAGGGGTTCAAAGATGCCCGGTATGAGATACCTCTTTACTGTAAGCTGAAGCGTCACTGTGGGATCCTGGTACATACGGTACACAATCTGCTGCCCCATGAGGCGTCGCCCCGGGATCGCAGACTGTACGGCGATTTTTACCGTGTCTGCGACCTTCTGGTGGTCCATAACTTATACTGCCGCCAGCTGTTGATGGACGAGTACCATCTGCCGCCGGAAAAAATCTGTGTGACGCCTCACGGCAGTTACACCCAGATCAGCCCGAAAGAACATCAGCTCCATACGGAAAAAACGGAGTTTTTACAGTTCGGCGTCCTGCGCCGCTATAAGGGTGTGGATATTCTGCTGGAAGCTCTGGCCCGCATGACGGAAACACAACGCAGCCGGGTCCATGTGACCGTTGCCGGGCAGCAGTTCCCCAAGCTGGATGCCACGGATTACGCGGCGCTCATCCGGGAGAAGGGGCTGGAAGGCCGTGTCACCTTGCAGCTGGGCCATGTGCCGGACGAAGCGCTGGATGCACTGTATCAGGAGGCGGACTTCTGCCTGTTCCCGTATCGGGAAATCTACGGCAGCGGTGCTCTCCTGATGGCCTACAGCTACAGCAAGCCGGTGCTGGCCAGCAGCATCCCGGCCTTTGAGGAAGAGACGGACGGGGGCTGCACGGGCCTGCTGTTCCCGCCCGAAGAGCCGGACGCACTGAAAGATGCCATCCTCCGGGCCGCAGACTGGACGGAGGAAACATATACCGGCACACAGTCACATATCCGACAGCTGGTAGAGGAAAAATATAACTGGAAACATTCGGCGGAATGTCTGGCGGAGGGATACCGGAACGCATGGCAACGAAAACAGAGATGAAACGCTCCCGGCGCGTGATTGCGCTGAATATGTTCTGGTCACTGCTATCGTTGTGCATCAATTACCTCATGAATTTTCTCATCACACCGTATGTGACCAATAACATCGGCGTGGAGGCGTACGGCTTCGTGGCGCTGGCGAACACATTTATCAGCTATGTGGATATTCTGGCGGTAGGCCTGAACGCCTTTGCCGGACGGTTCATCGCGATGGCGTACTACCAGAAAAAGCTGGAGAAGGCCAACCGCTATTTTTCTTCAACGATTTTAGCAGACCTGATCTTAGCGTGTGTCCTGCTGGCGGGAGGTACGGTGGCAATCGTCCGGCTGGACCGGATGCTGCAGATTCCGCAGGAGCTGACGGAGACCGACCTGCGGATTATGCGATCCATCGTAAAAGTTCAGGCTGGAGATCTCTATGGAAGCGGGGTCATCTACGACGCAGACGAGGAATCTGTTCTGATCCTGACGGCGGGACATGTGCTGGATCAGAATACCGGAGAGATCCTGGTGACTTTTCCGGATGATACACAGGCCCGGGCTGCACTGCGTGCAATAGCGGTAAACAGTGATCTTGCTTTTCTGCGGGTAGATAAGAAGGAACTGGATCCGGATGGAGAGTATCCAACCGTTGCTAGCGACAGAGAACGTTTTGATCAGCTGGAGGTCTATGAGGATGTATGGATGTACGGCGGGGACAATACCAAACCCATTTATGCGTTTGTAGTAAATCCCTGGATCTATGTGGAAGACTTCGAACAGTATATGCTTCTCCTGCAGGGACTGCCGGAGCCCGGAATGTCGGGCGGAGGTGCCTTCACGGAGGACGGAGTATTCTTAGGGATCCTGTGCGGCGCGGATGAAGAAGGAAAAGTGGCTGTGGTTCCTTACAGTATCATTGAGAGCGAGCGGGCAGGACTTGACAATCCGTGAAATATGATAGAAAATAAAAAAGATGGGTTTTAAACCCAGATTGGAGGAAAATACAATGACGAAAATAGATGTAGTATCCGGTTTCCTGGGTGCCGGCAAGACCACCCTGATCAAAAAGTTATTAAAGGAAGCATTGGACGGCAGCAAGACCGTTCTGATCGAAAATGAATTCGGTGAGATCGGTATCGACGGCGGATTTTTAAAAGAATCCGGTATCGAGATCAAGGAGATGAACTCCGGTTGTATCTGCTGCTCTCTGGTAGGCGATTTCGGTACTTCCCTGAAGGAAGTCATCAGCACCTATGCTCCCGAGCGAATCCTGATCGAGCCCTCCGGTGTCGGCAAGCTGTCCGATGTCCTGAAGGCTGTGGAGAATGTGGCAGGTGATCTGGATGTGGAGATCAATAGTGCAGTAGCAGTGGTAGATGCATCCAAGTGCAAGATGTATATGAAGAACTTCGGCGAATTCTTCAGCAACCAGATCGAATATGCCGGGACCATTATCTTAAGCAGAACCGATAAGGTTGACCAGGCGAAGCTGAATGCCTGCGTGGAGATGATCCGTGAGCATAATGACAAGGCAACCATCATCACCACACCGTTAGCGCAGTTGGACGGCAAGGAAGTACTAGGGACCATCGAAGGTGCTGACAAGCTGGAAGATATGATGAAGGAAATGTTAGAGCACATCCATGACGATCACGATGAGGACGAGTGCTGCGGTCACGATCATGACCACGAACATCATCATCACGACCATGATCATGATGACCATGATCACGAGTGCTGCTGCGGACATCATCACGACGATGATGAGGACGAGCACGAACATCACCACCATCATGACCATGATGAGGACGAGCATGAGCATGAGCATCACCATCATCACGATCATGACGAAGACCATGACCATGAGCACCATCATGAACATGACGAGAACTGCACCTGCGGTTGTCATGACCATGACCACCATCATCACCATCATGCAGACGAAGTGTTCACCAGCTGGGGTATTGAGACACCCAACACTTACAGCGCAGAGGACATCGAGAAGATCCTTACCGCTCTGGACAGCGGAGAGTACGGTGCTATCCTGCGTGCTAAGGGTATGGTACCTGCTCCCGACGGAACCTGGGTATATTACGATTATGTTCCCGAAGAACATGACATCAGAAGCGGTAAGCCGGAAGTCACCGGCAAGATCTGTGTCATCGGTTCCAAACTGGACGAGGACAAGCTGGCAGAATTGTTCCGCAAGTAAGTTGGCAGGACATATTTTGTATGCAGCAGGAACAGTAGGATAAATAGAGAAAGGTATGAATTATGACAAAACCGGTCTATATCATAAATGGTTTTCTGGAGAGCGGTAAGACAGAATTTATCACATTTACACTGGGACAGCCGTATTTCCAGATCAAGGGCAGGACCCTGCTCATCCTCTGCGAAGAGGGCGAGAATGAGTACGATCCCGCACTTCTTAAAAAAAGCCGTACGGACGTGGTGCTGATCGAAGAGGAAGAGGAGTTCAATCCGAATCATCTGATCGAACTGGAGAAGCAGTATAAGCCCGCCCGTATCATTATCGAGTATAACGGCATGTGGAACTTCAAGAATATGAAGCTTCCCTGGTACTGGAAAGTGGAACAGCAGATCACGACCATCGACGGCTCCACCTTCCCCATGTACTATACCAACATGAAGTCTCTGTTGGCAGAGATGATCCGTAAGTCTGAGATGATCATTTTCAACCGTTGCGACGGCATCCAGGATCTGAATGTATACAAGCGTAACATCAAGGCAGTCAATCCTGCCGCAGATGTGATCTTCGAGGACTCCAACGGTGAGATCGACGAGATCTTCGAGGAGGATCTGCCCTACGATCTGAGTCAGGATCCCATCGTACTGGACAACCAGGGCTACGGCATCTGGTATCTGGATTCCATGGATCACCTGGAGCGTTACGTGGGTAAAAATATCCAGTTCCTTGCCATGGTATTAAAGCCCGAGGAATATCCCGACGGTTATTTCGTACCGGGACGCATGGCAATGACCTGCTGTGCCGAGGATATGGCATTCTTAGGTTATGCCTGCGAGTATGCGGGCACGAAAGACCTGAAGCAGAAGGAATGGGTCAAGGTGACAGCAAAGGTTGCCAAAGAATACTTTGCAGACTATAAGGGAGAGGGTCCCGTACTTCATGCCATCAGCGTGGAGAAGGCAAAGGCTCCCAAGGATCCCGTGATCAGTTTTAATTAGAAAGGATCAGCTCTATGAAAAAGAATCCCATAAAGAGCGACCTGCGGGAGACAACAGCAGGAAAAGTGACATTTCTTTTCCTGCTGTTTTTGTATACCGGGGTCATGTTATATCTGTTCTGGATGGAATGCTATCAGGTGCCGGGATTCCAGTCGGATATGCCGGACTATGTGAATAAGGTGGCGGGCATTGCGGGGAATTATGAATTCCCCTATCCGATCCTGTTCTGGACTGCCAGACTTTCCGCATGGCTGATCGGAGCGAAGGCAGCAATGGCGGTCGCCACGGCGCTTTTTAACCTGGCAGCAGTGATCATCACGAAGTACTATATGAACCGTGAGATCCGTAAAAACAGTCATTATGAAATTTTGTCACATAAAAAGCAGGTCATGACCGATATTGTGGTGACACTGCTTGTGTTTGCACTGTTTCTGCTGTCGAATCTGTATTCGCCCAAGAATACGGCATTTTTCGGCTTTGATTATGCATATCGCTGCATGGGCATTTATACACCGAATCCTTTCTGGAATGCCACTTACCTGGCAACCAGACCCTTTGCGATTGTCTGCTTTTTTGAGACGGTAAAGGTATTATCGGAATATCAGAGGGATTTTCAGTGGAAGAACTGTACGCTGTTTGCAGTAAGCCTCCTGCTGACGACCATGACCAAACCGAGCTTCACTATGGTGGTGGTGCCTCTGATCGGTCTGATCCTGCTGGTGCAGCTGATCGCAAGTCGCGGAAAAAGCATTCGCAATGCGTTCTGTCTATGTGTGACCATGATACCTACGGGGATAGCCCTGCTGTATCAGTTCTCCGGAATCTTTACCGGGACGAATGCCATGGGGGAGGAGACCGGGATCGCCATCGGCTTTGCCAAAGTATGGAGTAATTATTCCAAAAGTATCCCGTTGAGTATTGTTATGGGAATGGCATTGCCTATTGGTGTTCTTTTCCTGAATCTATTGTTCGATCTGAAAAGTATAAAGGAGAACAGGTATTACTGGTTTGCATGGTTCAATTACCTTGCAGCGGCTTTGATGTTCTTAGTCTTCTATGAAAAGGGCTTCCGCATGATGCATGCGAACTTTTCCTGGGGATATATGCACGGCATGTTTTTCGTATTCCTGATGACACTGATCGTTATGGTGAAAAATATCCGGGAATGGTGGAAGAGCTGGAAAGTGATCTTCGTGATCGGAGAGATCGCGGTATTTTTCTACCATCTGGTGTGTGGTGTGAATTTCCTGATGTATGCTGTCATGGGGAATGATCTGGCCGGGTTTTAGATGCCGGGGTGTAAGGCAGAGTATGCAGAAAGCTGATAGTGATAGACAAGATACGAAAAATACAGGAGTTACATAAGATAATAGGAGAAAGGAGAGTGTTTCATGAGTATGAGTATAGTAGCCGGTCTTCTGATTCCTTTTCTGGGGACGACTGCAGGGGCAGCCTGCGTCTTTTTCCTGAAAAAACAGATTGGCGGCAACATTCAGAGAATATTTACCGGATTTGCTGCCGGTGTCATGGTGGCAGCTTCGGTGTGGTCTTTACTGATACCTGCCATGGATATGTGTGAAGAGATGGGAAAGCTTGCATTTCTTCCCGCAATGGTTGGCTTCCTGATCGGTATTGTTTTTTTGTTGTTCATCGATAGTCTGGTGCCCCATCTGCATGTGGGCAGTGAGGCTCCGGAGGGACATAAGAGCAGCCTGAACCGTACGGCTATGCTGATGTTAGCCGTGACCATTCATAATTTCCCCGAGGGTGCGGCTTGTGGTGCTATTTTTGCCGGCGTGCTGAGTGGTGACGGAACGGTTACCATGGCAGGCGCCCTGACGCTGGCTATCGGTATTGCCATTCAGAATTTCCCGGAGGGAGCTATTATCTCCCTGCCCCTTCGCAGTGAGGGTAACAAGCGGAGCAGATCCTTCGCACTGGGCGTGTTGTCCGGAGCGGTGGAACCGGTGGGCGCAATACTTGCCATTGCACTGGCAAGCATTGTGACACCGATCCTTCCGTATATGCTGGCATTTGCCGCAGGTGCCATGATCTATGTGGTCGTGGAGGAGCTCATTCCGGAAGCCAGTGAGGGAGAGCATTCCAACCTGGGAACCATTGCCTTTGCAATTGGTTTTGCGTTGATGATGATGTTGGATGTGGCACTGGGATAGCGTGTATGGGAGAACATTTGCGGAAGAACAGTAAGAACAGCAGGAAGGGTGTACGGGAATGTCCGTGGAAAATGAAAAAGAAATACAACAGCTGAAAAACCGGATCCGTGAACTGGCAGATAAATCCTACAACCAGAACCAGTACACCTTTACCGGATTCTTAGGACTGGCGGAACAGGATGCCCTGTGGCAGGTGGAACGGGAAGTGAAGTTCGCAGGGATCACCTTATACGGCGGCAGGGAAGAGGCAGAGCGGAAGATCCTTCGCTTCGGCAGTGAGGCGGAGCTGGGCTATGAACAGCCCTTTCCTATCTGCTGTATCCGGATCAGACCTCTATCCGCGAAATTTGCAGACAAGCTGTCCCACAGGGATTATCTGGGGGCACTGATGAATCTTGGTATTGAACGCAGCACCATCGGCGATATTCTGCCGGGAGAGGGCGAAGCTTTTTTGTTCTGTCAGGATACCATTGCGGAATTTATCTGTGATAATCTGGAGCAGATCCGCCACACCCACGTGAAGTGTGAGGTGGTGGATGCGGCGGCAGAAGTACCGCAGGAAGAACCGGTGCGACAGGTCATTCAGGTGGCAAGCCCACGTGTTGATGCTGTCATTGCCAAGGTATATAATAAATCCAGAAGCGACTGCCTGGAGCTGTTCCGGGCGGGAAAGGTATATGTGAACGGCAGGCTGTGTGAAAATAATTCCAAGCCCCTGGAGGCGGGGGATGTGGTAAATGCCAGAGGCTACGGTAAATTCTGCATAAGCGGTGAACCCCATGCCACGAGGAAGGGGAAGCTTGCCATAGAGGCGGAGGTATATCCGTAGGGAAGTATTTCCGGAAGAACAAAAGGAGGTTAAACAGTGTATCATTATACTGCGATTCAATGGTTATTTTTCTTTTATTTTTACTGCTTTTTCGGTTGGTGTTTTGAATCCACATATGTATCCATAAAGAGCAGGAAATTAGTTAATAGGGGGTTCATGCGCGGACCGTTCCTGCCGTTGTACGGCAGCGGCGCCATCATGATGTTAGTGGTGTCCATGCCGTTCCAGGATAATCTGGTGATGGTCTACATCGCCGGATGTATCGGGGCCACGGTGTTAGAGTATGTCACAGGCGTGACCATGGAGGCATTATTTAAAGTCAGATACTGGGACTATTCCAAGAATAAGTTCAATTTCCAGGGACATATCTGCCTGGGGTCCTCGCTGGCATGGGGTGGTCTGACAATCCTGATGACGGAGTTTATCCATAAGCCCATTGAACATCTGGTGTTGTCCATTCCGGACAGCATCCTCACTCCGGTGACACTGGTGCTGACGGCGCTGATCGGTGCGGATTTCGCGTTGTCCTTCAAGGCAGCCCTGGATCTGCGGGACATACTGGAGAAAATGGAGAAGGCCAAGGAAGATATGCTTCGTATCCAGAAACGGCTGGATGTTATTATTGCTGTGACCAGTGAGGATCTGGAGAATCGTAAGGAAGGCTTCAGCGATAGCCTGGCACAGAAGAAGGAAGACTTTACCGCAAGTATTACCACCAGAGTGGAGGATTTGAAGTCCAACATTGAGGGCAAGCTGGAGAGCTTCCGCACTTCCGCACAGAAATCTCCCAACCAGTATCTGGAAAGCGTGAAGAACGAGGTCGCCGAGTTGCGGCAGAAGTACACCAGAAGCGTGGCAGACAGAGAGAATGTCAGCAGCTTAAGAGATTTCTTCCAGCGTGACATGATCCGTTCCAATCCGACCATGAGTTCCGAGAAGTTCAAGGAAGCTCTGGAAGAACTGAAAGAGCACTCCAATAAGAAAAATGAATAAAAAGCAGAAAAAGCATGTCTGTGATGCCCGTTTTTAGGGGGCGGAAGGGCATGCTTTTTTTGCACATGGAAAATGAGAAAAAAAGGAAAAATAGGAAGAAATAGTATTGACAATATAGCGGGGGGGGAAAAAACTAAATAACGGTAAAAATAAAATCCATAACATTATACTTAGGAGGAATGAGATAATGAAAAAGAAATTAATCATTGCCGCAGCCATTGCATTTGCAGTATTTGCAGTTCCTTACGGCAGCAGTGCACTGTCTACCGTATCTGTAGCAAGTGAGAATAATACGGTGGTTACACCGACCCCTGCACCGAGCACCAAACCGGTAGAAGAGGTAAAGAATGCGGTAGATGCTATTGATGCATCCAAGATTACTGATGCGGCATCTGCAGATAATGCGGCAGTTGCTTTGATAAAGATCGGTTCTCAGGATCTGAAGGAAGCAATGAATGCAGGACAGGATACTGTTAATGATGTTGCAGCCATCGAAGCAGCATACAAAAAGGCAAAGGGAATTAAGGATACTACTCTTGCTAACTCCGGCGCTGTAAAGGCTGTAGGCATTGTTGGTGCAGCATTTGTTGCTCCTGACACAACACTGAGTGTAGAAGCACCGGCGGCTACACCTGAGATTACTTCTTCTACATACGCAGTAACTTCTACTCCCGTATATGTAGAAATCAGCCTGAAGGCTGGTACTTATTCAGTTGAATCTCTGCCTATTCCCGTAGCAGTTACCATTGAGACTCCTGCAGGTGTAGATGGTAATAAGGCAGTGATTTTCCACTTTGTAAATGGTGGACTGGAAGAAATCAAGCCTATTTACAATGCTTCCGCAAACACTTTGACCTTTACTGTAAATCACTTCTCCACTTTTGCTATTGCAGAAGCTAATAATACCGCAACAGCAGAAGGTACTGACAACGCATTTGGAAGATATCGTGACAATGTGGCAAGCGAGATCGCTAATGCCAAGGACGGTGCTACCGTTAAGATCAGCAGAGACAAGAACATCAATGCTCTGCCCAACGATATCATGCAGGCTCTGTACAAGAAGCAGACGGTAGCTCTGGAGCTGGAGTACACCTTCGAAGGCAACGAGTATACGGTAACCATCCCTGCCGGTAAGGCAGAAGACAATGCTATCGAATGGTATGGTCCTCTGTACCTGCAGATGCGTTACGGCAAATAAGTAACCGTAAGGAAATGAAATAACCGGGAAATATAAGGCACTCTTCAGTCAATGAGGGGTGCCTTGTTTTTCAGTCTGAAGGATAATGTAAGCTATGAAGAAACAGGAACAAAATACAAAAGAGACCGTGAGTATGCTGGTTTATGGGTATCTGGTGATTCTTTTTGCCGGTTTACCGCTGTATATGCAGAACAAGCTGGTGATGATCGGAAATGCAAAATATTTGTTTTTCCGGAATACTACGCTGGTGCTGGGGGCTTTTGTGGTGCTGGCTGTGCTGTGGCAGGGGATCCGGGGAGAACGGACAACGAAACGGACGTGGAAGAAAACGGATGTGTTTATGCTGTTGTATCTGGTGTCTGCAATCTTTTCTTATGGAATCAGTCCCTGCAGGGAGGATGTCCTTTTAGGGTATCCCGGCTGGTATATGGGGCTGGTGACCCAGGGATTGCTGGTGGGGATCTATTTTGCGGTATCCCGGTATTATGACGGCAGCAGAAGTATCTGGTGGATCGCCGGGATCACAGCGGGAATCGTGACACTGATCGGACTGTTGAACCGTCTGGACATCGATGTGCTGGGAACTTTCCGCGGAATGGAAAACGGAGAATGGAACCGGACCCAGCTGTTGTCCACCATCGGCAACAACAACTGGTATGCCGGGTATCTGAGTGTGACGGCCGGAATCTCTCTGTCAGCTGCTTATATGGGAAAACGACAGGGCAGAGTGTTGGGGATGCTTGGAAGCTTTCTTTTTT
>ERZ779649.1777-NODE-1777-length-11371-cov-3.120714_pt1 | contig 11371 bp, 7 predicted proteins | sample MGYA00511882_ERZ779649 | MGnify/ENA primary metagenome ERZ779649 (study PRJEB29588, sample SAMEA2157793) | human gut metagenome | biome: human gut; feature: human-associated habitat; material: faeces | place: Denmark | collected 2008/2010 ... | reverse complement strand
GCCTGTGGCGGATAAAGGGAGCAAAGCGCTGTCTGAAATAACGAGCAATAGGAAGTACATTTATGTACAACGCATTGCGACTATATTTCAGACGGGAGGATTCGCACAAACAATCACTTTTTCATACTTCTTATATATGCAAAGGTCTTTTCTTCACCCTCATCTCTCAGCATAACCAATAATTTTTCAAGCAAAGCCTCGGTGTTGGGGTGCATACGGTGTTTGCCTCTGATTCTGCAAAAATATGTAAACGGAGCGCCGTCCGTGTAATTTTTGCCGTTGTAGATCTTGCTTGCGGCAACTCGGTCGCAGAACATTTCGATAACATATTTTACAGGCATTTCAACATTTTCAATCTGCTTTGTCTTTGGGTTGTAATCGTTCCAGTATTCGTAATGGTGACGGTTTCTGCCCTTGTGATGCAGCCACGCCTGTGAATAGCCATACAGCTCTCTTTCCTTTTCATTGGGACTTCTCGTGCCCTGAAAATACTTTGCACCCGGAATAAATTCTGTAGGCGAATACTTTGACAAATCGTGTATTAATCCCTGTCTGAGAATTCCTGCCCTTGCACAGTTGGCAATTACCTTGTGCCTGTGGCGGGTTATTGTTCTGAAATGTTTAATCGGATGTGCCATAATTATCACCATAAATTGTTAGTTTGGAAAATACAAAACATTCTCCGACTGACATTTTACCACATTTCTTGCCGATTTAAAATAGCACTTGCAAGATTGTCGAAAAAAAGTTATAATATACAAAGGTTAAAATTTTGTAACCATTTAATGTTAAATTCTATAAGGATAGGTAATCTATGAAAAAGAAAATTTTCATTCTTTTACTTTGTGTTGTCCTCATTGCAACCTGCATATTATGCGGTGTGACGGGAATTTTCGGAAATGATTCTCAAAATTCTCCAAAACCGCAGACGCCCGATACGGCAGCAACCGAAAATATGACATTTCCGAGCAAGGTCGATTCGCTCACATTAAAAGTCGGCGAATCAAAGCTTATTGAACTGTCATCCGAAAAAGCAAAATCCGTTACCAAATGGACAAGCTCGGACAGTAAAATTGTTACCGTTGATGACGGCGGAAGGGTTGACGCTCTCAAAGAGGGTACGGCTCTGATTTCTGCCATTTCAAAAGACAAATCAAAGTCGGAATTTCAGGTTACGGTGGCAAAATCAACCATGAAAAAACAGCAAAGCTACTCAACCTGTATAACGGCAAATCTTGACAAGCTTGAAAGTAACAAGCGTAATACGGCAAAAAATCTGTACGCAATCAAGGTCAACCGCACGGCAAACTGCGTGACGGTTTACACATATGACGAAAAGGGCAAGTACACAATCCCCGTAAGGGCGATGATTTGCTCCACAGGTCTTGACAATTCGACAATCACGGGTGACTACACAATCGGAATCAAGTCCGAATGGCTTTCCCTTGTGGGCGATGTTTTCGGAAGATACATCAGCGGAATTTCTGGCGATTATCTTTTCCACTCCGTTCCCTACTACTCAATGAGCGAAGAAGATTTGGAGCTTGAGGAGTTCAACAAGCTTGGTGAACAGGCATCACAAGGATGCGTAAGACTTGCGGTTTCGGATGCAAAGTGGGTTTATGACAACTGCCCCGCAGGCACGAATGTAAGCATATATGACGACGCAGAAAATGCAGGCCCTCTCGGAAAACCGGATGCAATCAAAATCACCGATTTTACCAACAAATGGGATCCGACAGACAGCAATAAAAAATGCCCGTATGCCAAAGCAACACCAATAATCAGCGGTGCAAACGATTACACAATCAAAAGCGGCGGCGAATTTTACGCCCTTGCAGGAGTAACAGCCGTTGACACCTGCGGCAACGACATAACATCAAATATCGAAGTTTTCGGCAATGTAGTAACCACCCGAAAAGGCAAGTACAAGGTAACATATTCAGTCACCGATGTGCTTAAAAGAACATCAAGCGTAACGATTACGGTAACGGTGCAATAAACCGCCGCAGTCAATTTAAGAAGATAGTTCCGCAAAAGCAAAAATAAAGATGCCCGAGCGGAGCTTTTAAATTGAAAGTGGAAAATTGAAAATGTAAAATGAATGTCGGGAAGACGGTTTGCAAAATGCAAAACATCGTCTTCCCGACTGTTTTTTATATATGAAAGTTGTTGTTTATCTGTTGGGGCGGATATCATTCGCCCGCAAGCAACGGTACAGACTACATATTAATACAAATTTTATAAATGCTGCAAAGCAACTGTAATAATGTATGGATGAACCGTGTTCGCCCATACAGATTTGTACAAACATTGCATACCTACACTCGGGCATATTCACTCTCTCATTAACAAGACTGTCTTCCCGAAAGGGCTGCGATGGCATACCGCTGACCATAATTTTCAATTTTCCATTTTACATTTTCAATTAAAAAAGAATCTCCCGAACACGGCAAATGCCATATTCGGGAGAATTTTTTATTTATTCACATATTCACTTTGTACAAGCTTTAGCCAAAATTATTCGGCATCGGGAAGGCTTGCAAGCTTTTCAAGGTGAGCATACTTATCAGCAGCAACCTTTTCAGCCTTTTCAAAGAGTTTTTCTGCTCTTTCGGGGAATGAACGAGTGAGTGAGTTATAACGAACTTCGCCCATGATGAAGTCACGATATGATGCAGAAGGAGCTTTACCGTCAAGCATGAACGGATTCTTTCCTTCGTCTGCAAGACGAGGATCGTAACGGAAGATGTTCCAGTAGCCTGCCTCAACAGCCTTTTTCTCCTCAAGCTGAGCAATACCCATGCCACCCTTGATACCGTGGTTGATACACGGAGCGTAGCAGATTACGAGTGACGGACCGTTGTAGCTTTCAGCCTCAACCATAGCCTTGAGAACCTGATTGTTGTCAGCACCCATAGCGCACTGTGCAACATAAACATAGCCGTAGCTCATTGCAATAGCGGCAAGGTCTTTCTTCTTAACAGCCTTACCAGCGGCGGCAAACTGTGCAACCGAACCTACAGGAGTAGCCTTTGAAGCCTGACCGCCTGTGTTAGAATAAACCTCAGTATCGAATACGAGGATATTAACATTTTCGCCTGATGCGATTACATGGTCAAGACCGCCGAAACCGATATCGTAAGCCCAACCGTCACCGCCGAAGATCCACATTGACTTCTTAGCAAGTTCGTCCTTGTCAACGAGTGTTTTCTTAACAAGTTCGCCAACCTTTGCATCCTCTGTGTTCTTTTCGAGTTCAGCGATAAGAGCGTCTGTTGCAGGACGGCTTGAAGTTGAATCTGTTACTGTGTCGAGATAGTTCTGGCAAGCTGTCTTGAGGTCAGCGCTGTCTGTATCCTTCTGAATACCCTCAACATACTCGATAAGTCTGTTGCGGATAGCCTTCTGACCGAGAGCCATACCAAGACCAAACTCTGCGTTATCTTCAAAGAGTGAGTTCTGCCAAGCAGGACCGTAACCCTTCTTATTCTTTGTATAAGGTGTTGCAGGAGCAGATGCACCCCAAATTGATGAACAGCCTGTTGCGTTAGCAATGAACATTCTGTCACCGAAAAGCTGTGTAACAAGCTTTGCATACGGTGTTTCACCGCAGCCTGCGCAAGCGCCTGAGAATTCAAGCAACGGCTGTTTGAACTGACTGCCCTTAACTGTAGTGAACTTGAACTTCTCGTGAACTTCAGGCTTATCTTCAAGTGTGAGAGCGTAGTCAAATACTGCCTGCTTAGGACGCTGTGAGTCGATTGACTGCATTGTGAGAGCCTTAGCGCCCTTCTTACCCGGACAAACCTGAGCACAAGCGCCGCAACCCGTACAGTCGAGTGTTGAAACTGTCATTACAAAGTTGAGGTCCTTGAGTCCCATCATCGGGAGGCTCTTTGTACCCTCGGGAGCTTTTGCAAGCTCATCGGCTGTCATGGCAACAGGACGGATTACAGCGTGAGGACATACGATTGCACATCTGTTACACTGAATACAGTTTTCAGGATTCCATTCGGGAACATCAACTGCGATACCTCTCTTTTCATAAGCGGCAGAACCGTTAGGAGCAGTACCGTCAACATGATCCATAAATGTTGAAACAGGGAGCTTGTTACCCTTATACGCATTTACAGGCTTGAGGATTTCGTTTACATACTCAACGAGAGCACCGTTACCCTCTGCCTTGTCGGCAACTGAATTATCAACAGCGTTAGCCCAATCAGCAGGAATTTCAACCTTCTTGAGGTCTTCCATACCACGGTCGATAGCGGCGTAGTTCATATCTACGATAGCCTGACCTTTCTTCATGTATGACTTCTTAGCGGCAGCCTTCATAAGCTCCTTAGCCTTGTCGGCAGGAATGATATCTGCAATCTTGAAGAATGCTGACTGAAGAACTGTGTTGATACGACCGCCAAGACCGATTTCCTTACCGATCTTGATACCGTCAATTGTGTAGAAGTTGATGTGTCTTTCAGCGAGAATCTTCTTCATCTTACCCGGGAGACGCTCGGAAAGCTCTTCTGTATCCCATGGGCAGTTAAGAAGGAATGAACCGCCTTCTTTAAGGTCATCAACAATATCGTACTTGTCAACATAAGACGGATTGTGACAGGCAACAAAGTCTGCCTTTGAAATGTAGTATGTTGACTTAATAGGAGTTTTACCGAAACGAAGGTGAGAAACTGTAAGACCGCCCGACTTCTTTGAGTCATATGCAAAGTAGCCCTGAGCGTACATATCGGTGTTATCGCCGATAATCTTGATTGAGTTCTTGTTAGCACCGACAGTACCGTCAGCACCAAGGCCCCAGAACTTACAGCTGTGTGTACCCTTCGGAGTTGTATCGGGATTTTCAACAATCGGAAGTGAGAGGTTTGTAACATCATCAACGATGCCGATTGTAAATCTTCTCTTAGGTGTTTCGCTTTCAGCGTTTCTGTAAACAGCGATGATGTCGCCGGGTGTTGTATCCTTTGAGCCAAGACCGTATCTGCCTGTGTAAACCTTTACACCTGCAAAGTCCGAACCGTTGATAGCGGCGAGAACATCAAGATAAAGAGGTTCGCCGATTGAACCGGGTTCCTTTGTTCTGTCAAGAACAGAGATTGTCTTAACAGTCTTAGGAAGCTCTCTGAGCATATAGTCGGCAACGAAAGGTCTGTAAAGGTGAACTTTAAGAAGACCGACCTTTTCGCCTGCGGCATTGAGGTAATCAACAACTTCTTCCGTACAGTCACAAACAGAACCCATAGCAACGATAACATGCTCTGCATCCTCTGCACCGTAGTAGTTGAACGGCTTGTAGTCAGTGCCGATTTTAGCATTAACCTTGTCCATGTACTTAACAACAACTTCGGGAACTGCGTCATAATACTTGTTACAAGCTTCTCTTGCCTGGAAGAAGATATCGTCGTTCTGAGCAGTACCTCTTGTTACAGGATGCTCAGGGTTAAGAGCACGACGACGGAAAGCCTCAACTGCATCCCAGTTAAGCATATCGGCGAGGTCTGCGTAATCCCACTCCTCAATCTTCTGAATTTCGTGAGAAGTTCTGAAACCGTCAAAGAAATGAAGGAAAGGAACTCTGCCTTCAATAGCTGCAAGGTGAGCAACAGCGGCAAGGTCCATACATTCCTGAGGATTGTTTGAACAAAGCATAGCATAACCTGTCTGACGGCAAGCGTAGATATCTGAGTGGTCACCAAAAATAGAAAGTGCGTGGCTTGTGAGCGCACGAGCTGATACATGAATAACGCCCGGAAGGAGCTCGCCTGCCATCTTGTACATATTCGGAATCATAAGGAGCAGGCCCTGTGATGCTGTGTAAGTTGTGGTCAAAGCACCTGCTGCGAGTGAGCCGTGAACAGCACCTGATGCGCCGCCCTCCGACTGCATTTCCGTTACCTGAACCTGTCTGCCGAAAAGGTTCTTGGCACCCTGTGCCGAGAACTTGTCGGTAAGGTCAGCCATTACGGAAGAAGGTGTAATAGGATAGATAGCCGCAACATCGGTAAACGCATAAGAAACATGAGCTACTGCGCTGTTACCATCCATAGTTTTCATTTTTCTTGCCAATGGAATCGTCCTCCTTTTTAATCAAAGCGGCAAAGGAAATGATGCCGCATAAATTTTCGATACCCGTTAATTACGCACCGTAAATCAACAAGCGGTACGGATACTTTGTATCATCTTAAATTTTATCACTTAAACACCGATTTGTAAAGTGTTTTACACAAGAAATTCAAAGCAGAATACATATTTTTGTTTCGTTTTTTACAAAAAAGTTTTTTATATTTACTTGTTCCTGTCAAAATACTTTATTGTTGATTTTTTAAAAATCAATAACAAAGGTTTTGGTTATTTGTACAAACGGTTGCAATGTTACGCTCGGGCATAATATGTTTTTTGACATTACAAACTGTCTTCCCAACATTAATTTTCCATTTTCAATTTTCAATTTTACATTTAATTAAAGCTGTCTTCACTAACATAAAAAGTCGGCTCACCGTTAATTTACTTTATTTGTCGGAGTTCCGTTCAGAAAATTTTTGATGTTGTCCGAAACTATGCCCATAAGGCGTTCTCTGGTTTCAACGGGCGCCCATGCAATGTGGGGGGTGATGATGCAATTTTTTGCCCCCATAAGAATGCAGTCCTCAACCATAGGCTCAACCTTGAGGGTGTCGATTGCCGCACCGCCGAGGTGACCGCTTTCGAGTGCCTCAAGCAAATCTTCTTCAACCATAACACCGCCTCTTGCCGTGTTTACGAACAATGCACCCTGTTTCATTTTGGCAAAGGCATTTTTATCAAACATATTTTCCGACTGTGGATTTAGCGGACAATGAACGCTTACAATGTCGCTTGTTTCAAGAAGTTCGTCAAATGAAACATCTTTGATTCCGTCAATATTTTTCGGAGTTCTGCTCGATGCGATTACATTCATATCAAAAGCGCTTGCAATTTTTGCAACAGCCTTTCCGATGTTTCCGAGTCCGACAATGCCGAGTGTTTTGCCTGCAAGTTCATTCAGCGGATATACAAACGGTGAAAAAGTTTTGCTTCTTTTCCACTTGCCGTCCTGAACAAACCGATTATATTCCGCAGTGTGATTGAAATGTTCAAGAATGAGTGCAAATGTGTGCTGTGCAACCGCATTTGTTGAATATGAACCTGCGTTGCAGACGGTTATGCCGTTTTTGGTGCAGTAGTCAAGGTCAATGTTGTTGTAGCCTGTTGCAAAAAGTCCTATATATTTCAGATTTTTTGCAAGTCGCATTGTGTGCGAATCAAGCAGAGTTTTGTTGCACACAACGATATCTGCATCTGCAATTTTCTCCGCAACCTCTTCATATTTCAAAAGACCGAACGACTCAACCTCACCGAACCGATTAAGCACATCGGCATTTACAATATCGTCAAGAACAGTCTGTGCGTCTGTTAAAACTATTTTCATCTTATCACCTCGTTTTTTACTGACTATAGTATATACCGAAAAATTTTTCCTTGCAATCCAAATCGAAATTTTGTATAATATTCGTGCATAAATTGAAAGGAACGGTATGTTAATGTATAAAAATTATCTTTTTGATTTGGACGGAACTTTGCTTCCCATGGACATGGAAAAATTCGTAAATCTGTATTTTTCATCGCTCTGCAAGCGTTGCACTCCTGTTATAAAAATCGAACCTGACGCCCTTATAAAGGCGATGTGGGCAGGTACTGACGCTATGACAAAGAACGATAACAGTCGTACAAACCGTGAAGTTTTCTGGGAAACAGCGGGCAAAGTCAGCGGTGCCGACCTTGAAAAGTTTGATGACCTTTTTACCGATTATTACGAAAACGAGTTTATCGTTCCGAAAGATGCTACAAGCTTTACTCCTTATGCAAAGAAAAGCATTGATTTCATAAAGAAAAACGGCGGCAGACTTATTGCCGCAACAAATCCGATTTTTCCGTTTGTTGCAACAAAACGCAGACTTGAATGGGCAGGAGTTTCTCCCGACGATTTTGAACTTGTTACAACATACGAAAACTTTGGTTGCTGCAAGCCGAATCTGAAATATTTTGAAGAAATCTGCAAAAAGCAGGATATCAAGCCCGAAGACAGCATTATGATCGGCAACGATGTTGACGAGGATTTGTGCAGCGCAAAACTCGGCTTTGATACATACCTTATTACCGACACAATTGTGAACAGAGATAATAAGGATTATTCAGACTACAAAAACGGCAGTTTTGAGGAATTTTACAAAGATTTTCTCAAAGGCGATTAAATATGATTATATTGTGCGGTCAGACGGCATTTTGCTTTGTCTGACCGCTTTTTCTGTGTGCATTTAATTTTACTTTCACAGAATACCTTTTAATGCCTTAAATGAAATAAAAAAATAGTCGAATGTGGTATTATGTAATGTGATACAGGTTATCAGACGGGATTTATTTTGTTTTATATCTTAATTAAGCAGGTGAATGAATTATGTCAGAAGTAATCAGAATTTTTGTTGAAAAAAAGGATGGTTTCAATGTTCTTGCAAAGCAGACGCTTTGGGACATCCGCCACAACCTCGGTATGAAGTCTGTCGAAGATCTTCGTTACATTGTGCGTTACGATCTTGAGGGACTTACTAAGGAAGAATATGACAAGGCGAAAACCATTGTTTTGTCAGAGCCTAACGCCGATGTAATCTATGAAGAAACTCTCCCCGTTGAGGACGGCTGGAAGGTATTCGCAATGGAGTATCTCCCCGGTCAGTACGATCAGCGCGGTGACTCTGCCGAGCAGTGCGTTCAGCTTCTTACTCAGGGTGAGCGTTGCAAGGTTCTTACAGCAAGAGTAATTGCTCTCAAGGGCAATATTACAGATGAAGAGCTTGTAAAGGTTGAGGAGTACCTCATCAACCCTGTTGAAAGCCGTCTTGCATCTCTTGAAAAGCCAAAGACTCTTGATATGGAAATTCCCGTTCCAGAAAATGTTAAGAGGGTAGAGGGCTTCAACGGCTGGAATGACGATGAGATGCAGAAGTATTACGATTCAATGGGCTTTGCAATGACACTTGCAGACCTCAAGTTCTGCCGTGATTACTTCAGAGATACAGAGCACCGTGATCCGTCGGTTACAGAACTTCGTGTAATTGACACATACTGGTCGGATCATTGCCGTCACACAACATTCCTTACAAGACTTGAAGAGATTGAGATTGAAAAGTCTGCTCTCGGCAAGGTTATCGAGGACGCACTCAGCGAGTATTATGCAACCCGTGACGAGGTTTACGGCAAGGATACAAAGAGAATCGTTTCACTTATGGATATGGCTCTCATCGGTATGAAGTCACTCAAGAAAAAGGGACTCATTCCCGATCTTGACGAAAGTGAAGAAATCAATGCCTGCTCAATTCAGGTTCCCGTTACCATAGATGGAAAAACAGAACAGTGGCTCGTTCAGTTCAAGAACGAAACTCACAACCACCCGACAGAAATCGAGCCTTTCGGCGGTGCCGCAACCTGTCTTGGCGGTGCAATCCGTGATCCGCTTTCAGGCCGTTCATATGTATATCAGGCTATGCGTGTTACAGGCTCGGGCGATCCGACAATTCCTTTCAAGGATACAATGCACGGCAAGCTCCCTTCACGCAAAATTACAACAGGTGCCGCTCAGGGTTACAGCTCATACGGTAACCAGATCGGTCTTGCAACAGGTCAGGTAACCGAGCTTTACGATCAGGGCTATGTTGCAAAGAGAATGGAAATCGGTGCTGTTATCGGTGCATCTCCAAAGGAAAATGTTATCCGTGAAACTCCTCTTCCCGATGATGTAATTGTACTTCTCGGCGGAAGAACAGGCCGTGACGGCTGCGGCGGTGCAACAGGTTCTTCAAAGGCTCACGATGAAAACTCAATCGAAACCTGCGGTGCAGAGGTTCAGAAGGGTAATCCTCCGACAGAAAGAAAAATTCAGCGTTTGTTCCGCAACCCCGAAACTGCAAAGCTCATCAAGAGATGTAACGACTTCGGTGCCGGCGGTGTTTGCGTTGCTATCGGTGAACTTGCCGACGGTCTTACGGTTGACCTTGACAAGGTAACAAAGAAATATGACGGCCTTGACGGTACGGAGCTTGCTATATCCGAAAGTCAGGAAAGAATGGCTGTTGTTCTCGATAAAAAAGATGTTGACAAGTTTATTTCACTTGCATCAAAAGAAGCAAGTGGTACAGGTAATATGAAATTTATGCTTAATGGCGCGTTAACCTTAGGCACAATGGACGGCGCTAATGTTGAAATTGCAGAATTAGCCGGTGCTGAAAATATCTATACATTCGGTAAAGATTCAGAAAGCATTATTAAACTTTATGAAACAGCAGGTTATGTTTCAAAAGAGTATTATGAAAACGACAAGGATATTAAAAGAGCGGTCGATTTTATTCTAAATCCTGCCGTGGTGAAATTAGGCAATAAAACACGTTTAGAACGTCTTTATAACGAATTATTGAATAAAGACTGGTTTATGACGTTAATTGACTTTAATGCTTATGTCGACGCGAAAGAACAAATCTTAGCCGATTATGAAGATCAAGATAGTTGGAATGAGAAAGTGGTTCACAATATCGCAAAAGCTGGCTTCTTCTCATCAGACCGCACGATTGCTCAATATAATGCAGACATTTGGCATTGTGAGGGTTAAGGGGAAGCAATGAAACTACTTACCCTGAATGTACACGCTTGGTTAGAAGCTAACCAAGCGGAAAAAATAGAGATTCTTGCGGAGACTATTGTAGAAAAGGGTTATGACATCATTGCCTTACAAGAGGTTAATCAATTGATGTCGTCTCCTGCTATTTCGCCAACGTTAAAGCAAGATAACTATGGTGTCATTCTGTTAAATAAAATCAATCAACGCGTTGCACAGAAATACTCGCTTTTTTGGAGCAATTCGCATATTGGTTACGATAAATATGATGAAGGTATTGCGTTTCTAACGCGTTTGCCTGTTTATGATGTTGATGCGTTTTATTGTAGCCAACATCAACGTCTTGACTCGATTCTCTCGCGTAAAATCATTGGCTTGACGGTAGAATATCAAGGCCAGTTAATTGAATGTTATTCTTGCCATATCAATTTGCCAAATTGCGATGGGGAAAACCAACTCGATAATATTCGCTATATTGTAGAGCGGAGTCAAAGTGCGAATCTTAAAATCTTGATGGGTGATTTCAATACCGATGCAATAGGCGATCAGCAAGCTTATCAGCAGATTAAATCCTTAGGTTTATTTGATACGTTTGAAATGGCAGAGCAGAAGGATAGCGGTATCACTGTGGAGAAAGCGATTGACGGTTGGAAAGGCCATAGTGAAGAAAAGTGA
>ERZ779649.1772-NODE-1772-length-11390-cov-5.620644_pt1 | contig 11390 bp, 8 predicted proteins | sample MGYA00511882_ERZ779649 | MGnify/ENA primary metagenome ERZ779649 (study PRJEB29588, sample SAMEA2157793) | human gut metagenome | biome: human gut; feature: human-associated habitat; material: faeces | place: Denmark | collected 2008/2010 ... | reverse complement strand
AATCGGAGTGCCGACGGGGCTTTTTTGCTATTTCAGAGGAAATCAAGCTGCAATTTGGGCAGATGCTTGGGAGAACGAAAGGCACCGAGGATTCCCCAAGGGCGAACGGAAAGCCTTTGGGTCGTCTCCGCAGAGGCAAAACCCTCTGTGATAGAAATATCATCCGTATAATGTGCTATGCACACTGGCTATGGAGATGCTTCCAAATAAGCAGACAAGGCAGATAAAACAAAAAACCGCCCTTTCGGACGGTTTCTTGAGGTGAACCCATGAAGAGCACCCTCTGTGCTGGAGCGGGTGATGGGAATCGAACCCACGTGACCAGCTTGGAAGGCTGGAGCTCTACCATTGAGCTACACCCGCATGTGGAGCGGTAGACGAGGCTCGGACTCGCGACCTCCACCTTGGCAAGGTGGCGCTCTACCAACTGAGCTACTACCGCATAACCACGCGACTGCATGGTGCGAAGGAAATTTGTGCGGGCGAAGAGACTCGAACTCTTACGCCATAGGCACCAGATCCTAAGTCTGGCGCGTCTGCCATTCCGCCACGCCCGCACGAGAGGCGAAATCAGAAGGCAGATGGGAATGACCCATTGGAGATTCGAACTCCAGACACCTTGATTAAAAGTCAAGTGCTCTGCCAACTGAGCTAATGGGTCAAAAAGCTGGGGTGGCAGGGCTCGAACCTGCGAATGCGGGAGTCAAAGTCCCGTGCCTTACCACTTGGCTACACCCCATCGCAGCAGGCTTTCGCCGCATCCGCAGCAACCTTGAGTAGGGAAGAAAGGGAGAATAGTGGGACTCGAACCCACGACATCCAGAGCCACAATCTGGCGCTCTACCAACTGAACTATATCCTCCATATGCGCGCCTGGAGGGTCTCGAACCCCCGACCCACGGCTTAGAAGGCCGTTGCTCTATCCAACTGAGCTACAGGCGCAGAGCCGCAAAATCAGGAGCCTGATTCTTTCCTTCCAGACTGCCAGCGAAGGAAACACCCTTGCTGACAGATACAAATTATATCATCAGCAAGGGCGTTTGTCAAGCACTTTTTTGCGTTTGACGGAAATTTTTCGCTGTTTTCGGCAGAAAACTCCGGGAAGCCTGCTGTACAGGCGGATTTAGCGCATTATCAATAGAATGGATTTTGTCCGTCGCCTTGAGCGCACGCCTTACAGGACAATATCCCCCGGCCGATAGCCCTTGGGCAAGGGCTCTTCCTCCAGAAACCGGAAATCTGAATCCTCCAGTGTCGGCAAAAAAGCCTCGAATGGAATCTGGTCAAACTCGCTGTGGTAGCTGCTTGCGCCGAACCAGCCGCCTTCCTTCGCCCGCAGGTTCAAATCGCGCGCGAATTTGGTGTGGTTCGAGCAGTCATGCACGACAATCCCCCAATGTTCCACGGCGCATTGGCGCATCAGCCGGAACGTTATCTCCCGGCTCCAAATCGGCGATACATAGCCGCGGCGCGTCATGTACATGGGCGTGCCGATGTAGTTCGGCAGATTGTTGGGGTTCAGGTGCAGCTCGGCGCAGTTGATAAAATCAAGACCAGTGGACAGAATTGCATCCTTTTTCTGCTGGAAATGCTCGTAAAAATCGGGCGTCATGGGCGTTTCAATCGCGACGGTGGGGATATATTTCTTCGCCGTAGCGATGCTCTGGATGACGTTGTCGGCGCAAGACGTTGCGCCGAGGTTGAAGCGCAGTTCGTCCAGCCCGGCCTCACCCAGCGCACGCAGATTTTCCTCCGTGCAGAGCGTGCCGTTGGTGTACATGTGCTGATGAATCCCGGCGGCGCGGAACTTGCGGATGATATCGGGATACAGTTCGATTTCCATGAACGGCTCCAGATAGACGTAGCTGACGCCGGTCGGTCGGTTCGACGTGCTGAGCAGCAGGTCGATATCCTCCACGCGGAAGTACGTCCCGCCGATTTCCCACAACCCTTCGCCGATGGTCTCTTGGCAATCCAACTCGCCGTAATTGTAGCAGAACGGGCAGCGGATGTTGCACTTGTTCGTCCGGCGGATGGCGCTCAGCCCCGTGCCGGTCAGGCAGGACGTGCATCCCTTGGAAAATTTCGCCGGGTCGCCGACGAAGTACGTCCGCCCGCCGAGCGTGTGCAAATCGGGAATCTGCGCCATCAGTTCCTTGTGGCGCGCGTCCACCGCGGTTTCAATCTGGCTGATGACAGCCCACGCCAACTCCTGCTGATGCGGCATCAGCGGCTCATCTTCCGGCAGTTCCGCGAAGAAACGAAACCACATTAGCGCGTCTTTCTTGCTGATTTTCATGCGTTCATCATTCCTCCTGTGAATTTCGCTTCCATCATAGCACAATTTTGTACCGCGCGCAACCATTCAGCGCATCGGCTTGCGCTGCGGAAGCATCATTCTGCGTCCATTTCGTGAAAAATTTTCATTTTCCCCTTGACAACCCATCCGCACCGTGCTATACTATTTTGTGTTGCGGGGCATTAGCGCAGCTGGTAGCGCACAACACTGGCAGTGTTGGGGTCAGCGGTTCGAATCCGCTATGCTCCACGAGCCGAAATCCTTGGAGATGCAAGGGTTTCGGCTTTTTTAGTGCTGCTGTATACCCACACCATACCCACAAACGCTTTCTTTTCCGTATCCACGAAAAACCGCTATGCGCGTGAGTCTGCGCTTTTTACAGCGAGCAAATGAATTTTTCCATCTTGGCTGCTGCGTTTTGCGACATATGGTTGCTGACGTGTCCGTAGGTGTCGAGCGTGAAGGCGACGGTTGCATGTCCGAGTGACAAGGAAAGCGTCTTGAAGTCAATTTCGCTTTGAATAGCGAGGGTGGCGTAGGTGTGGCGAATATCGTGGAAGCGAACCTCCGGACGGTTGAGCCTGCTGACCAGTGCCTTGAAGTGGACATACAGTGTCTTGAAACGGATGAACATGCCGTTGTCACGAGTGAAAACCATGTCGTACACATTGTTCCATGATGAACCTGCGAGCAGACGCTGCCGGTTCTGCTTCTCTTTGGCTTGCCTCAATGCGTCCATCACAGATGGCGCGGGATGAATCGTGCGCTCTTTGTGGTTTTTCAGCGAAGTGAACATCATTTTGCCCTTGTCAGGCCCGGACGCAATGCGCACAAACTGACGGTACACACGAATAGTCCCCTTCGCAAAATCAATGCAATCCCACGTCAGACCAATCAGTTCGCTTTCCCGCAGACCCGTGAAGAAATCCACATAGTACATCAAATAGAACGGATCATCCTTGGCGATTGCCAGAAAGCGCCGTAGTTCTACATCGGAGAGTGTGTGCATCTCAGTCTTGACTTATTTCTTTTTGTGATGTGCTTTGTTCCATTGTTCCATGTGACTGGAATGCGGGATGGGACGAGAACTCTCAGACGATGCGTTTGGAACAAGAAAGCGGAACAACGATGTGTTAGAGAGGAGAATTGTCTGATGTCTCCGCGGCGACAAATTGCTCTGCGCCTGCCCCGATGCTGTTCCAGTTGATTTGTTCCGGGTCGCAGTCGCGTTCCCAGCCGCGCTGCTTGCCATAGCGTGCGTATCGTCTGCTGCATTGATAGGAATGCCATCCTTTGAGTTCGCCGCTGGCGATGGCGTTGTTCACAACGTCGCAGATGTTTCGCGTTTCCCATGCTTGCGGCTTTGCAAGACTACTGCTATGCAGCGCTTCTGCAAAAATCAGGGTGGAGCATACTTGCTTATATGCCGTTTGCTCCATGAAGCCAAGCACTTGACCATCAAGTGTGTTCTCCGGCATAAAGGTGGTTTGTTCCTGCTTCAACTGCTTGGAGGCTTCCTTAGAGAGCTGAAGCGAGTATTCGCCGGAACGATAGATGACCATGATTTCCGCCCACAGTTGATTGAAATAGGCGCGTGATGTCTGTTGGTTAGCAAGGATGTGTACCTCTGCTTTGTCCGGGTCGATGCGGATTGGCAGGAAACGACGATTTCCGCTGCGGTCGTGGGGCAGGAAATCCAGCTTGTTGGAGGTGCCGGCAAAGACACACTGCCGCGGTCTATCCGCCGGGAACTTGTCATAAGGCACTTTGTAAGTATCTTTCTGGCGGCTGAGAAAAGATTTGATTTCTTCCACGTTCTTGGCATTGCCCGTGGCCAGCATCTCACTCATCTCGATAATCCAATGCCCCATTATCCGACGATAGACGTTTTCATCGTCGAGCTTTCGCAAATCATCTGAAAATCACTCGTCATTCCCTGCAAGAAAACGGAAGAAGCTGGACTTGCCAGCGCCTTGTCCACCGGTGAGACAAAGCATCATATCGAACTTGTACCCCGGCTGAAAGATGCGCGTCACAGCGCCCAACATGAATAAACGCAGCAACTCTTCATTCAGGTCGCTGATTTCAGCACCGAGAAAATGATGCAGCGCAAATCGAACACGGGGCGTTCTGTCCCAGTCAAGATGATTCAGGTACTCCCGCACAGGGTGATAACCGTTGCTGTTAGCCACCACGCGCAGGGCCGTGAGGATTTTCTTCTCGGACGTGATGCTGTAATGATTCTCAAAAAGCAACTCGATGAAGGCTAAATCGTCGTCAGCGAAGCAGCTGCCCGCCCGATGCCACGGCATATCACCGACAATGACCATGCAGCCGGTGAACAGGTCTTTGCGGATAACACCCATCAGCACGGGATCGTTTTCCAGAATCAAGACGCAATTCTCGACGGAACAAGCGATACTGCCATCCTTGCTGTGCACAAGACGTGCGAGGAGCGCGGCGCGCTGCTGAGAAAGTAATGCCTCACTTTCCGTGCTTTTTCCAGCACGTGCGCCTGTGGTTGCTGTAAAGTTACGTTGCAAGGTTACGAACCTCCTTTATTTTTGGATGAAGAAATATCTCTCCACCATAACTGGTAAAAAGTTTGACGTTTTTTACGCGATTTGCAAAGATTCCAGAAAAATTTTTGATGAAGCGGATTGAAATCATTTCATCCTGAATCGTTGGGCGCTTGGTGGAAACATAGCAGCAAGTATGAGCATGTCATTCTTGATAGCAACCTCCTTTCCGTTCATGCGAAGGGAAATTTATATACCCCTTCACTCTTGAACTGTAAAGAAAAGACCGTTTTGCGACACGATTTGAAGCGGATTGCAAAATTTTTTTCTGGAACTGCTGAAAACAAGAAATCTGGGGAGTGCTACAGCGCTAATTCATCACATTCCTAAGCTGAATATGACAGCATCAACAGGGATTCTAAATTTGGGCATACGAAAACCCTGCTGGCTAATTTTCTTCTCCATGCTGGAAGAAGTAGTAGCAAGCAGGGTCATTTTGCTAAAAATGACAGTTTGCTTGTTGGGAACACATTTCCCAAACCCTATGAATGCAGCGCAGGCGCTGCGGTTATATCGTCATGAGAAGGGCAGCTGGTGTGAGAAAATCATACAGTCATCACATTGTCTGCCCACATTTCGCACTGACTCATGACAGTCTGAACAGCATCGTCCATCCCTTCCGGCGGGTATTTGTATTTCTTCAAAAGGCGCTTTACCAGCCGGCGCATTCCAGCTCGTGCGCTCTCTTTCTTTTGCCAGTCAATCGTCCGGTTCTTTCGGAGCATATCTGTCAGTTCCTTCGTAATCGCTATCAGTTCATCGTGTTGATAGAAGTCTTTGATTGCTTGAGGCTTCGTGAGTGCGTCATAAAAGGCAAGCTCGTCTGCTGTCAATCCGAGTTTTTCTCCTTCGGCAGCAGCGGCAGCAATGTCCTTCGCCAGCTTGAGCAACTCTTGAATAACTTCCTCATTTGTCAACATTCCGTTCAGGTAACGGTTCATTGCGCTCTGAATGATTTCGGAGAATCGCTCCGACTTGACAATGTTTGTTCGGCGGTAAACGGAGACTTGCTCTGCAATCAGCTTTTTCAGAAGCTCGACAGCAAGGTTTTTCTCCTTCATATTTGCTACTTCTTCAAGGAATTTGGGATCGAACAGTGAAAACGAGGTCTGAACATCAGAGAAAAGATTGATAACGCCTTCGCTCTTGATGCTATGCTTCAAAAGCTCGTTGATACGCTCATTTACTTCTGGCAGCGTAAACTTCTTTCCACTGCCGCCTGAAACCAAGCGTACGGTCATTGTTCTGACGGACTCGAAGAAAGCCGCTTCCATGCGGGTTGGATCATCTACTAAACTGCTGCATAGGGAAAGTGCCTGTTTGAGCAGCAGTACTTCCTTGATAAATACATTCTGCGTCTTCTCATTGTCGGGCAGCTCGTATTCTGCAACACTCTTGCCGAGTATGAAGTTCACACCACCGCTGATGAGCTTTGCGCGGTCGAGGTCATTTCCAGTCATGAATTTCTCATAACTAAATCCGTGGAACAAATCTCTGCAAATAGAGAGCTTTTCAAGGAATTTCGGATATGCAGCCTTGCTTACATCTGTATCACCATAGTTTTTCTTATCTCTGGCAGTGTAGTCGTTCATGGCCTGTTTCAGTGCGGCCGCAATGCCAACGTAATCAACAACCAAACCGCCTTCTTTATCTTTGAAAACACGATTGACGCGGGCAATCGCCTGCATCAAGTTATGCCCAGCCATTGGTTTATAAACGTACATCGTAGCGAGGGAGGGAACATCAAAGCCTGTCAGCCACATATCTACGACGATAGCGATTTTCAGCGGAGAATTATTGTCTTTGAATTTCCGCGCCATGTCGTCCTTATGGGCTTTGTTCCCGATAATCTCGCGCCATTCTTCGGGGTCGTTGTTGCCCTGCGTCATGACTACTGCAATCTTTTCTGTCCACGCTGGGCGTAACGCAAGAATACGCTTATAAATCTTCATCGCGATAGGGCGCGAATAGGCAACAATCATCGCCTTGCCGGTCAGAATATTTTCGCGGTAGTTTTCGTAATGGTCAAGAATATCATTCACCAAGGAATCTATGGTTTGGTCAGCACCAAGGATTGCCTCCATCTGCCCAAGTTCCTTCTTGCTTTTTTCAATAACATACGGATCGGCGTTGTCAGCCATGATGTCGTACTCGTTGTCAATCAGATGCAGGGTGTCCTCGTCGAGTTTTAGGTGAATAACGCGGCTTTCGTAATAGACAGGTCTTGTTGCACCGTCTTCAACCGCCTGTGTCATGTCATAGATGTCGATGTAATCACCGAAGACTTCGCGTGTGCTGCGATCTTTTGTCGAAATTGGTGTTCCGGTGAAGCCAATGTAGGTCGCGTTGGGAAGCGTATCCCTTATGATGCGGGCAGTGCCAATAACGGTTTTTGCCTCGATTTCGCCGTTGTCCTTCTGCTTGACCACAACCTTTTCATTGAGACCGTATTGCCCACGATGCGCTTCGTCAGCCATCACGATGATATTCCGGCGTTCTGAAAGCGCTTCATGGCTTTCTTCAAACTTCTGCATGGTTGTGAAGATAATGCCGTTTGCTTGTCTGTTTGCAAGCAGTTCTTTCAGATTCTTGCGGCTTTCGGCGTGCTGCGGCGTTTGCCGGAGAAAATCTTTGCAGCGGGCGAATTGCCCGTAAAGCTGGTCATCCAGATCGTTGCGGTCGGTGATAACAACGATGGTGGGGCTTTCCAATGCCTCTTGCAGATAATGCGCATAGAAGACCATAGACAGCGATTTTCCACTGCCCTGCGTATGCCAGAAAACGCCGCCCTTGCCGTCTGTCAAGGTTGCGTGCTTTGTAGACTCAACCGCCTTTTTGACTGCAAAATACTGATGATACCCAGCGAGTATCTTGAAAGTATTCTGCCCATCCATATTAAAGCAGATGAAGTTCTTCACGATGTCAAGGAATCGCGCCTTTTCAAACAGTCCGACAAAGAATGTGTCAAACGAAGCGTGCTGTGTATTTTCGTAGCTGCCGTCTGTTGTTTTCCACTCCATAAAGCGGTCTTCGCCGGAGGTGATGGTGCCAGCCTTTGAGGTGGTCAAGTCGCTCATGACGCATACCGCATTATAGATGAACATGGAGGGAATCTCATACATGTAGTTCCGAAGCTGACGATATGCGGCGGAAGCGTCGGTTTCTTCACGGGACGGCGACTTTAACTCCACAATGACAAGCGGGAGACCATTGACAAAGAGAATCACATCCGGTCGCTTTTCGGAGTTTTCAATGAAAGTCCACTGATTTGCGACGGTAAACTCATTGCTGGAAGGATGCTTGAAATCAACAAGGTAGACGAGGGTAGAACGTTCTTCACCCTTATCGAAGTATTTTACAGGGATGCCATTTTGGAGATAGTCCATAAAGACCATGTTTTTCTGCAAGAGCGTTCCGGTTTCAAAGTTCTTGAGTTTATAGATGGCCTCCGTCAGCGCGTCCATTGGCAAGCTGCGGTTGATCCGTTGCAGAGAAGGAAGCAGAACATCCTCGTAGAGCGGCGAGTGATAATCGCGCGCCACGTCCGGCCCGTAGACATAGGTATATCCCAGTTCCTCGTTGAGAAGCTGCAAAACCGCATTCTCGTAGTTTGATTCGGTGAAATAGCCCGACATTTGTTCTCAGCTCCTTCTACTCTGCATAGATGCGGTTTTCAGCTTTTATGAAGATAACCTTAGCTGGAAATAATTTTGCGCCCGCATTTGTCATTGAAATCATTTTCATTGCCCATTCACTTAACTGTACAGGCAGTCTATAACATAGATTCTCAGGGGATGCCTCAACAGTTACTAATGGGATACCACCTTTTGTAATGCCGACAGACAGAACGGTAACAACGTTACGCCCTTCAACAAGTTTCAGAATAGGCTGCCTGGTTGCATCATAATAGACTTTTGCGCCTCGACGGTTCCTGAAATATTCTTCTGTATTATCATTTACTGATTCAACGGGCAACTTGTTTCTCATTCGTTCAAAATGAGTTTCAAGTTTTTGGCAAATCCAGCCATTATAATACTCTGGCTGCATATCAATGTCTTCTTCGATGTCTTTTACTGAATCGAAATGATTCATGAACTCAAGCAATCCCAAGAAACTAACAAGGTCATCCGAATAATTGCCGGCAAAGACCTTATACCAATCATCGTTAATCTGAAACATAATATGATACAGCTGTTTGTATAGCTGTAACTGCGCATCGGTTAGCTTGAACCACTCTTTGCCAAGAAGAGTCTTCACAACGCGGGTGATGCCCTGCGGTGGCGTCAAGGAGTGATACAGCGATTTCATAAGTTTGCCGATAATTCCTACCAGCATATCAGCTATTCTAATTCCAGCATAGTCTATCGAGTTTGCTTCGTCGCAGTTCTTCAAACCAGCTTCTTTAGCCGCGATAAGAGTGTTGCTTTCGACTCCTGCTTCTCCTTCTTTGTCAAGCAGGACTGAATAATCGTGTATGCTCTTGCTACACAAGAAATTGTTAAATCCGACAAACGGAAAATGGTAGTCCCAATCGAGTGATTGCGGAACATCCACGTCTTTCAGAATAAAGAGGATGGACTCAAATGCCGTGTTTTCCTGTGCTTTCAATTCAAGGTTTTCCTTGTTGCGTTTAATCCGGTTCGTTAGGAATGTCTTTAATGCGTCTACAAACTCCATTGGGCTTTTATAGAGACTTTCTATTACCTCTGCGGGACGATATGTAACGATTGCCTTGACTATCGAGTAGCGTGCGGCATCCATATCAAAAAGGAAACTATTGCGATAGCTTTTGAAAATCTGAATGATAACGTATTCGATTTTGCTTATATAGGACAGGTAGACATAGCTGTTCTCATCAAAGATGGAAAAGAAATCACCAACCAGCTTTATATTTGCTTCATTGAGAGAGGCAAATCCATGCACTAATTGCTTTGGTTTTATTGTTCCGCTTTTTAACTCTCCTTTTCTCTTACGGTCGGCGTATTTTTCTTCAAAATCATGATAACGCTTTTCAAAGGTAATTTCATAATCGCTGCGCCAACCGACGATAGCTGCCAGAAAGCCATCGTAATATGTCTCGCCAGTAACGGTTGAAAAATTGATGACCCTGCTATGCTCAGACTCATCGTAGTAAAAGCGGTACTCCATCTTATCCCTCCTAACGTAAACGATAATTTAACGGCTTAGAGCTGGACGGCGGAGACATCGAGTTCGCCGGACATCAACTTGGGAAGTAGTGTATCCCGTAAAGATGAAAGACGAATAATCTCTTTTTGATTTTTAAGAATCATAGTAAATAAAGGAGCAACTATTTCATCAAAACCCCTCATGGTTGCTACACTTGGAATGCATACTTTGATTTTCCCAAACTGTGCTTTGCTGAGATTTACAATTGTACTGCCCCCCTGTCCAAGTTTGTTTATGACTTCTGAAAGCGTTTGCATGAGTAAATAAATATAATATGGCGAAAAATTATCCTTGGGAATTATGGAGTTTATCTGCTGATTGGTTTGACTTTTGGATGCTACAAGCGTAACGAGACCTGCTGTCCCTATACAGCTAACACAAATAGCATTCTTAGGCAAGGTCTTTTTCGCCTGAGTGTTTGCCCCATAGGTCGACAGACAACGTTCAGTTGATATGGTGTAGATTTTCCCGTGCATATCTGGAATTGTAATAAAAGGAATATCCCCGCCGTAATACTCAGGAATTTTGGTTGATGGTGTTTTACCGCATATAATCTCCTTTGCGAGATCGTCAACAGTGCCGTTGAACCAATCAGAGGGCATTACTCTATTATATGGAATTAAGTCTACAAACCACGCTTTATATAAAGCCTGCGCTTGCTGCTCTAAATTATCGTTTATCTTTTTATTGACAGTAATTCGAGCGTCAATGCTTCTTAGCAACTTGCCAATACGAAGTTGAGTTTCATGGTCGAAACATGGAACCTCATATTGCATAATCGCGATTTTATCGCCTCTGGGCATCTTTGTTCCTTTGGACGTAGCGGAAGCATAATTGAAAAACGCATCGTTAGATAAGACGTAATATAGAAACGTCGAGTCACACCCATGCGCTGCTCTAAAAACAAGAACATCATTTGAACACCCGCCATCTTCATTTGCCATCCAGATTTTCTTGAAATAGGGGCGGATATTGGAAACTAATATATCGCCTTTTATATACTGCTGAACATATTGGACAGAAGGTAATCCTCCTGCATCAACAATACCTCCTTTGTTTGGTAACATATTTTCAGTGGAAACATAGTTCTGCTTGGATAAAGTATCAACCGAAACTTTTCCTTTAGCATAGGTACACAGAGAGCTGAGATTAGACATCATACCCAATCGCCCCCAGTCGTTCCCTAATCTGCACTTCCAGCTCATGCGACTTAGCGAAAAGCTCAGACAGTTCAGCGGTCAATCGCCCCATCTTCTCTTCAAACGGCTCACCGTCATCTTCCTGTTCCTCAATACCAACATAGCGTCCCGGAGTGAGAATGTAAT
>ERZ779649.1765-NODE-1765-length-11470-cov-2.484713_pt1 | contig 11470 bp, 10 predicted proteins | sample MGYA00511882_ERZ779649 | MGnify/ENA primary metagenome ERZ779649 (study PRJEB29588, sample SAMEA2157793) | human gut metagenome | biome: human gut; feature: human-associated habitat; material: faeces | place: Denmark | collected 2008/2010 ... | reverse complement strand
GGGGCGGACCAGATAGAGAAAGTTAAGATCACAGCGCTGCCGGAGAAGATAGTGATAAGGTTGGTGTTTTAAGAGAAAAGGAGAGAAGATAGTTAGGGATAGCTGTCTTCTCTCTTTATTTTTTGTTTTTATAAAGGTACTAAGAAATATAAAATTATCAACAAATATACCGTGGCAAATAGCAAACCCTTAAAAGTCATAGTGGCAGCTTTCATAACAGTTTATGACTAGAAATAAATTAAATCAACCTTAAATTCTCTTTATTGCAAATGAAATATTTCAAAATAGAAATTTAAATAATAAACTAGCAGAAATGAGTATTACAACTTTTTCTTAACTTCAATATATTTACTAATTTTGTATAGACTGTAAATATTATGTATACTGGTATATAGTGTTATGGAAAAATGCACAATAACAGGATACATCGTTTTTATGAACTTTATCCATGTAGGTATAACTTTGCAACATAATAAGGAACGTAAATATGACAGAAAAAAGAACTATTGGAAAACTTATCGAAAAAGAGGTTCGCAAGCAACAACTTTCAATTGTTGAATTTGCAGATAGAATTTGCTGTAAAAGGAATAACGTGTATAATTTGTTCACTCGTAATAATATGGATATTCAACAACTTGCATTAATATCCAAAGTATTAGGACGTAATTTTTTCAAAGAATTATCTGAAGACTTAGAGTTTGCCAATGAGACGGATGAGTCAGAAGAAGATATTCAAAACAGAAAAGCCGTCTCTCAGTTTATGGAAGTAGCCCCAAGAGTATTACGAAAATTGAATGCCTCCCCCATCATTGTATTTAGTGTCAGTGAGAATGGAAAATACGAAGGATGTCCCGTCCCAGACTTTATGCTTCCCGATTATGCTATCTCTTTTACAATTGGAGAGACCTTTCAAGAACGTGCAAAAGATTTCTATCATCCAAGACTTATCTCTATTGAAAGTTTCCAAAACAAAGAAGGCATTGCAATTGAGATCTCGACAAATCATCTGCATGACTCCCGTATCATAAATATAAAGTTAGACTATAAATCAGAAGATGAATGGTATGATACTTTAAAATTCGCTCTTGAAGTCTATAATTCATTTAGAAAATAAAGTTAGAACCGTTATGAAAGTAGATATTGATATATACACAGAGGTCAAAGATTGTACCTATAAAGATGAACTCTATTCTGTTCGTGATAATGGAGCAGTCTTTCGTCACGCCAAAGATGGACACAAGCCAAGGAAACTGGATGAACAATGGCTCTTTGGTACTAAGAATGAAAAAACAGGATATATGACTATAGGAGGGCATCGAGTCCACATAATTGTTGCAACAGCGTTCCATGGTAGTCATGATTCAAAAAGAGACATAGTAGACCATATTGATACTAACAGATGTAACAACCGACCAGAAAATTTGAGATGGCTCACAAGGTTAGAGAATGCATTGAACAACCCCGCTACACGAAAAAAAATAGAATACCTATGTGGCGGTGATATTCAAAAATTCATCGATAATCCAAGTTGCTTGAGAGATCTTACAGGTACAAATCAAGATGTAATGTGGATGAGAACGGTTACACAGGAAGAGGCCAAAGCAGCTTATGAACGGGTTATGAAATGGGCTGAAAAACCGAGCAAGCCGTATTCCAGTGCAGGTAATATGGGAGAATGGATATTTGCCCAACCTGATTCTCCGATAATTCAAGATACATATAGGCAAGTTCTGTTCCCCGCTCTTTCACCTGATACAGCCTTGCAACGTGAATGGAAAACACCCACTGAATTCCCACTTTGCCCTATCCAAATCAGTGAGACTCCACTTACTTCATATATTGATAACCTTTGTGTTGGGAAAGTTATAACGAGAAATCAATATACTACTCAAATTATAGATGATTTTGCTCTATGTAATGAAAATCTAATAATGGTAATATGTCATAGCCTGTCAGAGGATATAAAGAAATACACCTCTGTTTCTATAACTTTTGAGGATGGTAAATATATCCATGAAGGGCGTACATATTTTGAAGAACGTGGAGCACAAAAGGCTCTCACAATAGCCAAAGGCTTGGAGTGGGATGGATCGGACGGAATTGACGATTATTGCTAATATTTATTGTATACATTATGATTGTACCATCAATGACGGAGCAAGAAATCCGTGAAGAACTATTGAAAGATTTAGCAGACTTAGATAAACCAATGGAACGATTTCGTAAGAATTTCAGATCTAAAGTTTTGAAGTCTTATAAGTTTCCAGTAAAAACTTCGTATGACTGTAAGAGTGTCAAAAGAAAAAATCTTTTTGTCGTAACTTTTACCGCTGATAAAAGAGGACAGCATGATAATCCCAACATAAGTATGTACTGTATATATGAACGTAAGGAAGGGAAATACGCAGCTGTTTATCAACCTATGACACATAAAATAACAATATATGCCCCCCATTTCTTCAAAAGATACCAAGAGCGTATCCTTAAAGATTATAATTTACCAATGCTTGAAATTATCAAAGAATACTTCAGAAACTGTTGGGGATTAACCTGTGTTGAGATTGATGAGAATTTGGAAACAACCTACCAATGTTTTGAAGGACATTACAATGATGAAGTGATTGATTTTGTATCAGTAACGGCAGGAGGTTACTGTTTTGGAGAGAAGCATGGAAATGTCTCTATTATAAAGACTATTATTTCGGAAGAGATGCTATCTGAAAAACAAAAGACATTTTTCTATGACTTAAAAAAACTATGTGATAATATTCAGATAGATTACAGTAGCAAAGGAATAAAGTATACAATATCTCCAATTGATAAATGAAATCACTATGGTTGGAAGGAGATAGTTGCAGTAGGTAATTCTATAAGTAACTGGATTTTAATAGAATACGTGCATAAAATTCCTCTGCTTAGTGGTAGAGGATTATTTATTGATACTAACATCATAACTGGGCATGGATTCGATGGTTTTAAAGTTCCCGTCTATTGGGGAGGAGTCTCATACGGTTATCCATTCTTTATGCCAAAGGAGGAATTTATTGATTGCTATAAGAAGTCAGCGATTAAACTTGGAGGAAGCAGGTTGAAGTTTGCAGAAGTTGGAATAATGCCAGATAAAATCATATTGGGGTTGGCATTTTAAGTGAATGAAGAAAGGAGGATAGTTTAAAAGCTATCTTTCTTTTGTTATCTTTGTAGGCAGTACTATATGTAGTTTTCAATAATGAGAATAATAACAGTACTATTCAACAGACAATACAATATAACAATATGAATACCGATAGATTGATACCGATGGATTATATTGAGTTGCAGTTTAATCAGTATCTAAAATTATCCAATAACAAAAGAATTATATTTTCAGGTAGAAATCCTCATATTTATTGTAGAAAAACTATTATCGAATAAAAAGTTGCATAAAGAAAAAATCACATATTTAATGGTTTACACGAATAATTAGTCACTCCACACAGGACGAATAGGGTTTAATGAATAAGCACCTCCATGACAATGGGCAAATGAACAATAATCATTAGCAAAACTAAACCATATAGCCATGTTGCTACCTTTGTCAGAAATATCTCCAGTCCAATAAAATCCTATCGGTTCTTCAATATATATTACCTTATTATTTAGCGCACAATAATGACTGGATTCTGTATAAGGCAAAAAGATACTGTTACCATTAGCCCCGGTAAACAGCATACCATAAACACCATTTTTTATAATTTCCTTTCGGGTACATTTATGCTCCAATTCACTTACTTCAGCATCTGTTGGCATACGCCAATGCCCTCCTTTTCTCACAGTAGCAGCATCATAAGACGTTCCACTTATATGTTGAAGTGGAAGATTATTGTCATATATATAATCAAATATATCATAATGTTCGGGATTACGTGGAGCTGTTTCTGCCCATGCAAAAAAGTCACCTATTTCTTCCGGAACTGATGCTCCTAAATTCTGTGGTGCCCACTTCACACTTAATCCTAAATCCACAGCATCATTACCGCCCCAAACAGCCTCTTTGATAACTTTACCTGCCTCATTATATAAAACAGCTTTCAACATATCATTATCCATCGACGGTGTCCATGTTACTGTTACTATTCCGTTCTCTGCTATCCCGTATTTTGATGATAACCTACCTTCTGACTCAAAAGTCACAAACTGCGGCAATATCGTTGGAGAAGACTTACCTAACAAATAATCAGTATCATATACTTCAAACGAAACAGTAATGGGACAGTCTTTCACAATTTCATTAGAACTGGCTTTATATATATGAATATCAGTAGGAGAACAAAACAGGTCTTTCTCAAAAACATTAAGAGAACCGGTCGTTAAATGTTCCACTTCATAATTCATAAACATTAAACTAAGCCCGGATTCAATATCCATTCCCGTAAAATTTCTCAATGCCCATGCACAATAATCGTTTGAAGGATCAAGCAGTGTCTTTCTGAAACCTCCTTTCAATTGGCTTCCAATGTAAGGTTTTATGTCGAATGAAGGACCAAGCAAATCATATAAGGTAACGTGAATTCTCGGATAAAGCCATGCCTTTGCCGTAATACTTCCTTTTCCTTCAATAGTTGGATAAATGGCTTTTTCATCGGATGTTATCTCTTTAACAGGTGAAATCCCATCGTTCTGTGACCATTTAATGCCTACATTTGCAGTGGCTGTATTTTGTACTCCCATATAAGCTGATATTTCCCCATTGGCTTCAATAGAAGCCCCTCTGTATAAATCCGCACTAAGAGTTACGCAAATCGGTACACCATTGACATTGAACCATACAAGAATCGGGCGAAACACATTATGCTTACATAATTCATCTTCGTTTTCTTGATATTGGATCTTACCAGCAATATCTGCGCGAAGTATAAAATTAGAATAAACATTTCCTTCTACCATTGCACTGACTTCAAGAGCTTTACTTTTATATTGTTTATAAGCATTATTTACTACTTCATTGACAGTCCGTCCACCAAAACTCAAATACATTGTCAAATCTATATTAACACCATAATTTGCTTTCTGCATATATACTTTTGAATTTTCGTCTTTATAAAATGTCATTCCGTCAAAATCTTTTTCCCAATCCCATAAATCGCCAGTTATATGACTTCCCTCACGTGAGACTGTGCGTGTTTGTGCCTTTCCATTTTCGTCACGATATACTATTTTAACCGGAGTATATACATTGTTTGAGGGGTATGCCCTGCTCTTTCCATGGTCAGATGTGGTCAATACAAAATCTGTATTAGCAAATATATCACACATGCTTCCAGGGGTAGCTGTTATAGAAATATTTTCTCCCTTTTTTTCTACACTTTGAACTATAACTATGTATCCGATAGTATCCGCATCAACAGTCAGAATATTCCCCGGGCGTATTTTTTCTGTAGACATATTTGAGGTGAATGTATACCTTCCCTTATCGGGATCACACTCTACAAGTCGGGTTGTTTCCTGATCAATATTAACATAATCAGGATTTACCAATTCTGTTTCATACTCTTCTTCTGAAGGTAGTGACATATTATCAGGCAAATTATCCTCTTCACTACACGCTATAAACAATATAATTAATAATGTATAGTATACTTTTTCATATAAATATCGATTAAAATCAAATAAACTACATCTGAATAATCAACATGACAAAATTGAAAACCGTGCCAAGTTATCAAAATAATTTTTATTTTGCAAGAAATTATTTAAGATATTCCACGGCTTCATTTAAGAAATCTTGTTCATTGCTTGTTATTGCATTAAAAATTCTTATATTCCTGTCAGCTCCCCAATACTTCAAATGCAGCTTTGCTAATTGATTAGCTGTTTCTTGCCATGCTTCCTTAGAACTATCTGAGCTCAATTCATTTCCACACAAATATTGTTCAAATAAGAGGATTTTGAGAGGTTCAACATTATTAGCATATAATAAATAAAATAAAAATATAGTTATCCTGGAACAGGAAACGTAAAGCATTTAGGTATTATTCGTTGAGATGCGAAATATAGATAAAGAGAATATTACTATGTACTAAGCCAAACTCAGAGTTATCTTTTCTACTGTCAGATAAAATAGAGTTTAGGTGACACAAAAGTTTTTCCAGAAAGATAAAAAATAAAATAAGTATCTAAACTTTTACTCTTTATTAACATATCCGAACTCATAAAACCACCACACTCCATAATAACATCAGCTATAGCGAAGAATGATATTGAATGAACAGATATTAATGATCACAACCAGAGCTATAAAAAGCCTACAATTATAAAAAAACATTAAAATATAGTTCATTGCTGAGAAAGATTTTATCCGTACAATAATATTTGCAGAAAAATTTCTTTTCTACATGTCGATTTCTTATGCTTACTACAAGAATTGAGCCCCTCTTTATTTTAACTTAGAGTATTTATATTCAAACAGGAACAAACTCTTCCCTGATAATATAAAAATGCCGAAGTAGAACCTATTAAGAAATAAACCTGAGTACTTATCTTTTATATAGTGACTTTAGCTGTAACATAAACTATTAGCTAATCTGTAACATAGACTGTAACCCAAGCTGTAATTTACAAGACATTTTCCTTTGATTATTAAAGTATTACATGCAACTGTAACCTATTATTTATTCCCAAATAGTATAGATTGTAGTCTATTAGAGTATGCCTTCCATATGCTTCACATAACAGGTTACACGACGATAATTCCAAAGAATATAAAGAGAAGCAAGCTTTGATATCTTGCATAATATAGTATTTGCCTTTAGCCATTTCAAACACGAAATCTGCACAGATCAGCTTCATCACATGATACAATAACAATACGCATCCCGGAAATTCTGTGACAATTCAGCATAGCCGATCCAGAATGAACATTGAAGGAAAAGATAATACTGGTACCTTATCCTTGTCAATATTGTAACCCATTTACAAAAACAGAAATAGGTTACAAAAGAAAGAAGGACGCTTCCTGTAGGAATAGGTATCAGCAGGATAATGGTGACAGGTTACACTGAGGTTCTTCCCGCTTGATACATTGCAGGTACTTATTGACAGTTTTTCTGCACAAACCCAAGGATTTGGCTATTTCCCCCTGTTTCAGCCCTTCTTTGTACATTTGCTTCATACGCTGTAATATCCCAGATGTTACCTTTCTGCGTTTGTTCGGTTTCACAGCAGAACCGGTTACCTCCTCCACCGTTTCAGGCTTCTCATCCTGGAGAACCGACTCACTTGAAGCAACGGAGGGTCCGGTGACTTCAGACATATCTTTCTTGAGATCAGGAGAAGTGACGGGAGTTCTCCGGGATTTCACAGGTAAGGGTAACGCATCCTTTTCGTTCATCCTGCCGACAAAGTGAAGAAACAGCCCACCCTCTTTGCTGATCTTAAGAACAGGCACCTCTTCATTTTTCTCCCCGCTCCTCGATTTGACAACCTTAAGGAAACGGTATTCTCCTCCCTTCCGGCATGGGCACAAGGCTACGATCGTATGGGCTATATTCTTGAGTTCCTTCGTACCTATAATATCCTCCGAGTATACAGGTTTCCATGGCTTGTCTGTCTTAACGAAGCTCAGAACAAAGACAGTCAGGCAATGACCTCCCTGCCGATAGTTTACTATAATACTTTTCAGGGATTTATAAAACTTCTGCATACGATGGGGATTATCGCTTCCATCATAACATCCGGGATGGTCAATGATGATCGTGCAGTCTTCCCTGTATTTCCTTTCTTCCGCACGCTGACGGATGTACTTTTCCAAGTCATCAATAGATGATATCTCTCCCGAAGGAACCACGGTAAAAGTGTCGGGATAATTGACGTCTCCTCTCCCATAACGTTCATACAGTTCGTCCTCACCGTTTTCACCGTCAAGGTACTCCACCCTCTGCTTCATGGTATCCCACTTGTCACCCAATATGCTCTTAACTATCGCATAGGGCTCGGATTCTTTACCCCCGGCCATCGCCAGACCCATTTCTACAGCAAAAATGGATTTTCCCATACCTGTCTGCGCACAGATTACATGGAGTTCTCCTGGGGCGAAAAGGCCTCGTTGATGGGACACTGCGCTTTGTCCCTTGTTCCATCTGAGAATATCATTCAGTGTTATGGATTTGACGTTTCTAGAGGGCTGCTGGGAAGGTTGAACCTCCTTTTCTTTCTTTGGAAAACGGGGCTTGATAGTATTAAAGAATTTTATACCCTCCCTGATTAATTTTAGACATGCAGTACATAAAACAACAACAGCTGTCATTTCTTTTATAGTCTTTAATTTCATAGTTTTTTTTAGTTTTAAGTCAATTTCAGCTCCTGTGTGCATAAAAAATGCAGGGGCTTGAAAAATAGGGCGCGAATATACTACTTTATTTTGAATCAGACTGTATATATGAAGAAAAATGCAGTCATTAACATATTTTACACTAGCCCCATATGCTTTTGTTGCAATCTCTCGTAAAATTTGTGTATTACCCCAATAGGGGCTTCTGTGAATTATACATCTCTTTATCGTTTTACCGTCAGGTGGAATAGATTGTTTCCCATTGTCTCCAAGGAATCTGCTTCTGGGTATAATTGTTATATCATAGAATAATACTTCTCGGAAATAGGTTACAACTCCCATATAATATATCTTATGTAACCCTTCTTGAGAGTTTGTTGATTCGTGTGTTGTTGATAGGAAGGATTACAAAAAAGGCAACCTAAGCTACCTTTCATTTACCTTCAATCCAATTATTTACTTACATCCCAATCAAAAGAATAGACATAACCATTGATAGATATATTTATAGTTAGAATCTTTCCCTTTTTTCTTTTAATGTTCATATATCCTATTATACCCTCATTGGGATGTACTGTTGTCTTCTTCAGATATCCTTGCCTTTTTATTTCCCTATCATTATCCATCATTTTACCCAATGTTTGTAGTTGATAAGATGATGCCATATTAGCTTGAAAAGCCGCATTTGCATCATAATGATTGGTCACTGTTGTATAAGCGGTACCATTTGACGAATACAATGTGGAATAAGATGTAGAATATCCGGCACTTCCTGCACTAAGCCCAGAAGAAAAGCCATATAAGGCCATAGCCCAGTTTTGAGACTTTCTTATCTTTTTCTGAAATGCTTCATTTGTGTATACCATTAATTGATAATTATCTCCTCTATTAGTCAGCAAATGAGAAGTAACATCGTCCGGCGTAAATATGACCGACGAATCACACTGATTCTTGATGAAAATATCAACCCGATAATATTTTCCATAATCATCCTTCGTTTCATAAGTCGTAAGGCCAACAATAAAGCCATTCACATTTCTATATGCCCAAAGATTTCCATCATTATATTCTGTCATAACCGTAGAATCATTTTCTGATAGAATTAAAGTTTGTGCTTTGGATATTATTGAAATACACACAAAAAGAAATAAACATATATATTTCATACCTTCAATATAATTTAGATAAGTTACATCATAAGATGAGATTAAAATATAAATACGAAACTATAAATAATATGTGAAATATCCAAAAATAATTTAGCTGTAAAAAATAATAGAGAAGTAATCTACAAATACTAGCGTATTATATTTCCTTTTTTCATTACCACATAATCAAATTACAGCTTATTCCTACCCCAACATGCCGACCGCCTGGATAACAAAATTCTACCTGCAAGCCTAACCCACAAAACTTCTTCTTCAGGATGATGGTATTGTCATTCGTCACAGTCTGATACATAGTTTTAGGAAACACTATCAAACTGTCCTGTATCGGACGATATCCACTTACCATACACATTAAAGACTGTCTTCATAATAAGCCTGTGTACATTGAACTGCCGTGTCGCCTATACACATCAGGCTCACTGTCTGCATATCCTTTCGTGACCTCATTCCGGACAAGCATTCTCCAGCAACTCCATACAAAATGGAAAGTATAAAAAAATCCCTGGCCAAACTGATCGGTGTAAGTCCTTCATGCTTCAAGTGACTATATTTCCGGTAAATGCGAACCGACCTTAAAAGTAGCCCGTGAGAGCAGTCGGAAATTGAATATTGATGCCAGTATCGTATTAGGAGTATAATCCCGACAATTCCGAGATTTCCGACATCTGCATATATAAGATTGACGGCATTTTTATTTCTTGGGGTTAGCCGAAGGCGAAGAGTAAGTGAACGGAGTGAGTAATGACATACATAACTCCTGGAAGGAAATAAAAGTGTTATAAAAAAGTGTGCAAGTCGTGTACATTTTATAATAGAAGTACATTTTTTGTAAGCTTTTTATTTCATCCTTCGGCTATGTATCATATACATGTACTCTCCGTCTCCGACTTACCCGATGAAGAAAGAAAAAAAAGAAGCCGGGGCATCCCTCAGCTTCTCTTCTTATAAAGATTTTCTATTACCTAAAACTCATGTTGCCATTGATTATCATATAACAGATCATAAACTTTCTTGTTTCAGATTATACCTTCTGATTAATTTGTAAACCGTTGATTTGTAAAACCTGTATCCTTTAGACGTTACAAATCCTTCTTTATTAAGAATATCCGCTATCTCCTGCAGAGTATGTTCCTCTTTTACTAATGTACGCAACATGGCGACAGCTCTCCTGTTATTGGGATTGTTATCCGCTTTCTCCCTGCAGGTTCTGATACTGTTCTGAATTGCCTGTTCATGTTTGTCCATTAAGTGTTCCGGATTACCCAGCCTGAAGCCTCTTGCCTTCTTAGCCTGTAGGGCGGATTTTGTTCTTGCCGCTATCAGTTCCGCTTCGTATTGTGAGATTGCCGACAGGATATGCAACACCATTTTATTGGCTTGTGGAAAATCACAAAACACGATCTCCACATCATTCTCCAGAAGATTTGACAGAAAGGAAACATTTCTTGCCAACCGATCCAATTTGGCAACGATCAGTGTCGCTTCTGTTTTTCTGCAAAGACTCAATGCTTCTTTAAGTTTAGGCCTGTCCTTTTTTCGGCCTGATTCAATTTCAACAAATTCAGCAACCGGAGTTTTGTCACGAAGATATTTCTGTATAATTTCCCTTTGTGCTTCAAGTCCCAATCCTGAATATCCTTGTTTCTGTGTGCTTACCCGAAGATAAGCAATATATTGATTGTTCATGGAATTTAAATTTTAATAGTTTTAACAGTAGTTCCGCTAACTAGATGGTCGTCTAATCTATGGAACCATTCACATTATTGCATAAAAAAGGGCTTTCCATGAGATTTCAAGTTCCTATAAACTCTACTTTTTCACAGAAAGCCATCTTTTTAAATTCTGAATATCTCAAAGATTCCCTATTACCTTATAATATCGTATGTATCAGAAATCCTTTTTTCATAATCATCCGTTTTTTCTATATTCTCGTCTATCACAGAAACAAGCATGTCCAGATAAACGTCTTCTATTATTTTTTCTTCTCCTTCAG
>ERZ779649.1762-NODE-1762-length-11481-cov-15.845615_pt1 | contig 11481 bp, 8 predicted proteins | sample MGYA00511882_ERZ779649 | MGnify/ENA primary metagenome ERZ779649 (study PRJEB29588, sample SAMEA2157793) | human gut metagenome | biome: human gut; feature: human-associated habitat; material: faeces | place: Denmark | collected 2008/2010 ... | reverse complement strand
TTGAAGTGGTCAGAGAACTTCTGCATCTGCTCTACGGTCAGAGAGCCGAAGCTGTCATCCGTCAAGCCAACTACCATGAATGTTCCAGCAACAACGTCGTAGATGTCACCGTCCTCATCTCGCAGAGCGCGGTTCAGTGGCAGACCTTCCAGCTTGCCTTCCTCGTTGCAGACTAAGGCAACAGTGTCTTCGTAGGGATAAATTGCCTCGATGCAGCCGCCGACCTCATGCTGCAAGGACTCCAGACCGGAGTCAATCTCCTTCACATAAGGCTCCTTTCCCGGCTCAACGACGAGAACGGCGATGGTGCTGTCACGCTCGGCGGCTTCCCCTGAGCCGGTAATCCGGTATTCATCGGGAATATCATCAAGCTCCCCGTTAAACTGCCTGTCCCAGCGTTCGCTTGCGACACGGACATAGCCCTCATCGGTGAATCGCCCCTGCTCATCCATCGCAATGTCGCGCCCATAGCGTTCATAGTCGATGTAATTTGCCAGAGGACCGAGATCCTTTTCGGAGTAAATACCAGCTTCGTGTGCGTAATAATAGCCGAGATCGGATTCGTCGTTGATACCGGGCATGATGTCGTAGCAGTCCAAATTGAACGTCAGGTTGATGAGATCGTCGATGTCGCTGACCTCATCGCACCCGGCTTCCATAATGGCAGCGAGCTTTTCCTGATCGCTCAGGGAAAGCTCGTCAATCAAAGCGGCAAGGTAGTTGAGCTTATCAAGGCTCTCGTACTCGCCAAGCATCTTCTGGACGCCATAGATCGGGCATTCATAGTCGGTGATAAACCACTCTTCGTAGGGCTGACCGAACTCGTCCTGCTTGTCGATCCCAATACGCTCAAAGACCTTCTGCATCTCTTCCTCGGTGGTGGGCAGCTTCACCCACTCACCGACCAGCATACCCTCGTTGTACTTGCCAAGGTTCGTGACGAAGGCTTCAAAATCACCGTCTAATACGGGCATAGGCATCCTCCTTTCAGTCATCCACCATGCCGTCCGGCATGATATACAGTTCCTCAAACTCCGCGTCGGTCATGGCTTCGAGCTTCCGGACGGTCTTATACATCAGCTCTGCGATCTCGCCGTCCATGTCGTTCAGGGTGACGCCCTTCATATCGTCGATCAGCCGCTTCCGGCTGGACGTGTTGAAGCAGCACATCAGGTTGAGTTCTTCTACGGTAAAGTTTTTCATATCAGAGTACCATATCCTTTCCTTTCGATTTCTGAGGTTTCGGCGTGTGGGTCGGCTGTGCCTTCTGTGCGGATTTCAGTTTGTCACGGATGGATTCACGGGCAGCGGGCTTCTTCGGGATGGTGTCGTAGATGGCAGTTCCGGCATCCTCCACATAGGCGCGGACATACTGGACGCTTTCCGAAAAGCGGATGGGGCGGTTCTTGTCCTCGATGTTGGTCAGCCGGACTTCATCAGCGGCAAAATCAACCGCGTCGATTCTGCACTTGATCCCATCCACATTCAGCGTTGCGCCGACAGGAATGTAATCTGCGCCTTTGAGTTCCTTGAAGGTCTCGCCGTCCTTGCTGAGAAAGACATCTGCGCCGGACTTCCAGAGCTTGTGAGAACCGGCTACCCACGCGGCTTCACGGAAGCCAGTCACCAGCATGGAGGTCTTGCCGCGTACCTTCTTCTCAAGGAGCTTTGTGCCGAGCAAGGGCGCGGCTTTTTCCGCGTCCTTGCCGTATAGCTCAAAATAGCCATTCTGAGCAAAGCAGACCAGCGCGTCCGGATGTGCCTTTTTGACTGCTTCGTATTTACGGAGTTCTGCGACGGGCAGAGGTGCAAGCACCTCCGCCCTTTCCGCATCTGGCAGTCTGTCACGGCGGTTTTTCTGCTTAGACAGCACTTCCACCAGAGCATCCGCGTCCTTCGGGAGTGTCTGGTGGGTTTTGACGCCGCCATGCTCACCGACCAGAGTCATTGCTGCGTCGAAGCTGCTGCGGCAGGGGGCTTCCAGCACAAAGCCATCTGCAAAGGTCAGCCGGTCATGATCCGGCGCAACCGAGTTCTGCGCCACATTTGCCGCCTGTTCCCGGTAGTTGATCTCAAAGACATCTCCGAAGACCTTGCCGCGCTTAACGGCTTTCGGGACAATGACACGAGCAATGCACTCGTCGTAGGTCTGTTCCGCGTAAAAACGGAAGGTGTTGTGATCTCGCGTTCCCTGAATAAAGACTTGATTTTCATTGAGGCAGTGCGTTCCATGCGGACGGCAGAACCACATCAGCGTTTTCTCTTCGGGATTCCGGCTTTCGGCAGCGCGGCGGATGATGCGCTTGTCGATGTCGAAGTCTTCCTTGTAGCTGTCTACATGACTGTCCACGAGCTTCTGAAGCTCCGCAACGATGTCAACGTCTGTGTATTTCTTCATGCTTCTCCTTTCTCACAACTCCATGTCGTGTGTTTTGGATTTGACCGGGGACTTCTTCTCCGGCTGCGTTTTCGCGGCAGTCCTGAGCTGATCGCGGATAGAGGGCTTTTCCTGCTTCTGCTCCTGCTTGACGTATTCCAGCGTCGGCATCAGCTCACGGTAACAGCCCTGTGTTTTCCGCGCCGCATGACGGCGATGGATTTTGAACAGCGGCTCACCGTTCTGCGAGACCGTGTTGCCCTCGATCCTGACGCCGTTCCGCGCCAGCAGATTGAAGGAATGATTGGAAGAACGATAGGACGCCCGCATACCGTCGTTGTGATAGGCGATCTGCCCCTTGAGCGTGTCCATAACGGCAGCTTTGATTTCCTTCTCTTCGGCAGTCAGGCGGTGCGCCTTCGGTGCTTTTGCCGCTTCCTCCGGCATGGAGGCAACGGGAGACTTGATCTCTACGGTTTTTACCTCAATAGAGGTAATCTCATCGTTCTCCCATGCAACGACCTCCGGGTCCCTTTCCGCTGTTTTCTCAGAAACAGTTTCCTTCTGGGGTTCGGTCTGCTGACGGAACGCATCCACGAAAAGTGCCGTCAGTCCGGGATTGGGTTTATCTACAAGGAAGCGAGAGGCATTCTCCGGGCAGACCTCAACGTTCTTCGCCCATTCCTTGAGGGGCTGGGGAATGCGCCCGTCAAAATCTTTCTGCTGAATGGTGTTTGCGAGGACATACCGGACGCGCTCCGGAGAGAACTGCTCAAGGACGCTTTTCACGGCAGCTTCCGCATTCAGGCGGTTATCTCCGTAGTTGGAGCTGATCGCCGCTTCAATCGCACGGCGGCATTCCACGTTTGCGGCGAGAGAAGCACGATATGACTCCAGCTCACCGGCTTCATAGGCGTAATTCGCCGTCTCGTAGTAAATGGGGACTTCCGGCATCGGTTCTGCGGGCGCTTCGGCTTCCTTCTCTGCGGACTGTACTTTTTCTGCCAGCAGCACCTTGAGCTTGGCGTCAATGCCCTCGATCATCTCAGCCGCCGTCTTGCGGATGGTGTCCAGAGAGCTTTTCAGTTCCTTGGTTTCCTTGCCGGATGACCAACCGGCGATGTAACCGAAGGAGTAGTCCGAGGTTTCAATGCCGTACCGTTGGCAGACGGTGTAGGCAACGCTTTCCGCTTCAACCTCTTTGGTGTGCCGATCCTTCTTATCTTCTGGCGCGGCTTTCTCATCCGGCTTGACGGCGTGGAGCTTTGCGTGGGCGATCTCGTGAATGGCGGTTTTGACCGTCTGGATTTCGCTCATGCCTTTCTGAATGGCAATGCGGCTTTCAGCCGGCGAAAAGAATCCCTTTGCACCGCCCGGAATGTCCTCAAAGGAAATAGGGACGGGAGATTCCTGCCTGAGCGCGTCGAAGAACGCCTCGTAGTTTTCGACGGTGCCTTTCAGTTCATCGACGATGATGTCCGGAAGCTCCTTGCCGTCCGTCTGAGAGACATCGAAGACGCTTACCACCTTGAAGGCAGGACGCAGAACCTCAACCGTCTCCGTGACAGCCTTCCCATCTGCGCCGATCACCGGCTTCTGCGTTACGGGATCAATTTTCTCGCGCTCTTCCTGCGACTTGTACGGCGCGGGTGCAAGAATCTTGATGCCCTTTTCGCCCTTCATGACCTGACGATCAAAGTTGCGCTGCCACGAGGTATAACCGGCAACATAGGTTGCCTCCGGCTTCTGCATCGCAATGAGCAGCGTGTTGTTGAAGGAATAGTTGTAGAACTTGGACATCGTGCGGAGGTATTCCTTGAACCGCTCGGATTCAAACAGCTCCTTGATGCCCTGTTCCAGCTTGTCCGTAATCTCGCGGACTTGCTGTGTATTTTTGTTTTCAGCCATCTCAAACCTCCATTTCTTATTTGTTCCGGGCAGAAGAAAACCCCGTCTGGGATTTGCTCAGTAAACGAGCCTTTACCTCAGACGGGGTTTCTCTGCGCGTCATCCGACGATGGAAGATGTTATCCTCGTTCTCCCATTCAATCAGCCGGTCAAACATATCCGGGTGCTTTGTGACCATGTGCAGCAGCTCCGAGTCACTGGCGTTGGGACAGAACCAGCAGCCGTTTCTTCGGCAGTGAGCATAGATTGGGGAAAGCAGCCCGTGTTCTTGACAGAGCTTGTAGGCGTCCGCCTCGGTCATACCGTATTTGGCAAGCAGACTGACCTTCGTTATTCCATCCAGACGAGCAAGGCGTTTCGGCTCATCCTCCGCGATGCCGACATAGCTCACAGTGTCCGGCGAGAGTGCGGCATTGTACTTGCGGACGGGCGGGATTTTGCAGTCCCGATTGACCGCGCACATCCCGGCCCATGCAAAGCCGCGAACCTCGCCCTTGTGCGGTCCGCGGGTGATGACATGATGGAACACATTATCGTAGGTCTTGTCTGCATGAAGAATGGTAAACTTGATGCCCAGCTCCTTTTCGCAGAAGGGCTTGAGCCGGTCATAGATGTAGTCCCGGTGTTCCGGGACTTCACCGCTTGTGTTCTGATCAAACATGACTTCGCTGAAAACCGCCTCGTCCAGCGGTTCCTTGTGCTGTGCCGCCAGCAGGAGCGTCGCTACGCTGTCCTTGCCTCCGCTGCATGAAGCAACATACTTCGGACGGTTCATCGATCAAACTCCATCTTGAAGCTGACGTATTTGCCGCCGCTGTCATCCAGACGGATCACCGCATCGTAGAGCTGAGGCTTCTTCGGCGTGTAAAGCCCGGTCACGCGGCACCATCCCTTGTCCAGCAGCTCCTTTGCAATCCTCTTGGTCAGCTTCTTTTTCTTGCTGGAAAAGAACTTGTTGTCTTCCCACAGGCAGAAGGAGCATTCCTTGTTTGAGCAGTAGAAATTGCCCTTGCCGACGTAGACCGGAGAGCCGCAGCGGGGACATTTGCCGATTTCCTCCTTACCCGTGCCGAAACGCTGGGCTTCGGCATCGGAGAGGAAGGGATAGGCTTTCACGAGATCCCCGGTCATCCGGACAATGCCGCTGAGGAAGGCGTCCGCATCTGCCTTGCCGCGTTCAATCTCCATGAGCGTGTTTTCCCATTCCGCCGTCATTGCGGGAGAAGTGATCTGTTCCGGCAGGACGCAGACAAGGTTGCAGCCGTCCTTTGTGGGAATGAGGGATTTGCCCTTGCGTTCAGCAAAGCCGGACTTTACCAGCTTTTCAATGATACCGGCGCGGGTTGCGGGAGTGCCGAGACCTTTCTTCTCGGTGTCATCGTCGAACTGATCGTTTCCGGCAGTCTCCATCGCAGACAGGAGCGTGTCTTCCGTGTACTGCTTCGGGGGTGTCGTAAAGTGTTCGGTGACGCTGGCGGACACGCCATCCAGAACATCGCCCTCATGGACTTTGGGCAGGGACTTCATGGGATCGTCCTTTTCCTTCGTCTTGAGGGAGGACTTGAACAGCTCTTCGATGGCTTTCCATCCGTTTTGAGCGACGGTCTTCCCCTTGGTTTTGAACTCGTAGCCCTCGCAGGAGAGCGAGATCTGCGTTTCTGCGTAGGTGTGCTTCTCGCCGGTCGCACACAGAAGGCGCATTCCGACAAGATTGAGGATTTTCTGCTCCGACTGAGGAAGCGCGAAAACATCCTGCTTTTCAAGCTGGACGGTCGGGAGAATGGCATGGTGATCTGTGACCTTGCTGTTGTCGGTTACGCGGGCAATGTCCGGAGTGATTGAAACGCCGGAAAAAAGCGGAAGCTGGCGGCAGACGATGGAAATGACCTGACGGGCAGTATCCTCCATATCATCCGTGATGAACTGACTGTCCGTGCGCGGATAGGTCAGTAGCTTTTTTTCGTAGAGCGTCTGAACGAGATCGAGCGTCTGCTGGGCAGTGAAGCCGTAGTATCGGTTTGCCTCACGCTGCAAAGTGGTCAGATCATAGAGCTTCGGAGGATTGACGGTTTTCGTCTCCCGCTTGAGAGAAGAAACGACGGCTTGCTTTTTCTCGCAAGCCGCCGCAATTCTTTTTGCTTCCTCTTCGGTTTTAACCTTTTCCAGATCGGCGGTCAGATCGCCCTTGCCGACGTGGACGTTGAAATACTTCTCCTTCTGGAACGTGGAGATTTTCCCGTCGCGCTCCACCAGCATTGCAAGGGTCGGCGTCTGGACGCGCCCAACCACCAGCTTCTTGTGATAGAGCGTGGTGAAAAGGCGGGTGCCATTGATACCGACAATCCAGTCCGCCTTCGAGCGGCTGAGTGCAGCTTCATAGAGACGGTCATATTCCTTGCCGTCCCGGAGATGCTGGAAGCCTTCGCGGATGGCGGAGTCCTCCAACGAGCTGATCCACAGACGCTTGAAAGGCTTGGTGCATCCGGCTTTGTCGTAGACCAGCCGGAAGATCAGCTCACCCTCGCGTCCTGCATCGGTTGCGCAGACCAGCTCGGTGACGCGCTTGTCCTTCATGAGAGCGGACAGCACCTTAAACTGCTGAGCTTTGTCCTTCGTGACCTCAAACATCCAGCTTTCCGGGACAATGGGCAGATCGTCATACCGCCACTTGGCATACCGCTCATCGTAGGAGCTGGCGTCTGCCAGCTCCACCAGATGACCGAAGCACCACGAAACGATGTAATTGCCGCCCTCCATATAGCCGTCCTTGCGGGAAGTCACGCCCAACACCTTTGCGATGGACTGGGCAACGCTGGGCTTTTCAGCAATGACTAAGATCAATCTTCATCACCATCCGTTTCAGCATCCTCCGCAATCTGCGGCTCTTCATCCTCGTTGATGTACGGCTCTTCCTCGTAGCCTTCATCATCAAAGAAGTCCATATCTTCATCCTTGGGCTTTCTGCCCTTGACGAACTTGATGTAGTAATAAGCTGCACCCGCAGCACCGGCAAGAACGAAGATGACGAGGATCATGCCGATGTTGGATTTCTTTTCGGGTTTAGGGGCGGGAGCATCGGTTTCTGCATCCTTATCCGGCTCAGGTGTAACGGGGGCTGTGCCGGTGCATTCGCTCATGTTGGTCTTGCAGACCGGGCAGTCGGTGTTGACCTGACCGGCAGCGCATTTCTCCTTGCAGTTACAGGTAGTCAGAGCAGCCGCAGTGTCATCATCCAGCAGCGCAAGCAGATCGCTTTCATCGACCATGTTCAGGAAGTACGTCTGGTACTGTTCCTCATCTTCGTTGATCGGCGCATCGTAGTCGATGACAATGAAGAAGGTGTTGCCGCTCTTCGTCTGGACTGTGATGAACTGCTTGTTGGTTGCCTTGTCATAGAGCAAGTCGCGGGTGTAGGCGTTGCCCTCATCGTCAATCGGCTCACCCTTCGGCTTTTCCGGCGCGGGTGTGGTTTCAGGCTGCTGTTCCGGCTGGGTTGTCTCAGTGACCGGAAGGTTCTGTTCGGTATCATCGGCATAGGCAAACGCCGTCACCGAGAAGCAGGACAGAACCATGACGCAGACCGCAAGGACGGTCAGAAAACGAAACTTCTTACGCATTGTCGATTACCTCCGTATTTTCAGCGGGCTTGGTGCCGCCCTTCATGGAAGACAGGAACGCCATGATCTGATCCTTGTCCATCACCATAGAGCGCACGGTATTGATGATTTCAAGGTTTTCCAGCTCTGTCTTCTTGTCATACAGCTCCTTGAGCTGACCTTCGATTTCGGATTTCTTCTTTTCAGCCTTCTCGATGTCGGAGAGGACTTTCTGATACTTGGGATTCATGCAAAACTCCTTTCTTTTAATAGGCGGGTCTTCCGAAGGCGTAGAAATGCTGCTGCCAGTAGGAAGAGTTGATGGATGTGTACTGAATGGGATCGCCGCAGTGGATCATGACCCCATCACCAACGTAGATGCCGACGTGAGACACGCCGGGGGTGTCATACGTTCCGACGAAAAAGATAAGATCACCGGGCTGTGCATTCGCCTTTGAAACCGGCGTACAGACGTTGTAAAGCCCCTGTGCGCCCAGCCGCCCGGTATTTACAAGCCCGCTGTTCGTGAGAACGTAGCTGACGAAGCCGGAGCAGTCAAAGGACGTGTCGGGATTGGAGCCGCCCCACACATACGGATAGCCGAGATACTTTTCCGCCTCGGTAATCAGCGTTGCAAACCTCTCGTCGTTCAGGTATTCCGGGTTGACATCGTAGTCGGCGGGCGGATTTGTGATGTACTTGTCCACATAGGGAGAGTCACCGAACAGATCCTCGCGGTTTCCCAGCACCGACATATACGTTGCGTACATGGAGAGCTGTTCCTGAGACATGATGTAGACCGGGACATGGGAGAGATTGAAGTTTTCGAGCTTCACATTGCAGATGTAGTAGTCATACGGGACGCGGTAGGTTTCCGTGTGCGTGTTGCCGTCTGCATCCGTCCATGTGTCGGTTTCCGTGCGGTATCTGGTTTCGACTATGACCTCTTCGGTGAGGATGTACTGCTTTTCAAACAGCATTTGGAGCGTACCCTGCACCTCATCCAGCGTGAACTCGCCCTCATGGAGAGCCGAGAGAATGGAGATCAGCACATAGGGGTCATGCTCAATATCGTCCAGATCAAAGTGATACTCGTCGTAGTCATGGGTGCTTTCGTAGGTGTCGAGATAGCGTTGCAGCTCTTGCTCCATCCGGCAATACTGCGCTTCCGCGCCCAGCATTGCGTCATCCTCACTGAGATAAGAGGAAGCGATAACCGTCGAGCCGGTAGAAGTAAGCATCGAACACGAGCTGATTCCGGCACCGAGCAAAACGAGAAGGGCAATTCCGACGCCGATCCAGATGAAGACCTTCTTGTTCTTCTCAAAGAACTCCTTGATCTTGTCGGACGCCTTCTCACCGAGCTTCTTGCCGGTGCTTTTTGTGGCAGTCCCGGCAGTCTGAGAACCGGCATTTCGAGCGGCGGCATATTCCTTCTTGATGTTCTGCTTCTGGTAGTGCTTGTTCATGTTCTGCTTCTTCATCTCAGGATGCTCCTGCTGATTTCTCTCATATTGGAGCTTCGCATCAGCAGCATCCGCCTTATGTTCCAGCTTAGAGACCTTTTCATAAGGCTCGTTGACGCTGCTTTCCCGATGATGACGGAAATGCCGAGCGGCAGTCTCAGCAGCGATCTCCGTTTTATGCGCCGCCTCAACCGCCGTATTTTCCTGTTCGACCTCATGGATTTTGCCGTGAATGCCGGAAGCAAGGGTGTCACCGACCTTGCGGACGGTTTTGTCCGCTTCAAATTGCAGCTTGCCTTTGCCCTTTGGTTTTTTCAGCTCATCCTCAAAATGAAGGCGGGTTTTGCCCTTGCCGGTCTCTTCATCAAAAACGCGATCCTTCTTGAGAACCTTGTGCGTGGGCAGCTTCTCACGGGCGGCATCCAGACGCTCATGCGCCTTCTCGGACTTCCTTTCGAGCTTCTGCATCCGCTTCGTGGGCGGGACGGCATCGTCCGAGACCGGCTTTGCGGAGGAAGTCTCTGCCGCTTGGGAGAGAACGGCATCCGCATCCACTGCCTCCACTGCCGAGGTCTTGCGCAGCTTGTGTGTGACAACCGTTTCGGCAATCACCGTGCCGGTATGAGAAGAAACACCGTGCTGCTCCAAAGCAGGAGGCTTGAACGGCGTTTCTGACGAAGGCAGCGGTTCGGGTACATTCTGGGGTGGATTTTCTGCCTTTTTCTCTTCTGTGACGGACGTTTCCGTGGGCGGCTTAGTGTCGTTATCCTCGGTGTGTTCCGCCTGAAACTGACGCTGTTGACGGCGCATCTGCACCTTTTTCTGTTCCTCCGCAGAAAGAGCTTCGGAAGGCACGGCTGTCTCAACCGGCTTGACCAGCTCCGCATCTTCCAGCCGCTTTGACACACGCTGCTCGGTGCCAGCCGTCAGGTTTTCCTCGACCGCGCCCTCCCGCGTCATCCGCACGACTACCTTGTCACGGGCTTTAAGTTCCGGTTCCTTGGGCATCAGATTTCACCTCCAATCCGCTTGTAGGCAAGCTCGGTGTATTCAGGGTTCAGCTCGATGCCGACGAAATGACGCCCCATCTGTGAGGCAACCATGCCGGTTGTGCCGCTTCCCATAAAGGGGTCAAGCACAATGCCGCCTTCGGGACAACCGGCAAGAAGACAGGTCTCAACCAGCTTCGGAGGGTAGGCGGCGTAGTGACCGCCCTTGAAGGGAACAGTGTTGATCTTCCAGAGATCGCGCTTGTTGCGGAGCGGATTGATGTCTGCGTCCTTGATCTCGCCATGCTCACGGGGGCGGTTGATGGACTGCGGCTGAGGCTGACCGGGAACGGGCTTTCCGTATTTGTTGCCACCCTTCATGCCGCGCTTGAGGCGTTCCGCCGTTGCAGGGGCAATCGGCTCGGAGATCGCCTTGTAGTCAAAGAAATACTTCTTGGACTTTGAGAACAGGAAAATATGCTCATAGCAGCGGGCGCAGCGGTCTTTGACGCTCTCCGGCATGGGGTTATCCTTCATCCAGATGATGTCGTTGCGCAGATACCAACCGGTATCACGGAGAGCAAAAGCCAGCATCCACGGGATGCCGATCATGTCCTTTGGCTTGCAGCCCTCAACCTTGTTGTTGAGAGCCACAGCCTGACCGTTTCTGCCGTTGGGGTTCTTCGGGTCAATAAAATCACCCTGATTGCCTTTCCCGGCGTAGGTGTCCGAGATGTTCAGCCAGAGCGTTCCATCCGGACGCAAAACGCGCCTGACTTCGGTAAACACTTCCGTCAGGCGCGAAATATATTCCTTCGGCGTTGTCTCTCTGCCGATCTGAGCCTCCATGCCGTAATCACGGAGCGCATAATAAGGCGGGGATGTCACACAGCAATGAACACTGTCATCGGGCAGAGTTTTCAGGATTTTGAGGCAATCGCCGGTATGAATGATGTCAAGTTGTATGGTGGTGTACCTCCTGTTCTGTTGGATTTGTGTTTCCATTGAAATGTTGGCTGTGAAACCCGACAACATTTCAATGGGCATCAGTCGGAGTAATACTCGTCCGGCTCGTAGTCCTCATCTTCCATGAAGTCCTCGTCGAGATCGTCAATCTCGTCCGCCCAACGGTCGAAGATTTCCTC
>ERZ779649.1759-NODE-1759-length-11496-cov-9.513504_pt1 | contig 11496 bp, 16 predicted proteins | sample MGYA00511882_ERZ779649 | MGnify/ENA primary metagenome ERZ779649 (study PRJEB29588, sample SAMEA2157793) | human gut metagenome | biome: human gut; feature: human-associated habitat; material: faeces | place: Denmark | collected 2008/2010 ... | reverse complement strand
AGTAAATACACAAAATTAATAAAATCTCATGATTTTTTGGAAAAACGGTAAATTTTGCATTATAATGTGAATATAGCCGTTTTTCTGTTTCAAAAAGAAACAAAAAAGTGAAAAGTGTTTCACGTGGAACATTTCAGAATGGAGGAGGAACAATTCAATGAAGTTAAAAGTAGATTACATTCCTATTGAGCAGCTAAAAGTATACGAAAAGAATGCAAAGATTCACACACCTGAACAGATTGAGCAAATTAAAAATTAAATTCGGGAATTCGGCATGAATGATCCTATTGGCATCTGGGGAAAAGACAATCTAATTGTTGAAGGTCATGGACGGTTACAGGCTTGCAAGGAATTAGGTATGAAAGAAGTTCCAGTTATTCGTTAACGGAGAAGGAAAGGTTGAAACTTACGTTCCTTTCAGAAATGGGCTTATTCTTAGTACGGTGGCAAGTCTAGCTCAATCACTATATGAAGATGAGGAATGCGAAATATATCTAGGAGCACATGCAGATGACTCAGCTGGAAATGCTTATGCAGATTGCAGCAAGGAGTTTACTGACACAATTGGTAAAGCTATCAATATTGGGACTTATGGGCTTGTTCATGTCGTCGCTCCATTGGTTGAGCTAAACAAAGCGGGCGTAGTAAAATTGGGTCTTGAATTAGGAACTCCTTATGATCTTACATGGTCATGCTATGAAGGCGGAGAAAAGCAGTGTGGAAAATGCGGAACTTGCATTGATAGAAAGAAAGCTTTTGAAGAAAACGGGGTAAAAGACCCAGTTGAATACGAAGAATAAGGAGGCAAAGAAAGTGTATTACGTAAGTAAGCGAATGGAAATTGCAGGGGCTCATAATCTTAAATTGGACTATGAAAGCAAAGGTAGATATCAAGTTATTGGACTGAGCAAGATTCCTAGAATTGTGAATTTGTGTGCCAAAAGATTACAGCTACAGGAAAGACTAGCACAGGATATTTCTGAATGTCTTTCGATGGCGACAGGTAGCGAAAGCGTCTATGTTAATATCAAAGCAGATCATGCTTGTGTGAGTGCAAGAGGAGCTAAGAGTGACGGATTTACTGATGTAACCAATCTAACGGGTTTGTTTAGGACAAACAGTGACCTAAGAAAAGAAGTAGAAATGAAGGTGAAATAGATGGCCAAACTATCATTAAATGAACAGGCACAAGAGATTATTCGTATTGCCGAAGAAAGTGGTGTTCAATCTAATTTTTTCTTCATTACAACATTCAAGCGTTATCAGGTACAGCTGAATATCTTAACAGAGCTTGAAAAGACGATAAAAACAGAAGGTGCATTAGTAACAAAAGAATACGTCAAGAACAGAAAGAATTTGTATACAAATCCTGCAATAAGTGACTACAACAGGACAACAGACAGTGCAAACAAAACAGTTGCAACATTGATGCGCATTTTGCGTAACTTTGGCGTTGATGATGCAGGAGAACAGGATGTAGACCCGCTTATGAAGATTATTAATGGCGGTGACGATGATGATGGCAGTGACGAGCAGTAAGGCTTACGAATATTGCAAAAGCTCTATCAGAAAGAAAACAACTCCTAAATACGTCAAAAAGCAGATGCGAGACTGGATGAGGATTGCAGAAGGTAAAGATGCAAAGTATTTCGTATCTGAAAAAAAAGTAAAGCAAATTGAAAACATTCTGAAACTGCTTATCATGCCAAAAGGATTGAAAGCAGGACAGTCGATGTATAAGTGCGCAACTGGTTATCAGTGGCTTATTTATATCGCAATGCTATGCACGGTGTATCGGGAGAATCCGAAAAAGCGCAAATACGAGACTGGACTTCTGGAAATATGCAGAAAGAATTTCAAGACATATACAGTCGGCACAATCTTTATAATTCTGTTTCTTATTGAGCCTAGATTCTCAAAGTTCTTTTCAGTTGCACCAGATGGCGCATTGTCGAGAGAGATTAAAGAAGCAATCTCAGACACAATCAAAAGCAGTCCACTAATATATGAGTACAAAGGAGCGAAGCGTTTCAAGCTGCTAAGGGACTACATCAAATTCAAGCCGAATGAAAACACGCTTATACCGCTTGCATACAGTAACAATCGTATGGATGGACGTATGCCGAATGCATTCATTGCAGACGAGGTTGGAGCATTGCCTAACGGTTATCCTGTAGAAGCTATGAGGTCAGGACAGCTAAACGTAGTTAACAAATTAGGTTTTATCATCAGTACAAAATATCCGACAATCGACAATCCATTTGAAGATGAGGTTGCGTATTCCAAGAAGGTTCTTGATGGTATTGAGAAAGACGATACTGTTTTTGCACTTTTATATGAGCCTGACAAAACATCAGACTGGGAAACAGACGATCTTGTTTTGAAGCAGGCGAATCCTGCGGCGTTGGAAATTCCTGAAATTTGGGATGATCTTGTGAAGAAAAGAGCCAGAGCCATTGCCATTGAGAACGAGCGAGAGAATTTCGTTACAAAGCACTGCAATATCATTTATCAAGGGCAAGGAACTGAAACATTTATTGATGTTAAGGATGTTCAGGCGTGCAAGGTTGCTGATATTGATTGGAACGGCAGAGTTGTATATTTAGGTGTTGACCTTTCAGAATCGAACGATAATACATCTGTTGCCATGGTTTCTGTAGATGATGATGATAACATTCTTGCAGAAAGTTTTGCGTTCATTCCAGCAGACAGGATTACAGAGAAAACAATCTCAGAACGTGTGAATTATCAAGAACTATTGAAGAGTGGTAAGGTATTTGCATGCGGTGACAGAGTTATCTCATATGCGTTTGTTGAGCAGCTTATATTGAGCATTGAAAGCCGTTATAACGTGCAAATTCAGGCAATTGGATATGATAGATGGAATGCATTAAGCACAGCACAGAAATTGGCTAATGAGGGTTATAACACGGTCCAGATTAAGCAGTATTCAAGCGTGCTACATTCTCCGACAAAGAGGATGAAAGAAGCAATACTTAAGCAAAAGTTCAAATACACAGAAAATAAATTGCTAGAGATAAACTTTCAGAATGCGAAATGTGCATATGACACAAACAAAAATATGTATGTGAGCAAAAAAAAGAGCAACGGAAAAGTCGATATGGTGGTATCACTTATCAATGCAATTTACCTTCTTGAGCAGGATTATTTCTTGAATGAAGGTGACTTCACATTCCAGATAATTTAATTGATAGAAACGTGAATTTATGCTAATATATTTGCGTAAAATGTTTCAAATAGAAAATACTATAAAAGGGTGGTAACGAGAGTGGCACTATTCAAAAAATTTTTTAAGAATAAAGTAAATCTTAATGATCAAAGCGTTCAGCTTGACGATGTGCTGTTATCGGCATTGCTCAATAATGAGACAATCACGAGGGAAAAGGCACTCACGCTTCCTGCCGTATCAGGTGCTGTTGATTTTATCAGTGGTTCGATTGCGGCAATGCCTGTCAAACTTTACAAGTACAAGAAAGGCAAAGTTGAGGAAGTGCAGAATGACAGCCGTGTACGAATGTTGAACGGCGACACAGGAAACACGCTTGACGGGTTCCAGACCAAAAAAGCCATGGTCGAGGATTATCTGCTTGGAAAGGGTGGATATTGTTACATCCAGATAGACAGACAGAGCAATGTCACGGCGTTAAAATATATTCCAGATATGAACGTTACTGTGTGGTCAAATTCCGACCCGATGAATCGCTTCGTACAGTTCTATGTTGGCACGGATAAAATTTATCCGTGGAACATGGTAAAACTCTTGAGAAATACCAAAGACGGAGCAAGCGGAAAGGGATTGACGGAAGAAATTTCAAAAGCACTTGAAACGGCATACAGTACGTTGGTGTATCAGCTTGGACTGGTTCAGACAGGTGGTAATAAAAAAGGATTCTTACAAGCCGAAAGACGTTTAGGACAGGAAGAAATCGACAAGCTGAAAGAAGCATGGAAAAGGTTATATGCCAACAACACCGAGTCCGTCATGGTCTTGAATAACGGCATCAAGTTTCAGGAGTCGTCAAACAGTTCTGTTGAAATGCAGTTGAATGAGTCGAAGAAAACATTACAGGATGAAATCAATGGAGTTTTCCACATTCATAGTGATTTCAATCTGACATTTAAGGAAGCGATATATCCGATTATTAAAGCATTTGAGACAGCGCTAAACAGCACGTTACTGTTAGAAAAAGAAAAGAAAAACTTCTTCTTTGAATTTGACACGAAAGAAATTGTGAAAGCAAGCATCAAAGATAGATTCGATGCTTACAAGGTTGCAAAAGATACAGGACTTATGACTATCAATGAGTTGCGTCGTATGGAAAATCTCAATTACATTGAGGGCATGGACGTGATCAATGTTGGACTTGGAGCAGTTCTGTATGATATTGAAACCGGAACGTATTATACTCCAAACACCGGACAGGTGACAGGTGGAGATGAAGAAGAAAAAGCTGATAAAGTTGAAGAGAAGGGGGCAGATGATGAAATACAAGTACCTGAAGAATCTGACGAAAAATAGTGCAGATTTCTATGTATATGGTGATATTGTTGATGAGAACGAGTCAAACTTTTGGACTGGTGAGAAATCAGAAACAGCAGTTGATACAAATGCATTCAAGGCAGAGCTTGAAAGTTTGAATGGTGTTACAGATTTTAATATTTACATCAATTCAGGCGGTGGCTCAGTGTTTGCAAGTTCGGCAATGGTCAGCATGTTAAAGCGATTCAGGCAGAACACAGGGGCAACGATTCATGCGCACATTGATGGATTATGTGCAAGTGCCGCTACATACCTTGCCATGGTTGCAGACGATATCAATATTTACAAAAATTCTATGATGATGATTCACAAGCCAGTGACGTTAGCATACGGAAATGCAAACGAGCTACAGCATGAAATTGACACACTCAATCAGCTTGAAAATGGATTGATGTTGCCAATGTATGAAGCAAAGGCAAAAGAAGGAATCACGGCAGAAAAGATTGCAGAGTTGGTGAACAACGAAACTTGGTTCAGTGGCAATGCAGATGATGATATGTACATCGGGAAATATTTCAATGTCAACGAACTTGAAACTGTGAAAGATGTACAGGCATGTGCAACAGATTTATTCAGAAATTACAAGCATGTGCCAGATGCACTAAAAAAACCAAAACAGACTAAAAAGCCTGTCGAGGATCGTGCGCTTGATTATTCAGCATACGAGAATATTATTTGTTCATTAAAGAAAGACGGAGGGGCGAAAGAATGAACGTAAAAGCACTTATCGAAAATCGAAACGCAAAAGTCGCTCAGATGGAGAACTTGTTGAAAACTGCAAAGGCAGAAAACAGATTACCGTCTGAAGACGAAAAGAAGCAGTTCGCAGACTTAGAAAAGGGAGCCAAGGAAATTGATGCAACTATTGCTATGTACGACCAAATGGCAGGAATGAGCATGAAGAAAATTCCTGATGGACATGATGCAATGACAGATGCAGAAAGAGATCGCAAAACATTCGAGAATGCAATTCGTGGAATTGTAAATACTGACACACCGACAATGCCAGCAGATGCAAAGGCACTTATTCCGACAACTGTCTGGAATGAAATCATTTCTCAAGTAATTGAAATCTCACCTGTATTCTCTATGGCGGACCGCTATAACATCACGGGCAAACTGGTATTGCCAAAGTATGACGCGCAGAACAGTTCTATCCTGATGCAGTATGCAGATGAAGGAACAACAGCAGAGTCTGGAAAGGTTGTTATCAGCCAGATTGAACTTAATGGATTCCTTGCACGTTGTCTTGCAAAAATTTCAAAAAGCTTGATTAACAATTCCAACTTTGACATCGTTGGTTTTGTTGAAGCAAAAATGGCACAAGCAATCGCATTGTATTTTGAACATGAGATTTTGTTCGGAACAGTAGGCAAGGTTGAAGGTCTAACTGGAATTACATCAGATATGACTGTTACAACTGCCGCAGCCACAAAGATTACATCAGACGAGTTGATGGATTTACAAGACAAGGTGATTGACAACTATCAGGGTAATTCTATTTGGATTATGAACCGTGAAACTCGAAATGCAATCAGAAAGTTGAAGGATAATGACGGCGATTATTTGTTGAACCGTGACTTTACAGCAAAATGGGGATATACACTTTTAGGCAAGGATGTTTATTGCTCTGATGCGATGGACAAGATGCTTGCAGGAAAAACAACCATTTATTACGGTGACTTATCTGGTTTAGCTGTGAAAGTTTCAGAAGAAGCTAACATGCAGGTGTTGCAAGAAAGATATGCAGAGGAACATTTACTTGGAATTTTAGCTTTCGTTGAGTGGGATGCAAAGGTTGCAGACACTCAAAAACTTGCAAAACTTGTGATGGCAGCAGGAAAATAAAAAGGGGTGAAGCTGTATGGAAGTAAGCAAAATCAGTGATATTACAGTAAAATGCGTCGCAGATTATTTGAGACTGGACGAAGTAGCAGAAAGCGAAAATGATACATTGACCATGCTTATTTCCATCGCTACTTCTTTCATCAAAAGCTATACAGGGCTTGACGATGTGGGCGTTGACAAATATCCTGAGTTCGTTATCGTTGTGTTGATCTTGTGTCAGGACATGTGGGACAACCGCACGATGTATGTTGACAGCAAGGATTTGAACAATACGGTGCAGAGCATTCTCGCAATGCACAGTGTCAATCTGTTGTGAGGTGTGAGTCATGTTAAACGCAGGGAAGTATTCAAAACGTATCACAATTTACAAGACTGTGATTGTGACAGATGATGATGGCTTTCAGACAGAGCAGAAACAGGTAATTCTTACACCATATGCATATGTTCGGACAACGAAGGGCTTTACGCTGATTGCGAACAATTCTGATTTTGAAAAAGCATACACCAACTTCACAATTCGGTTTCCGAAAACAGAGATCACAAGGGATATGCTGATAGAGTTTCACGGCAAAACATATACGATTGAGTATCTGAACAATGTGGACGAAAACAGTGTAGAACTGGAAATTCAGGCAAAGGAAGTGACACACTGATGGCTAAACTTATTCTTGATATTGATGATAGCGTATTGAAAGATATTTCTTACATCGACAAGCAGTTTGATCACATCTTTGGTGGCATGACCAAAGCAGGTGCAGAGGTCGTATACAAGAACGTTATTTCAGCACTTCCAGAGTCGCTGAGAAGTTCAGGCTTTAGCAGTCATGTGAAACTGTCGAAAGTTTATAAAACGCCGTCAGATGATGGTATCAACACAAAAGTCATGATTACTGGATATTTCATCAACAAAGATGGAAGGAAGACTCCTGCGCCACTTGTTGCGAACATGTTCGAATATGGTAGTGACAAAAGAAAATATCCAAAGCATCCTTTTTTCCGAAAGTCTTTCAAAAAATCACAAATCATGAAAGCGATGGAAGAAGCGCAGAAGAGTTTAAGCGGGGGGCTTTTAGATGAATAACCTCATCGAAAAAACATTGAGTGGCTTCACGGTCAACGGTGAAAAAATTCCAGTAAAATTTTTACGGTATAATGGCAACGAAGAAACGTACATCACCTATATGATGACAGATGCAGAAAGTGCGTTACATGGTGATGACGAGTTGCTCAATTATATTGAGTATTATGATTTTGATATTTACACAAAAGGCAATTACAAGCCGATTATCAAGGCTTTAAAGGGATTGCTTACGAGTGTTGGTTTTATGTGGGAACCTGACAGATCATCCGCAGATATGTATGAGGATGATACGAAGTATTACCACAAGACATTATGTTTTTCAATTGAAAGGAGCGAATAATGGCTAAAATTGGGTTAAATAACTTCCGATATTCAAAACTTACGGAATCGGAAGATGGCAAAGCCACTTATGATGGCGCGAAAAAGCCAGCCAAGGCTATTTCATGCAAAGTGGATATCAGCAACAATGATGTGGCTTTGTATGCCGATGATGCATTGGCAGAGAGTGATACTTCATTTCAGAAAGGTTCTGTTACAGCAGGAATCGACAACGAAGATGTGCAGGTCATGGCAGATCTTCTTGGACATGAGGTATCAGAAAGCGGAAAAGGGCTTGTCAGAAATTCAAACGATGTTGCGCCGTATGTAGGCTTTGGAAGAATTGTCACAAAGATGGTGAACGGAGCTTACAAGTACACGGTAGAGTTCCTGTGTAAGGTTAAGTTCTCAGAACCGTCACAGGATGATGCTACAAAAGGCGAAAGCGTATCATTCAGTACAACTGAGCTTGTAGGAACTGTTGCAACATTGGCTGATGGCACATGGTCAAAGACAGACACGTTTGATACAAAGACTGAAGCTGTCACATATCTTGAAGGACTGATGGCAAAGACTTCAGTTTAAAAGAATATTAAAGGCAGGGTCGTCCCTGTCTTATTTTTTAGGAGGAAAACATGAAGGAAATTTCAAAAGAATTTGAGTACAAAGGCAAGACATACGGGCTTGTATTTAATCTGAACGTTATGGCAGTTATTCAGTACAAATACGGCACACTTGATAAGTGGGGCAAACTAACAGATAGTAAAGATGAAGAGCCAAACGCAGAGGCAATCATTTTCGGAATTTGGGCGATGCTCAATGAGTATATTGATATTCAGAACGAGGAAAATGGCACAAGTGAAAAGCAACTGACATTGAAGCAGGCAGGAAGAATGATAACTGACATTGGGCTTTCTGAAGCTACGAAGAAGGTAAACGAAACTGTTGTTGAAAGCACTAAAAGTTCCGAAAAAAACGCATAATTCCCGATGAAGTGGATGAACCAGAGCCGATAGACTTTACATGGTTCTACTTTGTCGGGCGTAACAAACTCGGTTTTACATTTCATGAGGTTGGCAGATTGACACTGACAACTTTCAACCTGTTTTACAAGCATTATAAGAACGATTTTGATTTTGAATTGATGCTTGAAAAGACAGGAACAACATATGCGAATGCATATGAAAAATCACAACATGAAGACGACTGGTTCTAGGAAGGGGGTTGCATATGGCACTTGGTGGAACAATTAAGTTAAAAGGCGAGAGCGAATACAGGCGTGCATTGAGTCAGATCACACAGAGCTTGCGTGAAGTATCTTCTGAAATGAAGGTTGTTACGAGTACATATGACAAGAACGACACAAGCACCGAAGCATTGACAGCCAAGAGTGACGTGCTTAACAAGCGCCTTGAAGAGCAGAAATCGAAGCTGAAACTTGTTTCTGACCAGTACAAGACATATCAGGATGCTGTTAAACAGTCAGCAGATGAGCATGCGCAACTCGGCGAAAAGCTTGAAAGTGCAAAAGGAAAGCTTGCAAGTATTGAAGCTCAAGTTGGCAAGAACAGTCAAGAGTACAAAGAACAAGAAAAAGTTGTTAACGAATTGCAGAAGCAATATGACGAAAGTACAACGGCGCAGGACAAAAACAAGAAATCACTGTCACAGCTTGCAGTGCAGATGAACAATGCTCAAGCGGACGTTAACAAGACAGCGAAAGAGATTGATAATCTTGGAAAAGAGTCTGACGGCAGTTCAAAACAGGTCAAGAATCTGTCTAACAATATGAATGATGCCGATGATGCATCAAAAAAGCTTGGTGATGGGTTCACTGTTCTTAAGGGTACGATGGCAAATCTGGCATCACAGGCAATCAGCAAGATTGTTGATGGATTCAAATCGCTTGTAGGCGGTGCGGTGGACTATCAGAAGTCCATGGAGTATTACACGACATCGTTTACGGTCATGACAGGTTCAGCAGACAAGGCAGGCGAGACAGTCAAAAAACTTGCTGATATTGGAGCAACAACTCCATTCGATATGCCACAGTTGGCAGATGCAACATCTTTGCTGATGAACTTTGGGTTTAGTGCTGATGATGCGGTTGATAGTATGATGATGCTTGGTGATATATCACAGGGTAATGCAGACAAGCTGAACTCTATTGCGAGAGCATACGGGAAAATGAACTCAGCACAAAAAGTTACGCTAGAAGATATCAACATGATGATTGATGCCGGATTCAACCCTTTGCAGGAAATCTCAGAAAAGACCGGAGAAAGCATGCAAAGCTTGTATGACAGAATATCAAAAGGTAAAATGTCGGTCGATGAGATCACGGAGTCGATGAAGCGGTCAACGTCTGAAGGCGGTAAATACTTTCAGTCAATGGATGCACAATCTCAGACTTTGGATGGAAGACTCTCAACATTGAGCGATACGATTAATTCAAAACTTGGTGAAGCATTACAGCCCATTTTACAAAAGGCTGCTGATGAGTGGATTCCAAACATCACAAATGCAATCGACAATATGGATGTTGATTCTATCGTTTCTGTCATTGAAGACCTTGTTGACGGTGTTGGTAATTTATTCGGATTCATCATGGACAATGGCAGTATAATCATTTCTCTCGTTGCAGGAATTGGAACGGCAATGGTGACGTGGAACGTTGCAAGCATGATTAATGGCGTTGTTACAGCGGTTAAGGGATATCAGGCAGCTAATGAAGGCGCAACTGTTGCACAGGCATTGCTTAATGGTGTTCTGAATGCCAATCCGATTATGTTGGTTGTAACGTTGCTTGCAGGACTAATAGCAACAATCGTCACATTGTGGAACACAAACGAGGGATTCCGTAATGCTGTTATAAATGTGTGGAATGCATTCAAAGACACGGTCGGAAATGTAATTACATCGGTTGGTGGATTCATAGACAACCTAATATCGTGGTTTCAGGCTCTTCCTGGGCGTATTGGCGCGTTCCTTGGTAATGTTATAAGCAACGTACAGAATTGGGCTTCTAACATGGTTTCTAGGGCTTCTGAGACGGGTTCTAACTTTGTCAATGGTGTTGTGTCATTTATCAGTGGACTTCCGTCTGCCGTGTGGAATTGGCTATCAAGTGCGTTGAATAACGCGTGGAACTTTGCGGGGCAGTTGGCACAAGCAGGAGCAAATGCCGCTAGTGGGCTTATAAATAACATTATCGGCACAATCAGCGGACTTCCAGGGCAGTTGTACAACTGGGGCGTTGACATGGTTCAGGGTATCGCAAGCGGCATCAGGAATGCGATTGGTTATGTTACAAGTGCGGTCAGCAGTGTTGCGAATAAAATCAAGTCATTTCTTCATTTCTCAAGACCGGACGAAGGGCCATTGGCTGAATACGAAAGTTGGATGCCTGACATGGTGGAAGGTTTGAGCGATTCATTAAGAAAGGCAAGTCCAGAGTTGATAAATCAGACTGAAGCACTGGCAAATGGCATGTCGGATGCATTCAATGTGAACGGTGGTATTTCGACAAGCGGTGGAAACTATAGAAACATGGTTGATGCATTCAAGGATGCGCTATCACAAATTAAAATCGTGATGGATGATGAAGAAATGGGTCATTTTGTTGACAAAACGGTGACAAAACTGATCTATAATTAAGGCGGTAAAAATATGAGAAATTATGTTATTC
>ERZ779649.1754-NODE-1754-length-11513-cov-2.537528_pt1 | contig 11513 bp, 9 predicted proteins | sample MGYA00511882_ERZ779649 | MGnify/ENA primary metagenome ERZ779649 (study PRJEB29588, sample SAMEA2157793) | human gut metagenome | biome: human gut; feature: human-associated habitat; material: faeces | place: Denmark | collected 2008/2010 ... | reverse complement strand
TGGCGGCAGAATCCCGTCATGCCCTGACTCATTTCCTGAAAGGAGTTTCACATGAAAAAGTATCTGTCTCTGATCCTGGCCCTATGCCTGCCGGCGCTGCTGGGCGGCTGCGGTGCTGTCCCGCTCCCCATGCCGGAATCCCCGACGCCGCCTCCCGCTGCGGATACAGAGGAAATTACTTATGAAGTATCCACCGACCCCTATGAACAAACGGTGACAGCGGAGGACGGCACCACTTTGATGGTCATTGATTTCCAAATTCCTCATTTACAGGCCTACGCCAACGGTACGCTGATCGAAGATCCTTCCACCCCTGCGCAGGAGCAGGCCATGGACCGGGTCCATACCTTTAACGAAAATTTCGACCAGTGGCGGGAATCGAATTCCTCAGAGGAAAACATTTCCTTTGTGAAGGATCTGTATCGGGATATGCCTGAGATGTTTTCCGAGGACCATATGGCTCCTCTTTCAGAGGAACTGACTTACACCTGCTACCGCACCGGCACCCTCATCAGCATTGCCGCCGATTATTACAGCTATCTGGGCGGTGCGCACCCCAACACCGTGTATTTCGCATGGAACTATGATCTGGACAGCGGTATGTTCCTCACCATCTCGGAGCTGGCTGCCGATCCCCAGACCTTCACGCTGGCAGTGGCGGATATGCTCACTGTTGTTACCCCTGGATTGCCATGCGCCCCAGTCGTGCGGCCCGTATTCACCGTAGGACATAAGACAAGAAGTACATACCGCAACTTTCGTGCAAGTGGCTTTGTACTGGGGTGTATCTATGCTCCAATGATTCTCTGTAAACTCATCATAGCAGCGGTAACAGTACAGCGTATGGTAATCTTTTTCTCTTTTGCGTATTTCAAAGGTATTCCCTTCGCAATAGTCGCCGTTCAACCTGATATGCGCAGCCATCGCCGTGGTTGCTACAAAGAGCAGCGCAATCGCCAGGAGACATGTAACCAACCATTTTTTCATGTTTTTCTCCTCCTCAAATTTTTAAAAACGCTATGAAATGGAAATAAGATTATTCCGCTGTCGGTATCAGGCGAATCAGCGCGGTGGGAATTTCTGTATCGGTGAAATCCAGCGTGAACGCTGCGTTTTCACCTTCCACGATGTAGGGCAGATCAATTTCCGTATCGTCGGCATTCAGCAGCGCCAAGGTAACGCCGTTCAGCAGCTCGGCGGGCATCGTGATTTTTACCTCGCCCTTCGGCCGGGTGAGCTTGCCGGAAACTTCAAAGCAGACGCTCAGCAGCGTATTGCCGTTCGCAGTTTCACCCATGCGCAGCACCAGCTCGCCATAGGGCAGATGCTCGCCCTCCGCCTTCACTTCTTCAACCAGCGCCAGATGTATGCCATCGCTCACATTGCCGCATACGGGGCAGAGCGTGCGCGTCGCTTCATCCTGCTTGAATTCGACGATGGCGCATTCGGTCTTGCTGACGTGCTTGCAATCCTCGCGCTTGCAGGTCGCGCTGTGCGTGCCGTCGCCGTTACTCGTCCATTCGCCATACCAGTGCAGCAGCGTCTTCGTCTGGTGATCCTTATAGCTGTCATTGCATTTTTTGCAGGTGTGCAGCGTGTAGCCGCCCTTTCCACAGGTAGGCTTGACGACCTTTTCGGTATAATCGTGCCCGGGGGCGGGGATTTCCACCTTGGTGGTGTAAGTGCAGCCCTCGCGCTGGCAGGCGTCATATGCATTCCAGCCAATTTCGGTGCAGGTGGGGGCCTTGGCGTCGTGATGCACCAGCTTGTGTTTCAGCGCAGGGATTTCCACCTTAGTGGTGTAATCGCAGCGGGAGCAGGTATCGTATTCATCCCAGCCGGTCTCGGTGCAGGTGGGCGCCTTGGCGTCGTGATGCACCAGCTTGTGTTTCAGCGCAGGGATTTCCACCTTGGTGGTGTAAGTGCAGCCCTCGCGCTGGCAGGCGTCATATTCATTCCAGCCAATTTCGGTGCAGGTGGGCGCCTTGGCGTCGTGGTGCACCAGGTCGTGGTTGTTCGGGTCAGGTCCATACCATGGGTGTACATAAGTATCCGTTCCCTTGCGGTAGCAGTAAGCGCAGTTTGTGTAGTACACGGGCGGAGAAACGCAGGTGGCTGCGGACTTAAGGCACGAGCTATCGTTGCCCTGAACGAAGAAATGTGCGCCCACCTTAGTTTTCGCTTCGTGGCAGACGGTGCAGCTAACCCAGTGGTTTTCGGCATCCGAATCCCAGCCCTGATTCGCAGGGAAGGTATGTGCGCTGTAGTACTGCCCGCCGCAGGTAGTGCATGTTCCCAGGGTGATGCAGGTCGCACTGCTGTCGCCGGAGCAGCTTGCAGTGTCCACCGCATCGCAGCCGTCACGCTGGCAGGTGCGGACATGCTCACTGTTGTTGCCCCTGGATTGCCATGCGCCCCAGTCGTGACCGAGTTTGCCGTATTGAGTGCCGCACCGGGTGCAGGTTTTGCCCGTGGTGCAGGTCGGCGTTTCGGTGCCGCCAGAGTGACGGCCGATTGGATTGTCATCAAATAGGGCATAGCTGCCTTTACCGCAGTGTGAACATATGTAAATTACATAATGATAATCGTCGTTGAATCGCTCGAATCTTGTAATCTCATGATCTGCCGTCGTGTTGCAGAAACGGCATTTGTCGCGGATGGTTTCCGCCTTCGCTTCCGGCGCCATTCCCGGCAGCAGGCACAGCAGCAGCGCCGCAGCCAGCAATATGGCAAAACTCTTCTTCTTCATCTTCGTCGCCTCCTTAAAGTTAGGGTAACACCGCACAAATGAGGTGGTCGGCTGGCAAATGGATTGTGCGGTGCTGCCTTTATGATGGATTTACTGTGCCAGTTCCACCAGCGTGTCAAACGCGGGCTTCGGCTGGGCATCCTTGTCGAACAGGAGCGGGTACTCGTCCGCGCGCCAGCTCATGTCGTCCACCGTGCCCCATACCTGCACCGCTTCGATGCGGTCGGCGTAACGCAGGAAAATCTTCATCAGGTTGCCGTAATACTTCGCCTGCTTCTGCAGATTTTCCTCGCTCGTGTCGTCAATGCCCACGTCAAGTTCGGACACGCGCAGGAGCAAATCACGCTTGGCAATCTGCTGGAACGCCCAATCCACGCGGTCAATCGTCGGACTGCCGACGGAGTAGTGTGCCTGGAAGCCGTAGCCGTCAATCGTGCCATCCGCAATCAGGCTGTCCAGCAGGACGCAGATGCCGTGCAGCTTGGGGTCAAGGGGGGTGTTGTAATCATTGTAGTACAGCTTCACGCCGTCCGCGGCGTACTTGCGGGCGTACTCAAACGCGCGGTTCACGAAATCCTGACCAACCGTCTTTGTCCAGTTGGATTCGCGCAGCTGGTCGCTGCCGTCCGCCACGGCTTCGTTCACAACGTCCCACGAGACAATCAGCCCCGGATAATTCTCGTTCGTCCACGTCAGCACCTGCTGGATGTAGCTTTCCATGCGGGCGAGCATGGTTTCGCGGCTGCACAGCGGCTTGTGGGTCGCGTAGCCCTCATGGAAGAAGGCTTCGGGCGTCTGGGAATGCCACACCAGCACATGCCCATGCACCTTCACGCCATTGTCGCGGCACCAATCGAGGAACGGAATGCAGTTGTCGAACTTCACAGCGACGGCCGTGTCGTCCGTGCGGCTGAGCTTGCGGCATTCCGCCATGTCCAGCAGCGAATCCGGCTTCATCTCGTTTCCTGCGGTCATGATGGTGAACTGGCTGCCGTAGAACGCCATGCGTTTGCTGTCCGCCACTTCACTGGCAACAACCGCCGTGCCGAAATCGAACTTATCCGCATAGAGCGTCTTGAGGGCAGGCAGCGAAGTGGTGTCGAAGGAGTCAATCTTCTCGTCGCAGGTGAAATTGCGGATGGTGAAGGACGTTTCCTTGCCCGCGCCCTCAACGTACAGCACATACTTGTCATACCGACCGGGAATGTACGAGCCGGACAGCATTGCCCATTCGCCCTTCTTCGCCGTGCCGGTGACAATGTTCTCATAGGATTCCTCGCCGTCGCGGGTATGGGCGACGGACAGGATGAAGCTGCACGAATCCAGCTCGTCCTGCTTCACCTGCACGGACAGGTTGTAGGCGCGCCCTGGCACAAGGTCGAAGTCGCGGCCGGGAGAGTTCCACGTCGCGGTACGCCCGGTGATGTACAGCCCGTCAGCGGTCGTCTCGATGGCGGCACCGCCCGCAGAACGCGCATACCAGCCGTCCGTGCCGCTGGTAAAGTCCGACGTGTAGTGAATCTGCGGCGCGTCGGAGTAATCCACTTTTTCGGGCGCGGTGATGGTCAGCGTAACGTCATCAAGGCAGTAGTTTTTGCCCAGATAGTTATCCGACGCCGTGAGGAAGCGGATATTGATGCCCGCGTCCGCCTCGAAGTCGCAGGAGATTTCCGTCCACTCCTTGCCCTTGACGTTCACCTGCGCGTAGTAGGCGTAATCGCCGCCCGCCTTGCCAATCGCCATAACGCCGTCCTCCGAGCTTTCGACGTAGACGCAGGCGGACAGGTGGACTTTCGCGCCGACCTCGATGCCAAGCGACGCAGTGGAGAGGTCAACGGCATCCCAGTTATTGCTGCCGCGTCCAGAAACTCGCAGGCTCTGCTTACCGCTGTGTGCCTGCGATTCCGTCACACCGACGGTGCAGGAGCCAGACTGGCTGAATGCGGCGGCGTTGCCATCCTCAAAGTCGATGGTGACGGCGGTCTGCGCGGCTTCTTCCGCTGCGGCGAAGCAGGGCAGAAACAAGCAGACTGCCATCAGCAGAAAAAGCGCTTGTGCGACCCAGTGTTTCATGTTTAATTTCCTCCCTTAGCGTCTTGGGGGTCTATGGAATGGATGATGCAATAATTTAATTATACACAAAAATTGTGTTTTGTCAAGAATGTCTGAATTTTTGCCAGAACGAAAATGGTTTCGTTGGGTGGTTTTTTCTGATTCTATGCTGATGGGCATGATTGACTTCCTTTTCATGCTGATCTTTTCCATGCTTCCAGAGGGCAATGAAAACGCACAAAGTCCGCGGTTGCCCTCTGGACTCCTTCGGTTTCGCCACTCCTGTCACTGGTTTTTATCGCCGCTTTGTGGCTTTTTTTCCGGCTTTTTGTTACTTAACTGATGGGCAAGAAATATTGTCGAAATCTTTCCAAAAGCCCCCTTGAAACAAGGAAAAAACCGTGCTATCATCAAACCGTTTCTAATGAACTTACGACTGAACGACACGTCTTTCTACAAGGGAGGACAACCCCATGAACATCCGCTGCTTCTGCTGCATGGGCGACAGCATCACCAGCGACCAGGTCAGCGGCATCGGCACGATGGCGGCGCATCGGCTGAACGCGCAGGAGGTGCTGAATGCCGCCTGCGGGTACGCAACCTGCTCCGACTGGCACGAAGGCGATAGGAACATCACGCCTGTAACACTCATCGAGCCGCCGAACACGAACACGGCGGACAACGTGCTGTCCAATCAGGTGCGGCGCGTTTTGCAGGCGCTTACGCCGAAGGGCAGCATCATCCGCTGGACGGTGGATGGCGTCGAGTATGCGATTCCGGCGGAAATCGGTATCGGCACAGGCACGCTGAGCACGCCGGACGTCATCTACATCGCCATCTCCACCAATGACGGCAATCAACCGGAAAACGCCCTGGCGGATGACTTTGCGGCAGTCTGTGAACTCCCCTACGCCGACCTGACCCGCACGTCGATGGCATCTGCGCTGCTCTGGGCGGTGCGAACATTGCAGGCGGTCTGCCCGAACGCGGCGATTTTTCTCGCCACGCCGCTGCAAACATACACCCCGCAGGAATGGATGGACGAATCTCACGGGCTGCTCAAGCGCAGTGTCATCCAGAAAGTCGCGCAGAAAACGGGCGTGCACTGCATCGACAGCTTCTACGGAAGCGGCTTTGACCGCAGTGTTGCCCGCTCTCACGGCGAAGTCCACCCAGACGAGGAATGGAAAATCCGCATTGCTGACTTTGTGACAAAGGAAATCGAATCGACCCTGTATAAGGAGTAACCGATGGAGAATATCAAATGGCTGTGGGGCGTAATGGACAAGCGCTACCACAAGTGGCACATTCTTGGCCTCATCATCAGTGCCGTCACGTCGCTGATGCTGCTCATCAACCCCTACCTGACGATGCGCCTGATGGATGACGTCATTGTCGCGCAGAACCCCGAACCGCTCGTCGGCTTGCTGCTGACGATGCTGATTGTCAAGGTTACGCGCGAAGGTCTGCGCTACCTGATGGTTGTCCTGCTGGAGCATTCCTCCCAGAACACGCTGATGAACCTGCGCATGCGGCTGTTCACGCGTCTGCAGTATCAGGATATGCGCTTTTTCGACATTCACCGCACGGGCGACCTGATGACGCGCCTGTCCGCCGACACAGACTGGTGCCGTCATTTTCTGGCATACATAGACTATGTGGCGGTAGACAGCATCGTCATGTTCGTGTCGTCGTCGATTTACCTGTTCTCGGTGAACTGGAAGCTCGCGCTGGCAATGGTCTGCGTCACGCCGCTGCTGATGATTATCACGAAAGTGTACTCCAAGGGCGCGCGGCGGATGTTCGTGGACATGCGCGACAAGATGAGCGACATGAACGCGAAGGCGCAGGAGAACATTGCGGCAAACCGCGTGGTGAAGGCGTTTGCGCGTGAGGAATACGAGGAGAACCGCTTCGACGAGCGTTCCCGCGCCTTCCGCGATGCGAATCTGGATATCAACAAGCGCTGGCTGTCATTCTACCCCTTCATCGAGATTCTGGCGAACGCCATGACGCTGCTGACCGTCTTTTTCGGCGGCTACCTGATGATTACCGACGGCATGCCGGCGGGCGAACTGACGATTTTCACCCAGCTGGCGTGGACGCTGAGCGTCCCCATGCGGCAGCTGGGCAACCTGCTCAACGACTGGCAGCGCTTCATCACCTGCTCGAACAAGGTCATGGAGATTGAAGTCTCCCGCCCGGAGATTGTGGACAGCTCCTGCGCGGTCAATCATGACCGCATCGGGGGCGCTATTTCCTTCGACCATGTATCCTTCGCTTACGGCTCGCAGCCGGTGCTGTCCGACGTAACGTTCTCCGCCAAGCCGGGGCAGACCGTCGCCATCATGGGCCCGACCGGTTCCGGCAAAACGACGCTGATTCAGCTGCTCGCCCGCTGCTACGACGTGACCAGCGGCAGCATTTCCGTTGACGGCTGCGACGTGCGCAAGTGGAAGCTGCAGCAGCTGCGCGATGGCATCGGCACGGCGACGCAGGATGTTTTCCTCTTTTCCGACACGGTGGAAGGCAACATTGCTTTCGGCGACCAGACACTGACAGAGGACGAAGTGCACGACTTCGCCCGCCGCGCGGCTGCGGACGACTTCATCAAGGGCTTGTCCGAGGGCTACGACACGATTATCGGCGAACGCGGCGTGGGGCTTTCCGGCGGACAGAAGCAGCGCATTGCCTTGGCGCGCGCGCTGGCAGTCAAGCCCGGCATCCTCGTCATGGACGACACCACTTCCGCCGTCGATATGGAGACGGAGAAGTACATTCAGGCGCAGCTGCGTCAGCTCCCCTACGACTGCACGAAGCTGATCATTGCCCAGCGCATTTCCTCCGTCAAGGATGCTGACCTCATCCTGATTTTGAAGGACGGCGTCGTGACCGAGCGCGGCACGCATCAGGAACTGCTGCGTCAGCGCGGCTACTACTACGAAACGTACTGCCTGCAAAACGGCATCACGCCCGACACCGCTCCGCAGGAGGTGATGTAACATGGCGCGCAACAAATTTGACGTAGACGAGCGCTTGGAAACCCCGTTTGACTTCCGGCACTTGAAGCGCGTTGGCGTTTACATCGGCAAGCACAAATGGAAGATGCTGCTGGCGCTGCTTCTGTCCGCCTTGGCATCGGTAACGAGCCTCGCCGTGCCGAAAATCACCCAGACCGTCATGGACGTCGCTGTGCCGCAGAAAAACGTTGACCTGCTGCTGAAGATGGCGCTGGCGTTCATGGGCATCATCATCGTCGGCATCGTCTTCACGGTCATCCGCTCGCGCATCATGGCGTTCGTCAGTCAGCAGATCATCTACGACATCCGCAAAGACCTCTTCGCGCACCTGCAGCAGCTGCCCTTTGCCTACTACGACAGCCGTCCGGCGGGCAAAATCCTCGTGCGCGTCATCAATTACGTCAACAGTGTGTCGGATATTCTTTCCAACGGCATCATCAACTCGATTCTGGAAATCATCAACATCATCTTCATCGTCGTCTACATGTACACGACCGAGCCGACGCTGGCGACGATTGTTGTGGCGGGGCTGCCGATTTTCGTGGCGATTATCATCATCCTGAAGCCTCGTCAGCGCCGCGCGTGGCAGAATCAGTCGAACAAAAACAGCAACTACAACGCGTATCTGGCGGAATCCATTGACGGCGTGCGCGTGAGCGAACTGTTCGCGCGGCAGGATGTCAACTGCTCCATCATGCAGCGCCTGGCGACGGCGTGCCGCGCGGCGTGGCTGAAGGCGATTTACATCTCCAACAGCGTCTGGCTCTCTTCGGAAATCATCACCCAGATTGTTTTCACCCTCATGTACTACGCGGGTGTGTACTGGCTGGGCGGCGCGGTAGTCTCCTTCGGCGTAATTCTCGCCATGGGGCAGTACGTCAGCCGTTTCTGGCAGCCGATTACGAATCTGGCGAACATCTACAACAGCTTCGTGAACAACATGGCGTATCTGGAGCGCATCTTCGAGACGATGGATGAACCAGTCGTGATTGACGACAAGCCGAATGCCGAGACACTTCCGCCCATTACCGGCGCAGTTGATTACAACAACATCACCTTCGGCTACGAGGAAGGTCAGACCGTCCTCAAGGATGTTGACCTGCACGTCAAGGCGGGCGAAAGCATTGCGCTTGTCGGCCCGACCGGCGCGGGCAAGTCCACCATCGTCAACCTGCTCTGCCGCTTCTACGACCTGCGCAGCGGTTCCATCACGCTGACGGATGAATCCGGCGTGAAGCACGACATTACCGACGTGACGCTGCACTCCCTGCGCTCGCAGATGGGTATCATGCTGCAGGATTCCTTCATCTTCTCCGGCACGATTCTGGATAACATTCGCTACGGCCGTCTGGACGCGACAGACGACGAGGTACGTCAGGCGGCGGCGGTTGTCCGCGCGGACGACTTCATCCGCGAAATGCCGCAGGGCTACAAAACGACCGTGAACGAGCGCGGCGGCAGCCTTTCGCAGGGGCAGAAGCAGCTGATTGCCTTCGCGCGCACGCTGCTGAGCGACCCGCGCATCCTGATACTGGACGAGGCAACCTCCTCCATCGACACCAAGACGGAGAAGCTGCTGCAGGACGGCATTCAGGCGCTGCTGAAGGGACGCACGTCGTTCATCATTGCGCACCGTCTGTCCACCATCAAGAACTGCGACCGCATCCTGTACATTGGCAATCAGGGCATCATGGAAGCAGGCTCTCATGACGAATTGATGGCCAAGCGCGGCGCATACTACGAGCTGTACACCGCGCAGGCGCGCGACCAGGGCATGGGGGAATAAGGCGCGCACGGCGCTTCTGAGAATTGCATAGGAACAAAAAGCGGGGTTGCGTGAAAAATGCGCAATCCCGCTTTTTATATTATTTTTCCGCCCCTAAAATCGCCTTAATGTCCCCCAAATTCTCCGCAAAATACACCTTTTCCTGTTTTTCTTCCGTCGAAAGCCCCATCTCCACCATATGCTTCAGCAGCGCCTTCAATCCCTCATAATACCCATTCAAATTATACAGCACACACGGGGCATCTATCTGCTTCAGCGCCAGCTTCGACATCACTTCCGACACCTCTTCCAGCGTCCCCGTGCCGCCCGGAAACGCAATGAACGCATCCCCCAGTTCTATCATCTTCGTCCGGCGCTCCGGAATATCCTTCGTCACAATCAGCTCCGTCAGCCCCTCCATCTGAAAGCTCTCGCTGATGAAAAACTCCGGCTCCACGCCCGTCACCTCCGCGCCAGCCGCCAGCGCACTGGCCGCCAGCGCGCCCATCAAGCCGGATTTCGACCCGCCATACACCAGCGCGTGGCCGCTTTCACCAATCCAGCGTCCGAGTTCCTCCACCGCCTGCCGAAAAGACGTGTCGCTGCCCTCGTTTGACCCCAGATAAACCGTAATATTCATGCGAAAGAATCCCCCTTTGCGTATTTCTGCCATCGAGTATAGCAGAATGAACACGGAAACGCAATCGGGGGATTTCCGCAAAAATGAGAATTTCCTCATGAATTTCTAATCATCCTTCGATGGATTTTCCATTCCGCTTGTGCTATCCTTATTCTTGTCAGAACGACAGGACGCGCCCCTCATCGGCGCAGGAGGATACAGATATGATGGCTTTCATCGATTCGGTTTTCCATGTGATTGGTTCTTTCATCAGCATGGTGTTTGAGGCGATTGTCGCTGCTGTGCAGTTTGGGTTTAGTGTCTTAGGCGGTCTCTTGGGGCTGGTGGTGAATCTGGGGATGCTGCTGCTGGTTGTCGGGCTGGTGGCGCTGGTGATTACGCGCCGCAAGAACTACAAGCAGGCGAAGGCGGATGAACCGCGCGTCATCCACATGGACAACGGCGAAACCTTCAAGAGCTACTACAGCAAGTAATTTGCAAAAAAGTGCTTGTCCTTCCTCTGAAAATGTGGTATAATAAGCGTTACCCTAAATTTTCGGAGGTTAAGAAGCAATGACGATTCTGTGGGACTGGAACGGCACGCTGCTCAGCGACGTGCCGCTGGTGGTCAAAATCAACAATGAAGTTTTCGCGCGCCACGGCTATCGCCTGACAAGCGAAGAGGAATATCGGCGGATTTTCCGCTTTCCGGTCAAGGATTACTATACTGACATCGGCGTGACGGACGAGGATTTCCCGCTTGTGGCGAAGGAATGGAACGAAGGCTACGTCGCGAACTTCCATCTGGCGCAGCTGCACCAGACGGCGGCGGAGGCGGTTCACCGCTTCCACGACGCAGGCTTCCATCAGGCGATTATCTCCGCCAGTCAGGTGGATCAGCTGCGCGCGCAGGTTGTCAAGTTTCCGGAGCTGGACGGCATGTTCGATGATATTCTGGGGCTGGGCGACGTCTACGCCGTGTCGAAGGTGCAGCTGGCGAAGGACTACCTCGCGCGCAAGGGCTACGACCCGGCGGACACGGTGTTTCTGGGCGACACGAGCCACGATGCCGAGGTTGCCCGCGCCATCGGCTGCCTGCTGATTTCCGGCGGACACCAGTGCGACGCGGTGCTGCGGCAGGTGCCGGGCGTTGAAGTGCTGCCGTCCCTGCGCGCGGCGGCGGATGTATTAGGAGCATAACAAATTATGGCGGATATCTTGCAGGTCAACACGGAGCTTCCGGCGGATTTCACCCCGACCGCGTCCAGCGGCTTGACGGACGAGGAGGCGGCTTCCCGCAAGCCGAAC
>ERZ779649.1750-NODE-1750-length-11522-cov-2.969129_pt1 | contig 11522 bp, 20 predicted proteins | sample MGYA00511882_ERZ779649 | MGnify/ENA primary metagenome ERZ779649 (study PRJEB29588, sample SAMEA2157793) | human gut metagenome | biome: human gut; feature: human-associated habitat; material: faeces | place: Denmark | collected 2008/2010 ... | reverse complement strand
CGGCTCTTGATAACCACCCCAACCGATAGACACGTTGTAGTTGCCGTCCTTGTCGCGCTGCATCGGAGTGATGCCAAAGTGCCGCACAAGCTCCCCCGCTCTCGACTCCGGCAAAAGCTCACCCTGCAAACGCTTTTTCATCTCGTCCGCAATGATGTCCGCCCCCACACGGAGAGTGTCGTCCGCAATTTCGGGAAATTCCGCAATCGCCCGCGCAACCGGCATCGTAAAGTCGTCCGACTCAATAAATTTCGCCAGTGCCACAGTCAACACTCCAGTCTATCTGATATACGATAAGCCGCAGGTCAAAGTCGCGTCCGATGTTCGTCACAGCAAAAGATACATCCGCATCAATCAGAGCGTCAATCATTTTGCCGACAACCTCATCATACTCCGCCGACGTGTAGTAGTAGATAATCCCTCTCGGGCGCATTATCTCCGGCTCGTCGTCGGCGTCAAGCACAGTATCGATTGATGTCTCACCCCAAATTATAAATTGACTCGGCTTTTGCTCCGGCGCAACAAAATGATAAACCGGCACGCCCACAGTCAAGAGCGCATCTCGTACATCCTTAATTGTTGCCATCTCGATATCCCATCCTCTCAAGCGATAAGTCAATTACTTCACATCCCGCGTCCTCGTCACGGAGATATTGAGCTTGCAAGACTCGATATCTCTCCTTGCCGAGTATAGCCACGTCGTCAGCTCTGACATCTACCCCCAAGGCACGTATTCTCACCGCTCGGTCAATGCGTGAGTTTGCCTGTTGAGCCGCGTAATACCTGCTCATTCCGACTGTACGCTCTCCGTACCAGCACACATGGTATTCCGTGAGTTCTTCGCTCATCATGTCTCCGCTTCGCCCCGCGTCTTCCGGCGTACGGCAAAGCCTCAATATGCCCCGATCAAGTATCATGTCTAACCTCCGATAGCCACCGTTCCCGACGAGCTAATCTCAGCCAGTCGGGCATAGGCTCGTTTTTGTCGCGGTTGGAATATTGCCAGCATACATAGTCGGCGGCAAAGACTATATCGCGCGATGAGTTGCGGAGGTGTATACCCACCTCGTTAAGCTCCCCGATAGCCGCCTTTATGCGCTCCGTCAAGTACAAGTCAAGAGCAGTATCCGACTCAAGCATGTTAAGCCGCCCCTTGACGACCGCGAGTATAGTCTCAATCATACGCCGACCTCCTCATCTCTCGCTCTTAGGTCCCCTCCGATGCCGCATTAGCCGTGTCCTGGGCAAATGTTACCGCAGTTCCCGATACGGCGGTTGTGTTAAGCGAAAACGCCGCAAACGCCTCGCCCGCAATCGGTCTGCCATCGTATCTCGCTACACCGGCAAATACAGTCTGGTCGTCCAAGAATTTCACGTGTTCGCTCTTACGGATTTCAACACCGCGTCTCTCGCCAAGGAGGTACTGTCCAAAGTAACCGCCGACCACAACATTCTCCGGCATAAACGTCAGCTCAACTACGTTGCCGCCAAGTATAGGCATGGTGTTGTTTACTCCGGCAACAAGCGCACCGGCAGCGTTGGACGCAAGAGTGTCAACCTTAATCGACGCCCATGTCGCAGGATTCATTACCCACGTCTTCTCCTCGCCGCCCATGTTGTATACGTTTTTGACGGTGCCGAGGATTTTAAGCATTTCTTTGAGCAGCGCATTGCCGGTCACGGATGTTGCGGACTGCTTGCCGACATGCGTTGTGCTGAGGTTTGTAAACGTCGGAGCAGTTGACGCACCCCACCAAGCCGGAGATGTAGCCGCGACAAGTCGAGGTACAATTCCGACGGGCATGTTTGTGCCGGTACCGTAAAGAATAGCCTTGTCAATCGCAAGCCCTATAGCCTGTCCGAGCATATCAACAACAAGCGCCGCAAGATCCTCCGAGCTGTCCTGCAGGTAGGGATTCGGCACAGGTATGTAACCCGCGACCTTTTCGCCCGCCATTTTGACCTGCGTCAGTGTAAAAGCAAGCTCGTTAAATTTGCCCACCGTGTCAGTCCAAACAGCCTCGGGTGCAGCACCGATAATGTTTTGCTTGCCCTCTCCCGTGATAGTCTTGACCGTCACAAGCGGCATCAGCTTAGAGTAATTTGTGATTCTCTCACGGAGTATCGGGAGCATGACGGTCGGCACAGCAAGGGAGGTGTTGGTAATGCCGCGGATAGCAAGATCGCGAGTTTCACTAACCCAGCGTCTTACTCCCTCATCCTTCCACGCGTCCGCAATCTTAGCTCTGTACTCTGCATTGTATCTGTCCATTGTGATATCCCCTCTCATAGTAGTATTTTGTGTTTTCGGCTCTGCCGGAGTCTGTTTGCCGGAGTGAGCCGCGCGGGTCTCAATCTCACTAAGCTCATCCTTCAGCTTTTTCTCCTCCGCGTCCATGTCGGCAGCGCGAGCAGTGTTTTTCTCCTCGTCCGCACGGACGGCAGCGTCCTCCGCCTCAATCTCTTTTGTCTCACTCTCAAAGGCAGCGCGTTCTTCCGGCGGAGTGCTGTCGTTAATCTCGTCGAGTGCCGCAACAGCCGCCGCCTCTCTCGCCTGCCATTTCACACGTCTCTCACTGACCGCCGCAATGTCCGCGTTAAGTGCAGTGCGCTCCGCCTCAATCTCCTTGAGACGGCGTGTAATCAAAATCTGTCTCAGTGCCATTTCTTGTACCTCTCTTTCATCTCAGTCTTCCATCGCCTGAGTAAGTCCGCGTTCTCTCGCCCTCTCGCCCCTACCTCCGTCGCCTCGTAAGCGGGGAAGGTGCAGACAGAAAACTCAAAAACGTCTATCTCACGCAAAGTGTAGTGTACGGTCTTTGCCACGGTGTTAACCTCTCGCGTCTCGTCACGGATGTACCCGCCGAAAGATGCCTGCGAGACATCCCCTCTCTTGAGCCGTGCATATACGTTCATTGCGTCCGCGTCCTCGGGATTTACGACGCACCGCACATATACACCGCGCCCGTCGGCAGTAACTGTCGCAGTCCCCGCCTTAGTGCGTCCGAGTACAAGCGTAGTGTCGTGATTCGCTAAAACTCGTATGTCGTTGCCGAGATACTTGTCAAAAGCACCGCGGTCAATCGACTCGGTCATAGCAAATCCGTCCCAATTCTCGCCGAGGTTGTAGTTGTCGTTAAATACCGCAAAATATCCCTCGATAACGCGCTCGTTGTTGTTCTCGGACGTTCTAAACTCACAGCCGCACGTTCGCACGATTTTCTCATTCATCACCATTGCCCCCCTCTCCTTTCAGTTTTTTCTGGTCCCCGAGCCGGTCAGCGGGGATGTAGTTCTCGAGCGCGAGCAGCTCCTCCATGTCCTCATCGGGAGACAAACCGAGCCAGTCTCGCCACTCGTTACGTCTCATCGCCATACGGTCGACAAGCTCCTTGCCCGCACTCACAAGCTCCGTTATCGAGTATGAGTGCAGAGAGCGCGGATTAAACGTAATGTGATAGTCGGGAGAGTATAGCAGCTTGCGCGTCAGCTCCTGCTCGATAACCTGTGCAATTGACATAACGGTAGTCGTGATAAAATTATCGTACTCGTCACGGTTAAAATCCCCGACCCCGACCATAAACGCAGGCACTCTATAGATACCGGCTATTCGCTTGATATCGAGTTCAAGATTTTCTTTGATCGCGAGGTCGGATACGGTCAAAGGCTTAATTTGCTGCAGCTCCATCGTCTCCGCGGGGATAATCCACGGCACCCCTCTGTCGTTAGAGTCGACAAAACGGTCTATCATTTTTTGCCGTCCATCCCGTGTGGATAAGTCCTCGGTCAACCCGTCAACCTTCATTACGATGGATGGTGCCGGTGACTTTTGGAGCGCGGTTTTCGTCGCGTTAGCCTGGTTGATGCAGTCCACGATTGAGGACAGAGAAACCGAGCGCCCGCGTCCAATCCAAGGACGTTCGGGGTCTGGATTTATCGCAAAATGCAAAATCTCATCCGGCGAGTAAACGGTCTGCCCCACACGTATTTGGTATCCTCCGTCCGGCAAGTCGTCAAACATCACCGAGGACGGACGCGCCGGCATGAGCGACAGCAGATTTCCGTCCGCGTCAAATCTCGGGACAACGACGCAGTTGCCGTTTCCTACGGTGAGCAGCGTCGACACGATATTGTACACAAACGCCTTTCGATTTTGATAAGCGTTAGGCATGATGTCAATCGCCCTGCTAAGTCCGTTCACCACTCTCACGTCCCCCGTGTCGGTGTTGCGCATAAGCCGCAGCGTCATGTTTGACACCAAGTCAGCAATCGCGTCAACGCACATAGCCACCTCGGGACAGGAGTATAACGGCACATATCCGCCCGCAAAGAGCAAATCCCAGTCCGTTTGAGCTACAATCCCAACCGCGCGGGGAGCGTCCCTCTGCCGGATAAACAGTTTCTTTATCTTGTCCGTTAGTTTCATAATACCTCCGTTTTTCGATTAGTCCCACTCGACAGCGTTTCGACCGAGGTTTTCAAGCATTCTCATGCACGCAAAAACGCTCGCGTCAAAAATGTCTATTCGCGTGTTCTCATCAACCTTGTCGTACATAACCATGTCGTCGGTCTTTTCAATGGCGTGTACGTTCTCGACGCAATACTCATACGCATCCGAGTGGAGATAGTACAGCACTCCGTTTTTCGCCGCGTTTTCGATGTAACGGAATCCCTCGGACTTTTTGTAAAAATACTGCGGTTGGTCGATAATTTTAAATCCCGCCTTTTTCATCGCCACAAAGTATTCGCGGCAGAATTTGCGGTCATGCCCAACCTCGGCAATTTTAAATCCGCGCCGTTTCATCTCGATAAACCACTCCACAACCTCCGCATGGTTGACGGTCTTGCCGTTTGACATTGTGAGCCATCCCTCGTCCTGCCATCCAAAGAGCGGTATGTTGTCTTCGTCCGCTTTCTTCTCCGCGGCAGTCACGGGAAACCAGCAGTGCGGGATAATGATATTCACTCCGTCGTACACCCCGTAGAGTACCGCCGCCGTCAAGTCGTATAGCTTCGACAAGTCCGCACCACCGTACCACTTGACAGGCAGTTTCGCCAGCTCGTCAATCGTCCAGTTGTATTTTTTGTCGGACGTTTGGAATTCGAAAAGATTAAAATACGCTCTCGCCGAGGACACAAATACATTCAGCGACTTTTGTATAAAGTCCTTTCTCTGCTGCGGATCGTTCTGCGCTTCAAGTGCCGCCGCCGCCATTTCCTCCGGTCTGATAGTCACGCCGTAGTTAGGATTCGCCGCCTCGTGCTCCGCAGGATTAAGATAGTCAACATCTCCGTCCTCGCTCTCCCCCGCCTTGCAGATAAAGATAAACAGCCTGTCGGAGTAAACGTCTTCCGCGTCCGAGTTCAAAATCCTCTGGCATAGCGCGAGACGTTGAGCGCAAAAGGTGTGCCGTCCTCCGTCTCCCGCGGTCGATATGCCTATCATCAGCTTGTTTGAGTAAGCCTTCATCGCCTCGCGGATTATGTTATACTGCTTAGCCGATTTAAAGGCGTGTATCTCATCGGCAATAGCAATGTTGCAGTTGAGCGAGTCCTGTCTGTCGGGATTTGCCGCGAGTGCCTCGATGTATACGGACCCGCCGCCGATATGCTCGTTAGAGATAGCGTGTACGTTGTTGTTGTCGAGTATTCGCCACCCCTCCGACTCCGCCTCGTCCTTTGAGTCGTATATGTGGTTAGTCAGATTATTCTCAATGTTGCGGTACGACTCCATAGCCTGACGGAGTGCCGCCGCCACAATGTAAATAGTCGCACCCGACTTGACGGAGAGCAGCGCAAGCGCCCAGGCAAGAGCGGCAACAAACAGCGTCTTCCCGTTTTTTCGCGGGATGAAAATAAACGCCTCCTGTACCCTTCTCAGTCTCGTCTTTGGATCGTAAAACACAAGCATGCCGTATATGCAAAACTTTTCCCATGGCTCGAGGATAAGCGGCTTTCCCTTGAGCGGCACACCTCCAAAGTCCTCGCCTTTTCGATGCACAAATTGAGTCTCGATTTTCTCAATCACATAGTCCGCCTCGCCGCAGTCGACAACGTATTTATCAGACAAAACGTCACGCCGGAATCTCGCGCAAGCCTGCCGAGTCTCCACACAAGCAATCTTCCGTCCGGATATAACATCATCAACATACGCCTCCACAACAGCGGCATACTTGCCCGTCATATCAACCCGTCAACCTTCGGTTTTTTTGTTTTTTCAAACGCCTTTTCGTTGAGTTTTAATAACCCTCTCGGCGTAAGTCCGAGCGCGTCCTCAAGATTCAAAATATCCCGCCTAAGCGATTCAAGAGCGGAGACAGTCGGCGATTTTTTTACCCCCGAAGGCGTCGACACCTCGCAATCATAACCCCCGTCACGATGTGAGGTATATAATTTTTTGTACTCTTTTTGTAGTGCAACGTATCTGTCAATCGTCGGCTCAAACTCTTGCTTGTAAGTCCCAAGCGCCTGCATTCTCGCAATCACGCTCGGCTTGTTAATCGCGTTTCCCATCTCGCACCTCCTTTCTCAATCCCAACTCTCGCGCGCGCCCGCGCGTGGAGGGGGAAGAAGCCCCCGTAGCCATTAGGGAAGCGGTATCAAAATTTTTCGTCGTCCGGGCGGGGTCCTCGTGCCTTCTCAGGGTGTCGTTTGTTGTGACAAGCCTCGCACAGCGACTCGAGATTGCTGTCGACGAGAGATAAGCTCGGGTCCTCGTCTCGATGCACAATGTGATGCACCACCGTAGCCCGCACCGGATTACCGTCCTTGTCCGTCCTGTGATATCTTTTGCATTCCACGCACAAATATCCGTCCCGCCGGAGGATTCTCGCCCGCTTCTTTTTCCACGCGGCGGAATCGTAAAACTTGTCTCGCACGTGCGTGTATCCCTCCCATCTATCTCGGCTGTTATAATTTTACAAAACAAAAGCGGACGCGAACGGACAGTTTATCAGTCCGCACTCGTCCGTGTTTTTGTCAGTGTAGATTTCGCCCCGCCCATCGTTGCCATATCTTGCGCACTCCGTCGGACGTGTTGCCGCCCCCAAGCTTACGCGCGACTCCCTCCCATGAGCGGCACTCGATATATCGCGCAACAGCAATCCGCCTAACAAGCGAATCGTCAATCGCCCCGATGAATCTCTCAACCTCCGCCTGCTGCCGCTCAAGTCTCACGAGCTTGCGGTCTATCTCTCTTGCAATCGCTTTTGATTTGCCGCCGCGGATTTCAGCGACCCGCGCTTTCTCCTCCGCGATCTCTCGTCTGACCGAGCGATACTCCTCAAGTTGCTTCCGTGTCAATGCGCACCTGCCTTTCCGCCTCCGTCACTCTCGCGCAGGCTATGTCATAGTATTTGTCGTCCAGCTCAATCCCGATGTACCGTCTGCCCTCGATAGCCGCAACACATGTCGACCCGCTGCCCATCGTGTTGTCGAGCACCATGTCTCCCGCGTCGGTGTATGTGCGTATCAGATACCGCAGCAGTGCCTCCGGCTTTTCGTTTGGATGATATCGCGCCGACGAGCCTTTGTTTTTAAACTCAACCACGTTTGTGGGATAATTTGTGAGCGTTTGCAAGCTTGCACTTTTGTTTTTGCGGTAAACGCTCCCCGTCCGCGGTTGCCACAGTATAGGCTCATCCAGCTTTTTTTGTGTTTTGCGGATTGTACTTGCCCGCACATTTGCCAAAGACAGCAATCTCCTCGTATCGCCGCAACGGTTGCTTATGAGCTTGCCCAAAGTTTGTCTTGTTGTTTTTGAGCCACACCCACATGTAGCGATAGTGCAGCTTGCCCTTTAGTCCGTGCGAGACGAGCAGCGAGGTGAAAGGCTGCACGCAAAATAGCGCGACCGTCCCGCGAGGTTTGAGAACACGAGTGTACTCCGCCCATAGCCTGTCTATCGGAATTATCTTGTCCCACGAAGACGCGGTTGTCCCATACGGCAGATCGCACAGCACAAGGTCTACACTCTCCCTCGGTATGCGCGGCATTATCTCGAGACAGTCTCCGTGGTATAACTCTCCTCCGAGCATATCGCACCCCCTCTCAAATAGTCCTCAATCACCCGCCGCGCCTCGTCCGCTCCATGACAGACAACGCACCTGTAACCTTGTCCGCTCAGCGCCTTTAACATCTCGAGTTGTGTCTTGCTCGGTCTGCCGTCAAGAGCTTTCATCTCGATGTACAAACCGTGATATCCCTCTCGAGCGCACGGCAAAAAGAGATCCGGCACACCCGCCTTGACCCCCATCGCCTTAAATACAGCCGCCTCGCGCTTCCCCCTCTTGCCGCCGTTTGGTATGTGATGCAGCAGTCTAAGCTCGGGATACCGCCCCTCCATCAGCGCCGCCCAGCTCATCACCGCGATCTGCTCCTCATCCTCGGTCGGTACAGTGCGGATTCCGTTAACTCGCGTTTTCACTCTTTCCTCCTTCGCTTTTGGCGGACAATGCCGTTTTTGTCGCGGTAAAACATGCCGTTGTCCGTCTTGTATATCATATAGCTCACAAATAACCCACCGACCGCCGCCTCATCCTGCACATGGATTGACCCCGGACAAACGGAATATCCGTCGTGCAGTTGTGACACAAACCACTCATCCTGCGGATTCTCACGGATATAGCGCACGTCTTTTTTGCGGATTTTGTAGTCGTTTTCCCTTACCGCCGGCTTTTGCAGATTTTTAGAAGCCTGCCACCTGCGATAGCTCGTCCGTGATTTTGTGATGTACGTCGCCAGTCCGACAAGTCCCGTCTCGTCAAACTCAAGCGTCCTCGTCGAGGTGTGACCTATGCCCCACTTGTCCGACAGCTTCTCCATCGTCAGCCGGCCCGATATTATCGCGTGATGGTGTATTCGTCCGGTCGAGGACTGCTCAGTAACGACGATCCATTTAAACGCCGACTTGTCCGCGCCCGTCTTTTTGGACCATAGTCGCCCAAGCCGCCGCATGTAGTTGTACGCCTGTCTTTGCGCGTCTTTGACCGTCTCCGGCTTGTGCTCGTCGGAGTAGGTCAAGTGCAGCGCGATGTCGTCCGGTGTAAAATTGACGTGGATTAAATCGCTCAGCCTGTGTGCGGAATTTTGCGCGTTAAGTCTCTCCTGCACCTCTGACGTCGGCAGTCTCTTAGCGCCGCGCTTACGGGAGACGGGTCTGACAGGATAGAGGTTGACTCTCGCATAGTCACCGCAGTCCGTGATGTGCTGCCTTACATACTCTCTCATATCCGTCTCCTTCCGACGCGCTTTGACAATGGTTGATTACTTAATACTCCATACAAGCCCGCATTCGGGACGCGACTCCCGAGATTTTTTTGCGGACTATATATAATAATGAAATGTTACGACAAAACGGGATTAAATTGACTCGCTGTACTTTGAGCTTGCCTTGCGCTCAACCTTGCTACCCGTGATTTTGAGCGACGTACCATCGGCAAGCACCAACGATGCGGAGTGCAGCAGCTCTTTTGCAACCATAGCCGCAATCTCAACGACGGCGGTTAATTGGTCCTCTTTGAGCGGCTTGTGCAGAGGATAGAGTTTTTCGCACCCCTCTCCGCACGACGTCTCGATTGCAGTCTTGAGTTTTTCAAAACGCATTGCCGACTCTCTTTTGTGCTGCGCTTCCGGACAGTCGCAAACATCTTCCGGCGGCTCGTCCGGTGAGCACATTACATATTTGCCGCAAAACGGACAAGTTTTTATCTCAATGTCTTCCATGATTTAAATTTCTCCTCTAATTCGATTTCCAACGCTCTTTTTTTAACCCAAGTATACACCATCGCCCAAGCCTCGGCGTACGAGATAGCTCCTATTCTCGTTTTTTCGCCGAGTGCCTTTGAGTTTTTATTGCATGCATCAAATTTGTTTTTTGACGAAAACAATCCCCGCGGCTACGTCACGTGCCTCGTTGCGACTAAGCTTGAATTTGCCCATGAGCAGTTTGATATAACGTTTGCGTGTCATTTTAGCAAACTTCCTCCGTACACGGCAACGGCATCCATGCTATGACTTCGTCGTCAATCCCGCTGATTACGTCACTATACACGCCGACTTCCCACCATCCTTTCGGCACGATAAATCCGCCTTTTTCGCCATCCTCTGCTACATCTTCGTTATCATACCAATCCGTGCCATTATCATCCCAGCAGTATTTACTGTCATATTCGTTGATTTTGCCGTCCTCATATATACCAATCGTGATATGCTCATACTTTTTTCCGCGCACGGTGCTCACTGTATGCAAGAGCACTCTTTCTTCGGCTTTCGGCATCTTTTCTTCGATGTTTATCCAACTGCCAAAACTACTTCCCATATTTTACACACCTCATTTCTCTTCAAAATCTTCCCAGTATTTCATCGCACACGGCGGATTCGGCATCGGTGGAGGAAACGCATAAAATTTGTTTGTCTCTTCCGCCGTCTCCTCGTCTATGTATTTCTTCGCTTTTTTTAGCTCATAGATTTCTTCGTCCGTCAGCGGCACAACGTCCCCCCGGCAGAAACACTCCGCATATCGACTCTCGATACCCGCTTACCCATATCATATAGCCGTCGTCGTATAGCTCATATGCCGCGACGGTGCCGAGTATCTGCACACCATCTATTTTGCTTTTCGCTCTGACAAACGTTCCGATTTCATACGGCAGCTCACATTTCATCCTCGTCCTCCTTGTCACCGGGCATATACGCCCATCTCGGCACGCTTGTCAAGCAATGCGGCACCTCAAGCTTGTCTATAAGCGCGTTACAGTAATCAAATGTATCCTCGCCGAGGCGTATATGCCAGATTTTTTGCGCCGCACTATAACGAGCGGGACAAAATCGCTTGTACTCCTTGTAACCGTCCCCCGCCCAGTCCGGCACGTAAACATGCCGCTCCACTAAGTAGATTTCGCCACCAAAAAGCGTCGTGCCTTTTTTCGGGAGCTTTTCACGCGCATCAATCCACCGGATTTTTGATTTATCAATCTCCTCGCAAACACGATTAATGTCAATCCCGTCCGCAACTTGACTGCCAACGTCAACACTGCACAGTGTGTTGTCAAAACCATAATTCACATTATTATTTTCGTTCATGTTTTTTCCTCCTTCTAAAGAAAAACAAGAGTTGCAGTAGTGATTGCGTTTTCTTATTCGGAAACGTTTCCGTTTCGGATTGATATTATAATACACCATAAATAGCGAAAAATCAATCGTTTTTTGGTGATTTTATCCAAGATTGGAACCTTGCACAAATTAGAATACCTGTTTTTGTGGAAATATTTCAAAAAACAGGTCGTTTTTTGTCGGAAACGGTTCCTTTGTTGCGCAACCGTTTCCATATGTTGCGCAGTTTACACGGCAAATCGCACCACCATCCGCCTCTATTTTTCTCGACTCTATCCTCATGTGGGGAGAGGGATTCATCCCTCCCGGTGCGTTTGCCGCCATTACGCGATTCATTTTTTTGTGGAGTCGTAGGGGCGGCATCTATGCGGCCCGCGCGTTCCCCATTACCGCCCATTCCCCGGGAAACC
>ERZ779649.1742-NODE-1742-length-11604-cov-2.467400_pt1 | contig 11604 bp, 13 predicted proteins | sample MGYA00511882_ERZ779649 | MGnify/ENA primary metagenome ERZ779649 (study PRJEB29588, sample SAMEA2157793) | human gut metagenome | biome: human gut; feature: human-associated habitat; material: faeces | place: Denmark | collected 2008/2010 ... | reverse complement strand
CGGCAATGGCCTGGGCCACGCGGTGTACATCCTCAGCGTGCTCGGTCTTGGGGATGCGGATGGAATCGCAGCCGCCGGCCACGCAGGCGCGGATGTCTTCACGCCAGTAGGGAGTGTCCAGACCGTTGATACGGACGACGCGCTCTGCACCGCGGTAATCCACGGTCTTCAGGGCGTGATACAGGCTGAAACGGGCGACATCCTTCTGGTTCTCGGCGACAGCGTCCTCGAGGTCCAGCATCAGGGAGTCGGCCTTATAGATGTAGGGGTCCTTGATGAGGCCGGGCTTCTGCGCATTCAGGAACATCATCGTGCGGCGCAGGCGCTTCTTGTTCGGATTATTCATCGAATGGCACCTCCCCAGGGCAGATTCTCATACTGGTCAACAGAGCGGAACACCGCGCCCTCGATGCGGGCCTTCAGGGTGCAGTCCAGTGCGCCCTTGTCCACGATGGTGATGCGGACGTTATCGATGTCCAGATTCTTCAGGGTCTCCAGTGCGACCTTGCGCAGCTGGTTGCCGTACTGATGGATGACGGAGCTTTCGAGGGAGAAATCGATCTTACCCTCACCCGGCTCGACGGTCACCATGCAGTCGCTGGATTCCAGAGTGCCAGCCGTGGCTGCTTTCTTGATCTCCATGCTTTTTTCCTCCTTGGCAGGTGGTTTCTTCAATCGTTATACCGTACTTGCGGGGCAGCGCCTCACTGCGCCGCTCCTGATGGTTCTATCATAATCGGACAATCTTACAAAAGGCATAGCGTCAGTCTTAATATTCGTTAAGAATCGCCAAAAATTTCTCTTGTACACAAGACATATTCCATTTGGTCATGCTGCTCGCGCATTTTCTCTTCCATTTCCCCTCCTTTCCTGCACGAGATGCCATCCGGCGCTGTTTTCGCCTTTTTCTCAGCTCTATCCTACCGCACCCAGCGGCATTTGTGAAATGAAAAGATGGAATCCTTATCCATCCAAAAAGGGAAGGGGTAGTGCAAAGCAGGCAAAACCACTGGCTGTGCGTTTTGCCTGCTGCGGAAAGATCCTTTTTTACACGGGGTTGAAGCCCTTACCGATGATCTCGCTGGAATTTTCTATCATGATAAAGGCTGTCGGCTCCTGCTGGCGGATGAAGTTGCGCAGGCGGATGGCCTGACTGCGCCGCATGGTGGTCATGATGACCGTCTTGTGGGCGTCAGAGTACGCGCCGCGCGCTTCAAAGGTGGTCGCACTGCGGTTCAACTCGTGGATGATGAAGTTGCAGATGGGCTGCGGGTGCTCACACACGATGTTGAAGCACTTGCAGAGGTTCATATTCTCGATGACATTGTCCACCACCATCGACTTGGCCACCAGACCCATGACGGAGAACAGACCGGTGGAGGGGCCGTACATTACAAACGAGAGGCCCACAGCCGCCACATCCGCTGCCATCAGGGCAGAACCGATGTTCATGCTGGTGTACTTTTTCAAAATCATGGCGATGACATCCGTTCCGCCCGAGGATGCGCCGATGTTGAACAGGATTGCCGAACCGATCGCCGGGAGCATAATGGCAAATACCAGCTCCAGCATCGGCTGGTCGGTCAGAGTGCCATGCATCGGCACCAGCGCGTCCAGCGCCTGCAGGCTCACCGACATCACGATGGTCGCATAAACGGTGCGGACGCCGACGCTCTTGCCCAGAAAGATGAAGCCCAGTACCAGCAGCGCGTAGTTGGCAGCGGTGGTGAAGGTACTTGCCGAGCAGTGAAGCAGCTGGCTGAACACGGTGGAAAAGCCGGTCACGCCGCCGAAGGCGAAGTGGTTCGGGAATTTGAAAAAGTAGATGCCGATGACCATGATCCAGATGCTGACGGTGATGAGGCCATACTCAGCCAGCGTCCGGAGCCAGGGATTTTTGATTTCTTTTATTGTTGACGCCATAGTCTGATTTTTTGCCGCCTTCCGGTTTACATGGGGCCGAGGTGGATCGCCTGTGCGATCATCAGCAGCACAGAACCGACAGCCAGCCAGATGAGGAACAGCTTCCACATGAACTTCATCCAACGGTCATAGGGGATGTTCACAGCGCTGATGATGCCCATCAGAGCGGTGGAAGTGGGCAGGACGTAGTTGCAGAAGCCGTCGCCGAAGTTGAAGGAAAGGATCGCGGTCTGACGGGTAACGCCCACGAGGTCGGCCAGAGGTGCCAGAATGGGAATGACAGCTGCGGCCTGACCGCTGCCGGAAGTCAGGAAGACGTTGATAATGGTGTTTGCCAGCAGCATGGCGGGTCCGAGCAGGATGGTGGGGACGAAGTTCAGGCCGTTTGCCAGTGCATGGACAACGGTATCGGTGATGTGACCGGCGTTCATGATGCTGCTGATGGCCTGTGCCATGCCGATGATGAAGGCAGCGCCCAGCATCTTTTTGCAGCCCTCAAGGAACTCCTTGGAGATCGCGGAGGGGCCAAAGCCGCCCAGTACGCCTTCGATGACAGCCAGTGCGAGGAAGACAGATGCGGTCTCAGACATATCCCAGTCGAGCTTGATGCCGCCGTAGACGATGAGGATAAGGGATGCGAAGAAGACCAGCATGATGAGGATCTTGCGGGCGTCCAGCTTGCCGAAGGAGTCGAGGTCCGCAGCATCGCGGAACTCGCTGGTCTTGTCGAGCTCGTACATGGGGCTGAGTTCGGGATGCTTCTGGATCTTCAGTGCGTAGCGAATGAGGTAGATGTTCGTGATAACATAGAACACAGCAAAGCAGATAAAGCGGTATCCCACGCCGGAATACAGCGGCAGACCGGCGATTTTCTGAGCCACGATGGTCGTGTTGATGTTCAGAGGGCCAGTGGAGAAGCCGATCGCGCCGCCCAGCAGGATGATTGATGCACCGGTGATGGAGTCCAGACCCATCGCAAAGGCCATCATGACCATGATGGGCGCAAAGGCAATGAACAGGTTGACGCCCTGCGTGGTGCAGATGAGGCCGAACACCAGCGTCAGGATGGGCAGGAACAGATAGACGCGGGTGGAGAAGACCTTCGCCATCTTGGCCACCACGGCGTGGAGTGCGCCGGTCTTGGTCAGGATGTGGAAAGCACCGCCTGCGAACATGATGACCAGCATCAGATCAATGCGCTTGATGAAGGCCTTGACGATGTACAGAGGAATTTCAAGCGGGTTGACGGGAGTCTTATCAATGTAGTTGAAATCGTTGGGGTCGATGACCTTGATGCCTGCTTCGTTCTCGAAGCGGGTGTAGGAGCCTGCCGGGATGATCCAGGTCAGCAGGACCGCAAGCAGGATGATGATGCCGATGATGACGAAGGTATGCGGCATCTTGAATTGTTTCTTTTTCGTTTCCATAATTTTTTCCTCTCTTTTGACACACCAAAGCGTCAGCTCTGGCCGTTTAGTTCTTTGGCCAGATTCTCATGGAATTCCTTCTTGATGGCTTCCAGCTTTTCCGGGTCTTCAATGAGCTGTGCGCCCGTCAGAGCCAGGATCTTTGCGCCGTAGACCACCGCATTGTGGGCCGCTTCGGTCTTGCCGGCGTCCAGATATTCCTGCGAGTGAGCCGCTGCGCCCTCCGGGACAAAGGCCACGCGGATGCAGGTGCCGGGTACATGGCGCATCACGTTGCCGAAGTCGGTGGAACCGGTCTTCTGGCGGGCCGGACGGATGCAGGGAGCATGGACCTTCTCGGCCTGCTCCATCACCAGCTCGTTGAGAGCCAGCACCGGGATCTTGTTGTCGAGGCTCTTTTCCTCGATGATCTCCACTTCCGTCTCGGTCATCATGGCTGCGCCCTGAAGTACCTTCCTGACGCGGGCCACCACGCCGTCCAACTCCGTACGGTTGTAGGAGCGGACATACATACTCGCTTCTGCATAGCCGGGCACCACATTTGCCGCCGTGCCGCCGCAGTTGACGATGGTATAGTGCATCCGAACATCCGAGGGAACATGCTCCCGCAGGAACTCGACGCCCTGACAGGCCATGATCAGGCCGTCCAGTGCGCTGCGGCCCTTTTCGGGCTTGAGCGCTGCGTGAGAGCAGACACCGTGGTAGATGATCTTGAGCTTGTTGAGCGCCAGCGACTTGACGTCTACCTGCGTGGCCGGGCCGCCGTGCATCATGAGCGCCACATCCAGCTCCTCAAAAGTACAGCCGTTTTCCAGCATCATGACCTTGCCGCTGATGCTCTCTTCGGCAGGCGTGCCGTAGACCGTGATGGTATACGGTGCGTCGATGGCTGCATCTTTCAGAGCCTTGGCTGCGCCCAGAATGGCCGGTCCCTGCATATGGTGGCCACAGGCGTGGCCCAGACCGGCCAGAGCATCGTACTCGCAGAGCAGGCCGATATTCGGGCCGCCCTCGCCGTGCTTCCAGACGGCTCGGAACGCGGTATCCATACCAGCAATGCCGCGCTCCACAGTGAAGCCTTCTTTTTCCAGCCAGCCGGTCAGGGTCTCAAATGCATGAAACTCCTGCAGACCCACTTCCGGGTGGTCGAAGAAGTCGTCTGCCATTGCAGTCAGGGCAGCTGCGCTCTGCTCAACGCTTCGCTCCAGTTTTTCCTCCAACATAATAAGCACCTCCGTTTTTTGGTACTTTCAGTTTACCAAATCGGAGGTGCTTTGTACATTTTGAAAAAATTATATCTTTTTCCAGAGCGATTACGATGTATGTTCCTACATCTGTGGTGTCTAGGATTACGGGCGAGTGAAGTGTGTACATTGAAAGGAAATGCTTATTATCAGCAGGGCGAGGATTATTGGATTCAGGTGTATCAGGTCAAAATGAAGAATTATAAAAGGATTCCAATCCCACAGGCACTTTATCAGATTATGAAAGTATACTTGAAAAAACATGAAATTCAGCCTGAAGAATTCATTTTTAAAAACAACAGAGGTGGTGCTTGTCTATATGGCACATTCCGAACTCAGATGATAGAAGCGTGCCGGGAAAATAAGATTGCAAATGGAGAATATTTATTTCAATCACACGATTATCGACATACAGTAGCAACTATGTTTTATGACAGTCATGTATCACTGCAAAGTATCAGGGATTATCTTGGACATACTTATGAAGAGATGACAAGACAGTATATTGATTATATGCCACAAAGGATTGCAAAAGCAAATGATGAGTTCTTTGAAATGCAAGGAAGTAGTTTAGCATCATGGCTAAAGAAAGAGGAAAAAGATGGAAAATGATATTATATACTTCAGCGATTTCCCCAATTTACAAGAAACAGGGACACGTAAGGATAATGGAAAATTTGATTTAACGTTGCTTCCAACGCAAGAATTAAAGGAAGAGTTTCGAGGTTATATTATGTATCGCTGCAAAAACGGAACGTTTAGAGCATTGATTCAGGATCGAACAGCTTATAATCATATTGCAAAGTTTTTGAACAGCAGAATAAATCGGAGAATCAAAAGCCTTGGAGATAGAAATCCAGAAAAATGGATATCACTTTTAAAAGGCTGGATGTTAGAACAGGGAATAACCATTGTAAAAGAAAAGAAGAGTGTGTATGGTACAGTAAGCTATGGCGAAGCAGTGACGATATTATATTTCAGAAACGTACTGAAATTTTTAGGGCCAGAAGATTTACGGGATGAGATAGAAAAAGATGTTTGGGAACTAAAAAATCTGGATATTAAAATCAGATCCAATCCAATTTATAATGTAAAAACACTGGATTTCAGAAAAATATATCAGCCAGATATCAGGGAAGAATGTAAGAAAGCTGTTTATATGAATCTGCAGTATGAAGCAATAGGAACTGTACAGGGAGAATTGACAATAATGAGGATATTCTCAGAATATCTCCAAAAAGAGTATTCCAAAATAAAAAGTTGCAGTGAAATAGACAGAGAAGTGCTGGAAGAATTTTTGATACATCTGTCAACAAAAGATACTTCCCATAGTGCGAATAGTTCTTATGTAATTTCATTAAGACGACAGTTAGAGACAATCGGAAAAATTTACAGCTATGAAAGATTGGAGCATTTATTTATTAATACGGATATTCCACCGGAAGTAAATGCAGAATTTAGAGTGTATTCTGATGATGAAATGAAACGACTGAATGCGGAAATTACACAGATGGATGTACAGATTGCAAGATGTCTTCTGATACATCAGATGCTTGGAACTAGGATATCAGATACCCTTACACTGAGACCAGATTGTCTGACGAGAGAAAATGGCCAAGATATGATTGAAATATATCAAGTTAAAACTAAAAGATATAAAAAACCGATCAGTAAAGAACTTGCAAAACTGTTACAGAGTTCTATTGAATATACACAGGAAAAGTTCGGTGATACAGAATACATATTTGTTAATGAAAAAGAACCTGACCGCCCGATGCAGTATATGGCTATAAAAACAAAAGTCATGTCCATGATACAGGAAAAGCAGTTGAAAGATGATCATGGCGAATTATTCGGGTTTGGAACGCACATGTTCCGGCACTACTATGGCGTCAAACTTACAGAAATGCATCTGGATGACTGGACGATAGCGAGACTATTGGGGCATAAAAGACTGAATAATGTACAGCATTACCGGAAAATGAGCAATCAAAGAATGGCAGACGAAACCAGAGAAGTAAGACAGATGATGAGTGACATCATATATATGAGTCTGGCAGGATGGGGTGAAGAATATGAGCAAATACGACAAGATGATTGAGGAAAATCAGAGAAAAAGTAAAGAGAAAATTGAACTGGCATTGCAAGCAATACAAGATATGCTGGCAAATAAAGAACGTATCAGCGTTCCAAAGCTGATGAAGAAAACTGGATTGTCGAGAGGATTCTTTTATAAAAATCCAACCGTCCGGGATACATTGAACCAAGCAGTAGAGCAACAGGCCGGAATGATAGATCCAAGAAGAGAAATTCTGAACATGGCGATGGAAAAACAGATTGAACTGTTGAACCAGAAGGTGGCAGCTCTGAGCAGAGAAAATAAGGAACTGAAGAGAAAGAACGAAAAGTTACAGAAGGCATTACGGAAACAGGATTTGAATTTTATTAAGAACTTATAACATTGAAAATAATAAGATGGAAGAGATGTGTGCAGACACATCTTTTCATCGTTGAGGATAAAATATATAGAATGAGAATGGGATTGTTTTATGGTATACTAAAAGTGAAATGCTAACTTTGATATGAGGTATAAAACAATATGACAGAAATACAAATTAAAAATTTAATTAAAGAATATGAAAAAGAATATATTGAGTTTATGGAAATTGAGAAATTACCACAGTATAAGATAGATTTTTTTGAAATTAATGTTGAGGAAAGCGATGCAGCAGGATTCGCTTCAGCCGCCCAAGCTTACTATAATACGAAAACAGATGAACATATATTAAGGATATGCAAAAGTTCGGAAATACCAAGGTATATTGTGTTTCATGAATTTACGCATATTTTAGATACGGAAATGTATGCAAAGCAAGATTCTTGGAAATATATGGCTTTGTCTGGTTATACAGAATATCATGCAGCACAAGTTGAATTGATGATAATGTTAGGAGCAGATAGTATACAAACTCAAGATTTTTCATTTACAGTTGATGTTGAAATAGGTAATAGTACAGTTAGGAATTACCTAAACTCAAGACATCAATTAGTAGTGAATATGATGAATAGAACAGATTTTCCAAGAGATATTGAAGCATTAAAAACAACGGTAGGTGTGCTATATAATTATTTTGGAGTGCGTTCTATATGTAAAATGTATGCGAAAGATTATACTGAAGAAGTGGATAACACAATTATTATTCAGAAACTTTCAAAAGTATTATTTGAAGAGATAAATAGCTTTATGGTTGGATGGTTTAATGAAGCACAAGTAGAGCTGAGCTTTGTGTCATATATGAAAATAATGTGGCCTATGCTTCAAAGCTATTTTGGAAAAGAATGAAAGATAGTAACAGTAAACACAGTTTTGTATACAGTTAAACCCAGTAAAATCAACGCATGAGGGGAACTGGCTACATTTTAGTTCCCTATCTGGTGGGGAATTGCAGCATGGCCAGTAGATAACTTTGTAAAAGAGAATGACTTTACAGGAAAAACAGTCATCCCATTCTGTACAGCAGCGACCTCGGGAATCGGTGACAGCGGTAATCTTCTGGAAGAGATGACAGGAACAGGTGACTGGAAAGAAGGGGAACGATTCCATGGTGGAGCGTCTGAATCAGATATCAGTTCATGGATAGACAGTCTTGGATTATAAAAGAATATAAAAATATTTGGAGGAATCGTAATAAGTAAGACATAACCTTTAGGTTTAAACTGCCTAACAAAGAGAGACTTCTGTCCGGAGTCTCTTTTTCTTATACTTACAGTAAAGTTTGAAATATAGAAAAGGAAGATAAAGATGGAGATAAGAATTTTAGGAAGAGACTTAGAAGTATCAGAAATCGGATTTGGATGTATGGGAATGAGTCATGCATATGGAACTGTTTCAACACAGAAAGAAGCAGAAGAATTGATTGAAAAAGCGATCGATGAAGGCTGCACATTTTTTGATACGGCAGAGATATACGGAACAACAGAAGACCCTCATCACAATGAAAAACTGCTTGGGAAAGTGTTAAGGCCATATAGAAACAAAATTGTCCTTGCATCAAAGTGTGGGATACGTTTTGATGAAACTGCAACAACTGTAAATAAACCTTTGATTCCTGATGGACGACCGGAGACGATTAAAGCATCGATTGAGGGATCTTTAATGAGACTTAACACAGACCATCTTGATTTATATTATATTCATCGTATTGACATGACTGTACCGATTGAAGAGACGGCAGGAGCTATGAAGGAGTTAATGGAGCAGGGAAAAATCACACACTGGGGGTTATCAGAAGCCAGTGAAGAGATTATTCGACGTGCACATAAAGTATGCCCGGTTACAGCGATTCAGAACAGATATTCCATGATGTACAGGGATTATGAGAAATTATTCCCGGTGCTTGAAGAATTGAAAATAGGATTTGTTGCATTTTCGCCGCTTGCAAATGGATTACTGACAGCAGCATATCATTCCCATGGGGAATTTGAAAAGCCGGGAGATTATCGAAGCGCAATGCCACAGTTTACAGAAGAAGGATTAAAGGAAAATAATGAATTTATGTCCTGGATGAAAGTGATTGCAGAAGAAAAAAATGCCACGCCTGCACAGATTTCTCTTGCATGGATGCTTGCAAAGAAACCATATATCGTACCAATTCCGGGAACAAGAAAAGTAAATAGACTGGAAGAAAATATGGAATCAGCAGATATAAAGCTGACTCAGGATGAAGTAAAATCTATTGATGAGATGCTTGCCCATATGCCGATGTCGCAGGTGTTTGGAGGTTCAAAAATACAGAAGAAATAAAAGAGGTGAGCAATGAAAACAAGGAAAAAGATAACCATCGGGGTAATAGTGGCTTTCTTAGCGGTAGTCATGGTGGGTTATATCTATCTGTTTACAGGGGCTAAAATAAGTAAAGGAGAATAGAGATAATGAAGAAAATGTTAGTTGTATATTATTCCTGGTCAAATGGAAACACGAAAAGAATTGCAGAGCAGCTGACTAATGGGACAGGTGCAGATATTGCGAGAATCGAAACAACAGAGCCATACAGCGGTAGTCATGAAGATGTGGTTGAACAGGGAAAAAGAGAGGTAGAGGCAGGCTTTATGCCTCAGATCAATCCGATATCTGTAAATCTTGCTGATTATGATGTGATTGCTATCGGAACTCCAACGTGGTGGTATACGATGGCACCTGCAGTGCTTACATTTTTGACAACAAATGATTTTACAGGAAAGACAGTGATTCCATTTATGACAAATGGTGGATGGCCGGGGCATGTTATAAAAGATATGGAGGAAAATTGCAAAGGAGCTGCCTTTGCACATGAAATGCAGATTCAGTTTGATTCTATGGGTAAAGACCATCTGGAAACTTCGGAAGATGTGATTACAGAATGGATCGGGCAGATAAAGATGGAGATAAATAAATAACCATAAGGTTAAGACTGACAAACAAACAGGAACTTCTGAAAAATATGCAAACTGCTTATAATAAATGTATAAAAAAACAGTGCCAACGGTAGACGGGCAAAAATAAGAATAAGGAGAGATAAAACAATGAGAAAAAATTTTGGAGCAAAGCCATTTTTATATCCACAGCCGGTTATGATTCTGGGAACCTATGATGAAAATGGAAAGGCAAATGCAATGAACGCTGCATGGGGCGGAATTGTAGGTGCAAATGAGATTATTGTAGATTTGTCTGCCCATAAGACAACAGACAATATTATAAAAAATAAGGCTTTTACAGTAGGGGTGGCAGATCTTGAACATCTGGTTGCCTGCGATTATGTGGGAATTGTTTCTGCAAATAAAGAAGCAGATAAGATGAAAAAAGCAGGCTTTACTACAACGAAAGGTGAATTTGTAAATGCACCAATCATCAATGAACTTCCATTGACTCTTGAGTGTGAACTTGTAAAAGTCATTGATGGCAGCAAGTATCTTGCGGAAATTAAAAATGTAAGTGCAGATGAGAAATATCTCGGTGATGACGGAGAAATTGATCTTAGTAAGTTTACACCAATTACATATGATCCGGTACATCACGGATATTACAGACTTGGAGAACGTGTGGGAAATGCTTTTAAGGATGGAGCAAAGTTAAAATAAGGACAGGTGATTAAAGTGAAAAAAATTGTACAGACAGCAGGAAGAAACGCACTGAATGAATTTGCACCACAGTTTGCACATTTTAATGATGATGTTTTGTTTGGAGAAAACTGGAATAATCAGGATATTGATGTAAAGACAAGATGTATTATAACAGTCACAGCACTTATCGCTTCAGGAATGATTAATACATCTTTAGTACATCATTTTGAAAATGCAAAAGCTCATGGAGTGACTCAGAAAGAAATTGCAGCCGTGATTACACATATAGCATTTTATGCAGGGTGGCCAAAAGGATGGGCGGCATTCAATCTTGCAAAAGATGTCTGGAGTATAGACGAAGGTGATCTTTCATATGAAGATGAAGCAATGAGAGCTCATGCTAAAAAGATGATATTCCCGATTGGAGAGCCAAATGATAAATTTGCACAATATTTTACAGGGAAAAGTTTTTTGGCTCCTGTGTCTACGTCACAGGTTGGAATTTTCAATGTGACTTTTGAACCTGGTTGCAGGAATAACTGGCATATTCATCATGCAAAAAGCGGAGGCGGACAGATTCTTATCTGCATTGCAGGACGTGGATACTATCAGGAAGAAGGAAAAGAAGCAGTAGAAATGAAACCTGGAGATTGTGTCAATATTCCGGCAGAAGTAAAACACTGGCATGGAGCAGCACCAGACAGCTGGTTCTCACATCTTGCAGTGGAAGTACCGGGTGAGGAGACATCCAACGAGTGGTGTGAGCTGGTATCGGATGAAGAGTATGCAAAATTGAAATAGAACTTTAAAAGGAGATTTAAAATGTATCAGAATACATTAACATTAAATAATGGAGTAAAAATCCCACAGTTAGGACTGGGAACATGGTTTATTGATGACGACAAAGCAGC
>ERZ779649.1740-NODE-1740-length-11611-cov-2.511682_pt1 | contig 11611 bp, 5 predicted proteins | sample MGYA00511882_ERZ779649 | MGnify/ENA primary metagenome ERZ779649 (study PRJEB29588, sample SAMEA2157793) | human gut metagenome | biome: human gut; feature: human-associated habitat; material: faeces | place: Denmark | collected 2008/2010 ... | reverse complement strand
GGCTGGTGGACGATCATGCACCAGTTGATAAATAGTCTATATATATAGACAAAATCCCTAAGGTTATCGCATCAAAAGTGTAAAAGCATTAGATAAAACGGCTAATTCTATTTATCTTTGGGCGGTGATACTGAATCAATTATTGTTTTACATTCTAAACTCTAAACACATGAACAGCCTAAGCAAACTAGCGCTCGTCCTGACATTTTGCACGGGAATGATCGCTTGCTCCGGTGGTAAGGCCGTAAAAGGAGATTACGGAGTAGTGCCTTTGCCACAAGAAGTAACATTGACGAACGGAAATCCTTTCGTCCTAAGTCCATCCACGAAGATATTTTATCCGGAGGGCAATGATAAGATGAAGAAGAACGCCGAGTTCCTCGCTTCTTATATCAAGGAAATCACGGGCTATGAATTAGCAACCGCTACTGGCCAGCCGGTAAGGGGATCAGCCTCGTTATCGACCAAAGCATCCAGAATCCGGAAGGATATCAACTGACCGTTAGCGATAACGGGATACGGATCGCCGGAAGTACGGATGCCGGCGTATTTTATGGTATCCAGACATTACGTAAATCGATCCCGGCCACGGCCCAAGGGATGAACGTAGAATTACCGGCAGCTACCATCAACGACTATCCCCGTTTTGCCTATAGAGGCATGATGCTGGATGTCAGCCGCCATTTCTTCCCCGTGGATTCGGTAAAAACGTATCTCGATATCCTTGCCTTGCACAACCAAAATACGTTCCACTGGCATCTGTCCGATGACCAAGGTTGGCGTATCGAGATCAAGAAATATCCGGAATTGACACAGATCGGATCTAAACGCAAGGAAACCGTGATCGGCCATAACTCCGGAACATATGACGGAAAGGAATACGGGGGCTTCTATACACAAGACCAGATTCGCGATGTCATCAACTATGCCGCCGAACGCCATATCACGATCATCCCGGAAATCGATATGCCGGGACATCAATTGGCAGCCTTGGCTACTTACCCGGAACTTGGATGCACCGGAGGCCCTTATGACGTATGGGGCCAATGGGGAGTAGCCGACGACGTGATCTGCGCCGGAAACGAGAAATCAATGCAATTCCTAGAAGACGTATTGAGCGAGGTCATCGATCTTTTCCCGTCCGAATATATCCATGTAGGTGGTGATGAGTGCCCGAAGGTACGTTGGGAGAAATGCCCGAAATGCCAAGCTCGCATCAAGGCGGAAGGTATCAAGGGGGACAAGAAACATTCCGCCGAGGAATATTTGCAAAGCTACGTGATCTCCCGCATGGAGAAATTCGTGGAGAGCAAAGGACGCCATATCATCGGCTGGGACGAGATCCTAGAAGGAGGCTTGGCCCCGAATGCCACGGTAATGAGCTGGAGAGGCATGGATGGAGGTATCGAGGCCGCCAAGCAAAAGCATAACGTGGTCATGACACCGAATACATATGTATATCTGGATTACTATCAATCAGCGGATACGGATCTTGAGCCCGATGCTATCGGTGGTTACTTGCCGTTAGAGAAAGTATATTCTTTTGAGCCGACAGCCGGTATCTCTCCTGAAGACCAGAAGTACGTGATCGGGGCGCAAGCCAACCTCTGGACGGAATATATCCCGACCTTCTCGCAGGTGGAATACATGATCATGCCCCGTATCGACGCCGTAGCCGATATCCAGTGGAGCGATCCGTCCAAGAAAGATTATCAGACGTTCCTGCCCCGTGTGGCCCGCATGACACAACTTTACGATCGCTTGGGATATAATTACGGAAAGCATATCTTCGATATTAACGCCTCCCTGACCACCAATACGGAGAACGGAACGCTTGACATAGCCTTGACGAAGCTGGGTGAAGGAGATATCTATTATACGGTAGACGGTAGCGATCCTACGATCGCCAGCATCAAGTATGAAGGCCCGGTACAGATCAACCAAGATTGCGAATTCAAGGCGATCGTTGTCCGTCCGAACGGTACGAGCCGCGTCTTCTCCGAGGAGATCTTCTTCAACAAAGCGACGATGAAGCCCATCACCTTGAAAGAGCAGCCCAGCAGAGGCTACGTTTTCAATGGGGCACAGGTATTGGTAGACGGCTTGCGCGGAGGTAGTAATTACAAGACCGGCCATTGGCTGGGTTTCCAAGGAAAAGACCTTGACGCCACGATCGATCTAAAGGAACCAACCGAAATCCAAAAGGTATCTTTCAATACGAATGTGGTGAAAGGTGACTGGATCATGGGCGCCTCCGCCGTAACCGTAAAGGTATCCGATGATGGCAAGAATTTCAAGGAAGTAGCTTCCAAGAAAATCCCGGAGCTGACCCAAAACGACAAGGACGGATTATATCCCCAAGAGATATCCTTCGCCCCGGTAAAGGCCCGCTATGTCGAGGTTATCATCAACAGCGGCAAACTACCGAAATGGCACGGTGGCGCCGGAAGTCCCGCATTCTTGTTCGTAGATGAGATAGAAATCTTATAAGATAATGATACAGCGAGATGGCTGAGAGATACCTGCCATCTCGCTTTCTTATCTTATACTAAATAACAAATATCATGATAAACAAAAACATCTTAATTCTTTCAGCCCTATGCTCCTGTTGCTCACTATGGGCGGATGAGGTTGTCGTGCGACATTATAATTACGCCGGCCCTTACGAGGTGAAAAAGCCTTTCCTAGCAGATAGCTTGGATGTAAACAGTAAGAGATTCTCTGACAAGGAACTATTGAACACGACCGTTCCTTTCTGCAACCTTTCCCAAAGCGGACAAACCCTTGACGCGGCGTCTTCCGGAGAGCTGACCTTGCCAACCTCGGCCTCTTCCTACGCGCTACATTTGGTTTCCTTCTACCTGAATAGTGACCGCTATACAAAAGGCACCTTAAGGATCAATGGCCTTGAGATTTCAGAAGTCTACGTGGATGGACAACCCACAAAACTAACCCAAGGAGAAGCCTCGTTGACCTTGGAGCCGCGACGCTATGAAATCGTAATTAAATATTTATCTGAGAGCCACAAAGAGAATGCCTTAAAAGCCTCATTCAACCCGGAAAAAGACGCAGTGGTAACTGCGACCATCAATCCGGAGAAACGTTATACATTAAGTGATGTATTTGATGGTAAACGCATCCAATCTGCCAGCCTGTCCCCGAATGGAAAATTTATTATCGTCTCCTATCAAGAAACCTATCCCGGTGGAAAGCAGTCCTCATTTACCCAGATACTAGACAAGGCTACCGGTTCCGTACTGTTCGAGAACGGACAGAGCTTACGCTGGATGCCTAAAAGCAATCTGGCCTATTACACCCGGAAAGGGATGAAAGGCACGGAATTGGTGACCTTAGACCCTACCAATAAAAAGGAGAACATCCTTGCCAGCCAATTGCCCGAGGGTTCTTTCAGTTTCGGACCTACCGAGGACTATCTATTATTCTCCATACGGGAGAAAGGACCGCAAGAACGAAAAGAGATCCAAGAGATACTGGTGCCGGATGATCGCCAACCGGGATGGAGAAACCGTATGTTTATCCATAAATATGACCTGCGAACCGGATTGTTCCAACGGCTCACCTATGGACATACTTCTACTTACATCAACGATATATCTCAAGACGGCCACTATCTGCTATTCAGTCGCAGGGAACCGAATTTAACGGAGCGCCCTTTCTCACGTACATATATATATAAGATGGATCTACGAACCATGCATGTGGATACCCTTATAAAAGGTGAGAAATTCGTAAGCCGTGCCGTTTTCTCCCCGGATGCCACCCAATTACTCGTTGACGCGTCTGGAGAGGCTTTCGATGGTATCGGATTAAAGATCAAAGAAGGACAGACATCGAATACGAGCGACGGGCAATTATTCCTATACAATATAGCAGATAAAAGTATAAAGCCGCTTACGAAAGATTTTGACCCCTCTGTCGATTCCTACAAGTGGAACGCCCTCGATAAACAAATCTATATCACGGCGAAAGATAAGGACCGTGTTCGCATGTATAGTCTAAACCCGTCCAACGGAAAGATTAAGCAACTTCAAGCCAAGGAAGATGTCATCTCCGATTACTCCATCGCCAATCAAGCTTTCGAAATGGTTTATTTCGGATTAAGCGCTTCCAATTCCCAAAGGCTTTATACCTATAACTTGAAAAACGACGCCTCTTCCTGCTTGATCGATCTCTCCAAAGAGATCTTGAGAGACGTCACTTTAGGAGAAGTGCAAGATTGGAATTTCGTTTCCGCCCAAGGGGACACGATTTACGGCCGCTTCTATCTCCCTCCTCATTTTGACGCGACCAAGAAATATCCGATGATCGTGAATTATTACGGAGGAACAACTCCTACGGCCCGGGTGATGGAAAGCCGTTATCCTTCGCATGTATACGCCGGCTTAGGGTACATCGTCTACATCATACAGCCCAGTGGAGCGACTGGGTTCGGTCAAGAGTTCTCCGCACGCCATGTCAACGCATGGGGTAAACTTACCGCTGACGAGATCATCGAAGGCACGAAAAAGTTCTGTGAGGAGCATCCTTTTGTCAACACGAAGAAAATCGGTTGCATGGGGGCTTCATACGGAGGTTTCATGACTCAATACCTACAAACAAAAACAGATATATTCGCAGCGGCCATGTCTCACGCGGGAATCAGCGACATCACCAGCTATTGGGGAGAAGGTTACTGGGGATATTCATACAGCTCGTTGGCTAGCGCTAACAGTTATCCATGGAATGCCCGGGATATGTACACTTTACAAAGTCCGCTGTTTAATGCGGACAAGATCAATACCCCGATCTTGTTCTTACATGGAACCGCAGACACGAATGTTCCGATTGGAGAGAGCATCCAGATGTTTACCGCATTAAAATTATTGGGTAAGCCTACAGCGTTTGTTCAGGTAGAAGGAGAGAACCACCATATACTGGATTACGACAAACGTATCTTGTGGAATAACACGATTTACGCATGGTTTGCTAAGTGGTTGAAAGATCAACCGGAGTGGTGGGACGCATTATATCCTCCGAAAAGCCTATAAAAATCAAAATAGGTCACTCTATTCACATATATCTAAAGAGTATCTTTAATTAGATACTCTTTTTTATTTAAATACATTAGATAGTATTTATGAAACACCTTAGTCTCCGAAGAACTAAATCACTTTTCCGTTCAATATTTATTAATTATTACAAATATCTTAATAAATTATAGAACATACAACCTATGTAAACATCTGTTATGTCTAATTGTACTATTTACAGCAAGCATTTTATTTTAATGGCTGTACGGCAAATATAAAGATATATTTGCAATAAACAAACATATTGACAATAAAAATAAACTTACACGGAACTTTGTCAATACGGATTATTTTAAGTTATATGTTAATTTAATACATTCTAGTATTAATATATAGTATTAATATGCAAATTATTTTTAACTCAATCCCGCATCAATGCTAGGAAGTAACACCAAAGTACCTTACCCTCATGAAGTTCTTCGGAAACTAAGTCAATCGACTAAGTGGCAACAATTGATTACAACGATCTATTTATTAACAAATTAAACAAAAAGTATGTGTCTATGAAAAGGTTGACTTATCTATTACTATGCTTGTTCGCAAGTATAGCGTTCGCAACGGCTCAGACCACGAAGGTGACCGGTACGGTTATCTCGGCGGAAGACGATGGACCTATCATTGGAGCCTCTATCGTAGTAGCTGGTACTACTACCGGTACTGTAACGGATTACAACGGAGCGTTCACCTTGGATGTTCCTTCTAACGCGAAAAAGCTAATCGTTTCCTACATCGGTATGAAATCTGTGGAAGTGGCAGTAAAACCAATCATTAAAGTCACGATGGAGTCCGACTCTCAGAACTTGGATGAAGTCGTGGTTGTCGGTTACGGAACTCAAAGAAAAAAGGATGTGACGAGTGCCATATCTAAAGTAGGAGGTGAAGACTTAAGCAACTTGGCAACAGCGTCTTTCGACACTCAATTAGCCGGACGTGCCGCTGGTGTACAGGTTACGACTCCTAGTGGCGTATTGGGAAGCGGCCCTCAATTCAAGATCCGTGGTATGAGTACGATCAGTTCAAACTCTCAGCCGTTATTTATCGTAGATGGCATGCCGATCGCCACGGGTGATAACGCTAATAGCGGAACCGGTCTTGGTATGTCTTACGCTTCTTACAATGCGATGTCAGATATTAATCCGAATGACATCGAATCTATTGAAATATTGAAAGACGGTGCGGCTACCGCTATCTATGGTTCCCGTGCGGCAAATGGAGTTGTATTGATCACAACTAAAAAAGGTTCCAAGGGACGTACTCAAGTAACTTACGATGGTTATGTAAGCGCAGCCAGCGCAGCTAAATTGCATGATCTTCTGGGAGCGAAGGATTTCGTGACTATCGCTAACGAGAAATATGAGAACTGGGGAATGAAAGGACAGGCTGTTTACGATCCGAACGGACCGGACACAAACTGGAATGATTATATTTTCCGTACGGGTTTCCAGCACAATCATAACTTATCCGCCAGTGGAGGTACGGATAAAAGCCAATATTATGTATCATTCGGTTTCACGGAACAAGATGGTATCATTCGCGCTAATGACTTAAACCGTTTGAGCTTAAAGGCTGATTTGACACAACAAGCGACAAAATGGTTACGCATCGGATTAAACGGCCAGATGACCCGTACCCGTATTAACGGTGTCATGAATGAAGAGAATTCATTGGGTGGCGTAGGTTTCGCCGGTACTCGCATGTTACCGAACGTATCCGTATACAACCCGGATGATCCTACAGGTTACAATATTGACGCTGAAAACCGTAAGACATTAGGCCGCGGAAGCAACCTTTCCTATATTGATAATGGCATCCAGAATATCGTTTGGGCATTAGACAATAACGTAAACCGTACGACTAATACCCGCACATTAGGTGGTGGATGGGCTGAGATCACATTCATGGATGGATTGACTTTAAAGACACAAGCAGGCTTAGACATCTCGAATGTTAAAGACTTCATGGTATGGAACCCGGAATCGGGAGACGGATATGGTTATGGTGGTTTATTGGATGAGGTAAATACCACATACACAAACTGGAACTGGCAAAACGTAATCAACTTTAATCGTACATTCAATGATGTACATAATCTGACGGCGACAGCGGTACAAGAGTATACCCATCAAGAATATGAATATACGGACGCAACCGTACAACAAATATCCGATGCATTCTTCACCGACCATATCATTTCTAACACATTTGGTGAGAGATTCGTATACGGAGGTAAAACGTTTATGGGATTAGCCTCCTATATGTTCCGTGCGAATTACAACTATGATAGTAAATATTATATCGGAGCCTCTGTCCGCACGGACGGCTTATCCAGCCTTCCGACAGACACTCGCTGGGGTACATTCTGGGGAGGATCAGCCGCTTGGCGTATCTCTCGCGAGAAGTTCTGGAGCGAATCAACTATTAATGATTGGTTTAACGACTTACGTATCCGTGCCAGCTACGCTACAATCGGAAACTCTGACCTAGGGAATTATTTCCCTTATCTGGGAACTTATGGGGCAAAGAAAGCAGGATCGAATACAGCTATCGCTTGGAACCGTATGGGTAACAGCCAACTTAAATGGGAAACAACCGAGACTTTCGATATCGGCTTGGATGGTTCTTTTTTTAATAACCGTCTGACATTCGAGCTGGCTTATTGGCAAAAGAACTCCAAAGACTTGGTTTTGGAAGTTCCTACAGCACCTACCGCCGGTATTCCTTACAACTCATATTTTGATAATATCGGTAAGATCAAGAACTCCGGTATGGAATTGACAGTTAACGCTACAATCATCGCTACCAAAGATTGGAACTGGCAAACTAATTTCAACTTCTCCACGGCTAAGAACACGGTGAAGAGCCTATACGGCGGAACAGACATCGTAGACAATTACACAATCATTCGTGAAGGGGAATCTTATAGATCTTTATATGGATATGATTATTACGGCGTAAACGCCGCAAACGGTAATCCGATCTGGAGCAAGGCGGACGGTTCATTGGTGCAATTCGACACATTCGGCTCTTACGACTATGCGGAATATGATCCTTCCAATCCTTCGGATGTCTCCAAGGCTTCTTCCTTGGACGCTAGCGACCGTAAGGTATTAGGTTCATCTATGCCTACTTGGTACGGAGGTTGGAATAACACCGTTTCTTACAAGAATTTCGATTTAAATGTATTCTTCCGTTTCTCCGGAGGTAATAAGATCATGAACGCTTCTCGTCAAAGCGCATTGTTCAATATGGATTTCTCCAACAATGGAACAGAAATCTTAGGCCGCTGGATTTCTCCAGAGCAACCGGGTGACGGCATGACTCCAAAAATCGGTTATGGAGACGCCTCTTCCTTATTCAATGATGGATATACGGATTCACACTTCGTTGAGAGCGGCAATTACCTAAAACTATCGACGTTAGCTTTAGGCTATACACTACCGAAGGCGGTCGTATCCAAACTGAACATGACAAAGATTCGTTTCTATGTTCAAGGACAGAATTTGCTCACTATCACAGGTTATTCCGGATTGGATCCTGAGACAAACTCTCGTTTAGGTGTAGATTGGAACGGTATGCCACAGCAACGTTCATTCACTTTTGGAGCGAACATTACATTCTAATTTCACAAACTAAGAAAAGTTACAATTATGTTATACAAGAAATTATATAAAAACATTTCAGTAGTAGCGCTAGGGACAGCCCTGTTCTCGCTACCCGTGTTCACCGCCTGCGAAAGTGACGTCGTAGACCTTGAACCTGTTGACAAATTCTCCGAGCTTACGGCATACGGGACAGAAGAACGTTGCGAGTTAGCCGTAGTCGGAGCTTACGATGCCGCACAATGTGGTATGTACGTAGATCCAGATGACTTTGGGTGGGCACGCGGTTATCCTTTTGGAGCGGCCAGTATATTGCAAGGCGAAATGCGCGGTGAAGATATGAACCTAACCGCCCAATTCTATGATTATACCTATTCCGCGACCTATAACTTGACTACCGCTAATAACGTGGCGATGTGGGAAACCTCATTCGAGGCTATTAACCGCTATAATACGGTATACGCAGGTATAGAAGGCGCGGTAGCGGCGGGTGTCATAACCGAAGAGAAAGGGAATCAGTACAAAGGAGAATGCCTGTTCTTACGTGCGTTAACCTATCACAACTTGATGATCCATTATGCCTTGCCCTACAACGTAGAAGGTAACAATAACTACGGTATGCCTATTTATACGAAAGCCGTAAACGACCCCAGCCAACTCGCTGAGCAACAAAGCATAGGCCGTTCTACCGTTAAGGATACTTACGATCAGATATTAAGCGACTTGAATAATGCGGAAAGCATGCTTCCGGACATTATCGATGCCGATAAGATCGGACGGGCGAGCAAAGGTGCCGCCATAGCATTGAAAACGCGCGTATATTTGCATATGCGTGATTGGAACAAGGTAGTTACTGAAGCTAAGAAACTGGAAGGCGGACGTTTCATTCTGGAAACCAACGCTGCCACTCCTTTCGTTTCTTACAAAGACAATCAGGAATCTATATTCTCCATTCCGAATGACTCTCAAGATAACGGGTCTGTAAATGGAGCTATGTCCGCTATGATGTCTGCCCGTGAAGGGGGTCGTGCGATGTGCCCGACATCCCCTACCCTTTACAACTCCAAATTCTGGAAAGGGGATGACAAGCGTCGTAGCCTCGTCCTTTATCGTGCGTCTGACGATTATTACTTCTGTGATAAATACCAGAATCCCCAAACACGTGAAGAGTACGCCCCGATCCTGCGCTATGCCGAGGTATTGCTAAACGAGGCCGAGGCTGCCGCACGTGCGGGAGACAATACTCTCGCATTGGAGAAATTGAATCAAGTAAGAGACCGCTCTTTGGCCGACCCCGCTACACAAACGTATAAGGCAAGCGATTTCGCCAACACGAAAGCGCTGGTGGAAGCTATCCTTTGGGAGCGTCGCATTGAGTTCCAAGGTGAAGGTCGCCGTTGGGAAGACATTCATCGTCTAGCGGCTGACGACTTGCTGCCGTCCGGTGGTATTCCCGCAAAGATCGAATATAACAATGTGAAGAACCAAGGCGCATTCGTTGTTGGTGGAGAAGTGAAAGCGGAATGGTTCGGCAACAGCAAGCAGTTCATCCCGTACACGGATAAACGCTTTATTTGGCCGATTCCATTGAATGATATATTAAGAAACCCCACGCTAGCCGCACAACAGAACGCAGGCTGGTAGAATATAGACACACTCTTATTTTTTACTATGCAGGGGACATGAGAGGGCGAGACCGGGAGGTTCCGCCCTCTTTTCTTTTAAAACGTATTGACATAATAATTCACGGGAAATCATTATCTTTGCACTCTCTAAAAGAGGCTTATTCGTTATTTCGTGATAAATACTAATAAATCAACGATATGATTCTATTCTTTCAATCTTCAACAAAGACGGTGCTGGCTGTAGAGGCCGCACACGCTTTCTCTCCTGAAGACACTCAAAAACTGGTTTGGTTGTTTAGCGAGGCAACTCCTGTTCAATCAGAAACATTGGAAGGCTGGTACGTAGGGCCACGCCGGGAAATGATTACCCCGTGGAGTACGAACGCCGTTGAAATTACCCAGAACATGGGCCTGACCGGTATTTCCCGTATTGAGGAATATTTTCCTGTTTCTTCTGGCGACACAGATCACGATCCGATGTTGCAACGTATCTACAATGGCTTGAATCAGGAGATCTTCACGATCAGTAAAAAACCGGATCCTATTGTCTACATTGAGGATTTGGAAGTGTACAACCAACAAGAGGGCTTGGCTCTAAGCCAAGAGGAGATCGCTTACTTGAACGAGGTAAGCCAGAAGTTGGGACGTAAGTTGACCGATAGCGAGGTGTTCGGTTTCTCCCAAGTAAACTCGGAACACTGCCGACATAAAATATTCGGAGGTGTATTCATCATCGACGGCGAGGAAAAAGAAAGTTCCTTGTTCAACTTGATCAAGAAAACTTCCGCCGAGAACCCTAATAAATTGGTTTCCGCTTATAAAGATAACGTAGCGTTCAATGAAGGACCGACGGTAGAGCAATTCGCTCCCCTATCCGGTGACAAACCCGATTTCTTCGCCGTAAAAGATATCAAGACGGTTATCTCCTTGAAAGCCGAGACGCATAACTTCCCGACAACCGTTGAGCCGTTCAACGGTGCCGCTACCGGAACAGGTGGTGAGATTCGTGACCGTCTGGGCGGTGGTAAGGCATCCTTGCCGATAGCGGGAACAGCGGTCTATATGACCTCTTACCCTCGTACGGAAGGCGCTCGCGAATGGGAGAAAGTCCTAGACCCTCGTCCTTGGTTATACCAGACTCCGGAGCAGATCTTGATCAAGGCTTCCAATGGCGCTTCCGATTTCGGTAATAAATTTGGCCAGCCGCTTATCTGTGGTTCTTTATTGACTTTCGAGCACACGGAGAACGATAAGAAATACGCTTACGACAAAGTAATCATGCTTGCCGGCGGTGTAG
>ERZ779649.1734-NODE-1734-length-11629-cov-3.472784_pt1 | contig 11629 bp, 11 predicted proteins | sample MGYA00511882_ERZ779649 | MGnify/ENA primary metagenome ERZ779649 (study PRJEB29588, sample SAMEA2157793) | human gut metagenome | biome: human gut; feature: human-associated habitat; material: faeces | place: Denmark | collected 2008/2010 ... | reverse complement strand
TGCTCGTTACTACCCATCTGAACACGAAACATCTCCACTGCCATTTTGTCATCAACTCCGTTTCCTTTGCCGATGGGAAGCGGCTGAAAGACAAAGAAAAGTCTTGGTACTACTTCCGCCATATCGCCGATGAGATCTGCTTGGAACATAAGCTGTCCATTGTAGAAAAGCCGGAGCTGCACAGATCGCCCGCCTATCTTACGATGAAGGACGAGGCGGGTATGCCTACCCGATACAACAACGCAAAAAAAGCGATTGACGAGGCGATTGCGATGAGCCGCAACCTGCGGCAGTTCCAATATGAACTGGGCGTGATGGGCTACCACTCAAATTTCAGTCCCAACCGCAAGTATGCGACGGTTACACCCAAGGGCAGCGAAAAGCCGATACGGACTTACCGGCTCGGCGAGGAATACACCAAAGAGAAAATCCTTGAAAGGCTGATTGCTAATCGGGATAATATTGTGTTCAAGCCGTTCCAGCCAAAGACCTATATTGTCCGGCAGTACCGCCTGCCCACAAGAGAAAGCAAAATCCAAAAGGTCGGCGGTCTGTATGGCTTGTATCTCTACTACTGCTATCGGCTCGGCTACCTTCCGAAGCACAATCAGAAACAACAGAATACGGCGAGGCTTCACTATCTTCTCAAAGACGATCTGATGAAGATGGACGAACTCACCAAACAGGTAACGCTGCTCGGCAAGCACCAGATCGGTACGGACGAGCAGCTTTTTTCATATAAGCGGTCGGTTGAGGACGAAATCAAAACCCTTACCGCCGACAGAACACATCTCCGAAATGAAATACGAAAGGTAGATATATCAGATGAACGGCTGTCGGCGGCAAAGATGAAAATTTCAGCTATCTCCGAACGCTTGAAAGAGCTTCGCAAAGAAGTAAAGCTCTGCGACGGGATTGCGAAGCGGTCAGGCGTAATTGCCGATACCCTTTCGCAAGTGAAAGCAGAGGAAGAAAAATCTCAAAGAAAGGAGTCCCGAAACTATGAACAACGGCGGTGACGCAGCAGAACAAATCGTCAGGCTGTCGCTTGAAGGATTTGAAGTGGCTGTCCGGCTCACAGGCTCGGCGGCGAAGAATATCGCTATTCTGTTAGCTTCCGTGCTGAAGCAGGAGATCAGCCAGTCGAATAAGACACGGGGGAAAGCACGGCTTACTAATATGATTAAGTCCGGCAAGGAACTGAAGGTCTTTTCGTTCCAGCAGAAAGACCTGCCGAAGTTTACCGAACAGGCAAAACGATACGGCGTCCTTTACTGCGTTCTGCGTGATAAAAATACCAAGAGCGATACGGCGATGGTCGATATTATCGCCCGTGCGGAGGACGCTGCGAAAATCCAGCGTATTTCCGACCGCTTTGAACTTGGTAAAGTCGATAAGGCTTCCATTGTTTCCGAAGCGGAAAAAGATGTGGCAGACCGTGAAGCGGTTGCCAATGAAGTGCCTACGAAATCAAGGGGCGAGATCATCGTGGAGGAAGCGATGGGAAAGCCAATGCAGAAGGAGGGAAATTCCCACCAAAACCCCTCGGTCGCAAAGACGGACAAAAGCCCTCTGTCCGAGCGAGACTTAGAAACGACAGGTACGCACACTGATAAGGGTGTCGCAAAGGCAGCGGATAAGAAGCCTTCGGTCAAGGAAAAGCTCGACCGATACAAGGCGGCTGCCAAAGCGGAAAAGGAAGCAGAGCGTACTGTGCCGGAGGCTTCCAAAGAGAAGCCGAAAACCCCTGAAGCCAATCGGCAAACCGTTCACAGGCAGCCGAAGAAATCCAAGAAGTCGAAAGAGAGGTGAGCGAAATGGATCAACTAAAGGAACACCCGCAGATCGTGGAACTTTTAGACACGCTCGATAAAAACGGCTTGATGAAAGAGAAAAACGAGGTGCAGTCGCTGGTAAGCTATATCGGCGGTATGGAAGAAACGCTGACAGAAATGCTCGGCGAGCTTCAGGATATGCGCCGTGAAATCAATCTGATCCACAACAACACGCTGCGGAGCAAGTGCCATACCCTTGTGGAAAAAACGGAGAGCAAAATCCGTCAGGGATTTTCCGCAGTCAAAAAGATGAAGGATAATCTGATCCAGTCAGCCGGAAACGCTGTGCGGGCGTTCCGGGAAAAAGGCAGGGACGCCATTGCTGAGTCGGTCAGGGCAATGAAAATCCCCGAAGCGCTGGATAAGCTGTCCGCTATGTTCGGCAGAATGTCAAAGGAGATGGCGCAGGACACAAAGAAGCTGTCCGATATGCAGACGGAGCTTCAGGGCGCAAAGGGGCATTTGAAAAATATGGGGCTGCTGTTTATGGGAAAAGCCGCAAAGGAAGCGGAACATTCCAAGAGTGATAAAGGCGTATTATCAAGGTTGTCCCGTTTATTTGAAAAAGCGCAGAAAGGATTTGCGTCTTTGGAGCAAAAGGCGATGGATACGGCGGATAAGCTCAGAGTTTCCCGTGTGAAATCGTCTGTAAAAGAAAATCTCAGCAGATATAGGGCGGCGGCGAAAGCAGAAAAAGGAACAGAGCGCAGCGAGCCGACCGCTTCCAAAGAAGAAAACCGCACAGCACAGGCGTTGGGGCAGATTAGCGTCCCGCACCCGCAAAAATCAAATCTATCAAAAGAGAGGTAAAAAGATATGACCAACGATTTTAAGAATAAGCAAAGCAGCGGCGCAAGACCGCCGAGACTTTCGCCGGAGGAATACGCCGCCAAGAAAAAGGCGGAGAAAGAAGCCATTTATCAACTGCTCGACAATACCGCTTCGGAAGTGGTGCAGTCGCCGGAAAAATTCAAAGCCTACCTTGATGTGCAGAGCCGTATGGACAGGTACACAGCGAACAATGCGTTGCTGATGTATAAGCAATTCCCGCAGGCAAGTCAAATCAAGGAATTTGGCGATTGGACGGCGGACGGTGTAAAGGTCAATAAAGGCTCCAAGACCTTTATTATCCTTGATCCCTACGAGTACACCAAGAAGGACGGGACAATCGGCATTGATTTCAATTTGAAAAGAGTGCTGGATGTTTCACAGACCAACGGCAAGCGCCCTGCCGCCCCGACCGCTAACCGTGATCCGAGAAAGTTGGTGGCGGTTATGCTCGACAGCGCCCCAATCAATATTGAAAGCACCAATGAGCTGCCTTATCCCGATATGGGCGCTTTCTATAAAAATGAAGATCAAACGCTTTATGTGAAGCGGGACATCGGCGACAGCGTTGCCCTCTGCCAGTGCGTCGCTCAGGAACTCGGTCACGCCGAGCTTTCTATGAACAGCGAGGTATACAGCCGCAGGGATATGGGATTTCAGGCGGTGTGCATTGGGTATATGCTCTGCAAGAAATACGGAGTCGATACGCAGAATTTCGCTATCGACCGTATCCCCGACGAACTGAAAAACAAAGAGCCGAAAGAAATTAAAGCTGAACTCGGCAAGACGCAGAAGGCGTTTAAGGAAATTACCGCCCGTGTTTCCGACGAGCTGTACCGCCAGCGGGCGGAGCGCTCAAAGGAACAGGAGAGATAACCGGAGGTAGCTGCGATGAAAGAAGAACTCTACCATATCGCTTTGGACGATTATGAACACGGCGTTGTGATCCGTTCCCTGAACGATAAAAAGACCGACCTCAAAAAAGAGGGCAAGTCCACCGACGCCGTAGACGATCTGATTATTAAAATCGGTCACGCCCCAAGACGCAAGTTCAAAGTGGTAGAAAAGGAATCCTGCCGTGAATCGAGATAGCAACAAGCAGTCTGCGATTATCCTTGCGGTCATTGGGATTCTTCCCGTTGTGTGGCTCGGCTTATTGATAGCGCCGTCCGTCAAGGGCGGTCTGCCGGAGATACTGCCGAGCCTTTTGACGGTATTCAATGATCCGTGCCATATCGAGCTTTGCGGGGACAGCTTAAAAACTGTCCTCGTTTTGCTTTTGCTCTACGGAATGGGGATTGGAATTTATTTGTCCACACGGAGGAACTACCGCAGGCGTGAGGAACACGGCTCAGCGAAATGGGGCAGCGCAAAAGCCATTGATAAAAAGTACCGTCAAAGCCCGCCCTCGGAAAATAAGCTGATGACGCAGAATGTCCGAATCGGACTCAATGCGAAAAAGCACCGGAGGAATCTGAATACTCTGGTGTGCGGCGGCTCCGGCGCAGGCAAGACAAGATTCTATTGCAAGCCGAATTTAATGCAGACAAGCAATTCCTCTCAGGTAATTTTAGATCCAAAAGGGGAAATTCTGCGTGATGTCGGCAATCTGCTTGAAAAAGCAGGCTATGAGATCAAGGTGCTGGACTTGATTTCAATGGAGAAAAGCCATTGCTACAACCCGTTTGTCTATCTCAGGAACGACAACGATATTCAGCGCCTTGTGACCAATCTTTTTAAGAGTACCACCCCGAAAGGCTCACAGTCCAACGATCCTTTTTGGGATACTGCGGCGAGTATGCTTTTACTCGCCCTTATTTTTTATTTGCACTACGAAGCGCCGGAGGAGGAACAGAATTTTGCGATGGTAATGGAAATGCTCAGGGCGGCGGCGATTGAGGACGAGGAGGACAACCGCCCTTCTCCCCTCGACAATCTGTTTGCCGATTTGGAAATGGATAATCCCGACCATATTGCATTGAAATACTATCGTTCCTACCACTCCGGCTCGGCAAAGACCTTGAAATCCATTCAGATTACCCTTGCCGCAAGATTGGAGAAATTCAATCTTGAAAGCTTAGCGGCGCTGACTTCCGCTGATGAGCTTGACCTTGCTTCAATGGGCGAGAAGAAAACGGCGCTGTTTGCGCTGATACCGGATAATGATTCGAGCTTCAATTTCCTCGTCAGTATCCTCTACACACAGCTTTTCCAGCAGCTTTTTTACTCCGCCGACCATATCCACGGCGGCAGTCTGCCGATACCTGTCCATTTTTTGATGGACGAATTTGCGAATGTTTCGCTGCCTGACGATTTTGACAAGATACTTTCCGTTATGCGTTCAAGAGGCGTATCAGTATCCATTATCCTGCAAAATCTGGCACAGCTCAAAGCCCTTTTTGAAAAGCAATGGGAATCCATCGTAGGCAACTGCGATGAATTTCTCTATCTCGGCGGCAATGAGCAGAGTACGCACAAGTATGTGTCCGAGCTTTTAGGCAAGGAAACGATTGATACGAACACCTACGGGAAAAGCGAGGGGCGGAGCGGAAACTACTCGACCAATTATCAGATTTCCGGTCGTGAGCTGCTTACCCCTGATGAAGTGAGAATGCTCGACAACCGCTACGCTATTTTGTTTATCCGTGGCGAGCTTCCGGTAATGGATTTGAAGTACGACATTTTGAAGCACCCGAATGTGGCGTATACCGCAGACGGGAAAGGCGGCGTGTATCAGCACGGCGAAGTCACAAAAAATGTGGCGACCATTGAAACCCTGTATGTTGATCTCGACAGCGTTCCCGAAATGGAGCTTTCGGAAACGACTTACGAGCTGTTGTCCGATGAGGACTTTGAGAACTTATCAAATTGATTGGAGGAAAACAGAATGAATATTTTTCATAAGACGCAGAAGAAAGAAACCCGCAAACTGCCGATGACCGGAAAGGTAAAGAAAGGCTTTCGTTATTACTGTGCGGCGGTTTTAAGCCTGACTGCTGTTTTTGCGATGTCTACAACGGCTTTCGCCGCAGGCGATCCGCTTACCGTTGTCAACAACCTGTCCGATTTCATCTTCGGCTTTATCCGTGCGATTGGTCTGATCCTGCTCGGTTTTGGTATCGTTCAGGTAGGACTTTCCCTGAAATCCCACGATCCTTCGCAGCGTGCAAACGGATTTCTGACGCTGGCGGGCGGTATCATTATCGTTTTTGCGAAAGAAATCCTCACTCTGATTACGGGCTAATCCTTTACGCAAACGACGCTCAGGGGCGTTCCTGAAAAACAATTCAGGGACGCCCCATTTTTCTTTTTAAGGAGGTGCTACGAAATTGAGTGATAACTGGGTAGTTCAGAATCTCCAGAATGCCCTCGAAACTTGGAATGAAAAACTCGCTGAGATATGGCAGCTCATCACAACTACGCCGCAGAGCTTCAAAGGCGGTGGGATATGGGCGGTCATTGTCAATATCAACGGCGCTGTGCAGGCGATTGGTCTTGCGCTTTTGGTGCTGTTTTTTGTGGTCGGTATGGTACGCACCTGCGGCAGCTTCAGTGATGTCAAGAAACCGGAACACGCTGTCAAGCTCTTTATCCGATTTGCGCTTGCAAAGGCGGGTATCACTTACGGTATGGAGCTAATGCTTGCCCTGTTCAATATCGTGCAGGGTACAATCGGCACGATTATGACCGCCGCAGGCTTTACTTCCGCACAGCAGACCACTCTGCCGCAGGAAATGATTGACACCATAGAAAGCTGCGGCTTTTTCGAGAGTATCCCGTTATGGGCGGTTACGCTCATCGGCGGCTTGTTTATCACAGTAATGTCATTCCTGCTCATAATGACGGTGTACGGGAGATTTTTTAAGTTATATATGTATACGGCGCTCGCCCCGATTCCGCTTTCCACTTTTGCGGGAGAGCCGAGTCAGAATGTGGGGAAATCATTTATCAAAAGCTACTGCGCCGTATGTTTGGAAGGTGCAGTGATTGTTTTAGCCTGCATTATCTTCTCGCTGTTCGCTTCTTCCCCGCCTGTGGTCGATCCCAATGCGGCGGCAGTCACGCAGGTTTGGTCATATATCGGCGAGCTGCTCTTTAATATGCTCGTTTTGGTCGGCTCGGTGCGGATGTCTGACCGGATAATCCGTGAGATGATGGGACTGTAAGGAGAACAGAATGAAACGAATATACAACAAATTCAAGGGCTACACCCTTGCGGACTGCGATTGCAGATATTGCCTGTATTACGGAGGGCGGCGAAAAGGCAAAGTTATCTGTCTTGCAGACGAGTGCGTCTGCGCCGATGAAATCCGGCAGGCACAAAAACGAAAAGAAAGGAGTTCCTAAATGGAAGTCAAAATCAACAGAGAAATCAGGAATTACACGGAAGCGATGTTTTTCGGACTGTCACTGCGGCAGTTCATTTTTTCTGCCTGCGCCTGCGTGGTGGCGGTGGGTATCTATTTTCTGCTCAAGCCCTATGTCGGCACGGAAACCGTATCGTGGGTGTGCATTTTGGGTGCTGCTCCGTTTGCGGCACTTGGCTTTGTGAAGTACAACGGTATGACCGCAGAGAAAGCAATCTATGCGTGGATAAAATCGGAGTTTTTAATGCCGAAGAAGCTGGTGTTTCATTCTACCAATGTGTATTACGAACTGATGAAGTCAAGCATTGAACAGAAGCAGAAGGAGGTATTGAAGTCAAATGATTAAGACTCTTACGAACCTGTTTAAGCAGGACAAAGAAAAATTTGTTGTACCGAAAGGTGTGCAGGACGTGATTCCCGTAGTGGCTATCTTTGATGATGGCATTTTCAAAGTGGGAAAGGATAAGTATTCAAAGACTTATCGTTTTACGGACATTAACTATGCAGTGGCGAGCCGTGAGGATAAGGAAGCGATGTTCCTTGAATATTCCGAACTTCTGAACTCTCTTGACAGTGGTGCAACGACAAAAATCACAATCAATAATCGTCGGCTCAACAGACTGGATTTTGAGCAGACAATTCTTATTCCGACAACCGGAGATAATCTGGACGAATATCGAGAGGAATACAATAAAATGCTTCTTGATAAGGCAACGGGTGCAAACTCCATTGTTCAGGATAAGTATATTACCATTTCCATCAACAAAAAGAGTGTGGAGGACGCAAGAACTTATTTTGCCCGTGTCGGTGCAGATTTGATTGCTCACTTCGGCAGGCTTGGAAGTAAGTGTGTGGAACTGGAAACAGACGAAAGACTTCGTATTTTCCACGACTTCTATCGTGTGGGAGAAGAAAGCTCTTTCCACTTTGATATTAAGGAAACAAGAAAAAAGGGACACGATTTTAAGGATTATATCTGCCCCGACACAATGGAATTTGAAAAGGACTATTTCAAGATGGGAAACCGTTATGGAAGAGTCCTTTTTCTTCGTGAATATGCGTCCTATATCAAAGACAGTATGGTAGCGGAACTTACGGATATGAACAGAAATCTGATGATGTCCATTGATATTGTTCCCGTTCCAACGGATGAAGCAGTAAAGGAAGCAGAGAACCGTCTGCTTGGTGTGGAAACCAATATCACAAACTGGCAGCGTAGGCAGAATGCCAATAACAACTTCTCTGCAACTGTTCCGTATGATATGGAGCAGCAGAAGAAAGAAATGAAAGAGTTCCTCGATGACCTTACAACCCGTGACCAAAGAATGATGTTCGCCGTTATCACGATGGTTATTACAGCAGACAGTAAGGAACAGCTTGAGAATGATACGGAAGCATTGCTTACCACAGCAAGAAAACATCTTTGCCAGTTTGCAACACTGAGATTTCAGCAGGTAGATGGACTCAACACGGTAATGCCGTTTGGAACAAGAAAGATTGACGCTTTCAGAACACTTACCACAGAGAGTCTTTCGGTATTTATCCCATTCAGGGTGCAGGATATTTTCCACGAAAACGGTATCTATTACGGTCAGAATGTTATCAGCAAAAATATGATTATTGCAGACCGTAAGCAGCTTTTGAATGGTAACTCCTTTATTCTCGGTGTATCCGGTGGCGGTAAGTCATTTGCGGCAAAGGGAGAAATCATCAATCAAGTGCTTTCTTCAGATGCGGATATTATCATCATCGACCCTGAGCGAGAGTATTCACAGCTTGTTAATGCAATGGGCGGAGAGGTAATCAATATTTCTGCTACTTCCGACAATCACATCAATGCAATGGATATGAATAAGGATTATGGCGACGGTGCAAACCCTGTCATTTTGAAATCCGAGTTTATTATGTCCCTTTGTGAACAGCTTATCGGAGGAACAAATCTCGGAGCGAAGCAGAAGTCTATCATTGACCGTTGCACGGCAAGCGTGTATCGCAGTTATCAGCAGAATGACTATCAGGGACATATACCGACCTTGCAGGATTTCAGGGCAGAGCTTTTGCAGCAGGACGAACCGGAAGCAAAGGAACTGGCACTTGCCATTGAACTTTTCACACACGGTTCTCTGAATACCTTTGCAAAGCAGACGAATGTGGATACCAATAATCGCCTTATCTGCTATGACATTCTTGATTTGGGTAAACAGCTTATGCCGATTGGTATGCTTGTTGTCCTTGACTCTATCCTGAACCGTATCACACAGAACCGTGCAAAGGGTAAGAACACCTTTATCTTCATTGATGAGATTTATCTTCTGTTCCAGCACGAATACTCTGCAAACTTCCTCTTTACCTTGTGGAAGCGTGTGAGAAAATACGGTGCATACGCAAGTGGAATCACTCAGAATGTCGATGACCTTTTGCAGAGCCACACAGCGAGAACAATGCTTGCAAACTCAGAGTTCATCATTATGCTGAATCAGGCTTCCACAGACAGGCTTGAGCTTGCAAAACTTCTGAACATTTCTGACCTCCAGATGTCCTATATCACGAATGTGGAAGCAGGACACGGACTTATCAAGGTGGGAAGTTCGCTTGTACCGTTTGCAAACAAATTCCCTAAGAACACGAAACTTTATAAACTGATGACAACCAAACCAGGCGAAGCATAAGGAGGGATTTACAATGTCTAAGATTCAATTTCGCAATGCTGCACACAGAGATTTTGTATTGGAAAATCTGGATAAGTGCAAAGTCAACGACTGCTATCACAGAGCATTTTTCTATGTGATGGGTATTTCAGAAGAAACAAGAATGAACATCGGAAAGATGTTTGATTTTAAGAGGGATTGCATTATACCGGAAGGTATGCACGGCGGTTGGCAGACAAGTGGCACAGTCAAGGTCTGCCACCTTGCCTTTAATCTCTGGAATGGATTTACGGAAGAAGGCAGGGAAAATCTCTATGCACCGGAGGAACTGTTCTGTTGCGGATATGCTCCGTATTTTATGGAGGGTATCAAGTTGAGGTATCCGGAGTATTGCAGAGATTTGACTCCACCTAAGAGAAATGATATGGAAAGGTAAGAGAAAATGAGCAGAAAAATCTATATTATTATTGCGATGGTGTTTACGGTAGTGTTGTCTGTAAGCACCTTCTTTATTATCCGTAATCACATTGACTCTGCCAAGCAGAATGAAGTCTATGATAACCTTGCGGAGATTGTGGAGGACGAGCCGCCAAAGGAAAATGAGGGCGTGACGTTTTCGGAAGATAAGGACTATCTTGCGGAATATCTTGAACTCTATCGGCAGAATGAGGATATGGTGGGTTGGATAAAGGTTGAGGATACCAATATCAACTATCCGGTCGTGCAGTCTGTAAATGAGCCGAACTTCTACCTGAAGCACAAGTTTGATAAGACCTATTCCGCTTATGGCTGTCCATATGTGCAGGAAAATTGTGATGTGCAGAAACCTTCAGACAACATCATTATATACGGACACCATATGAATGACGGCTCGATGTTTACGGGACTGATGAAGTACAGAAACAAGAGCTTTTGGGAAGGTCATAAGACGATTATCTTTGATACACTGACGGACAGACACCAGTATGAAGTGATTGCAGTCTTTAAGACAGTCGTTTATACAGACAGCTCCGATAGCTTTAAGTATTATGAGTTTACGGACGCAGAAAATGCGGCAGAGTTTGATGCGTATGTTGCTAAGTGCAAGGAACTTTCTTTGTATGATACCGGAGTATCGGCAGAATATGGCGACAAGCTGATTTCTCTTTCTACTTGTGAATATTCAAGAAACAATGGCAGGCTTGTTGTTGTCGCTAAGAGAGTGGATTAAACCCCACTCTCTATTATTTTTCGAGAAAGGAGGAAACCGATGGCTGATATAAAAACAAGAGATACAAGCAAAGGTACAATCAAGACCATAAATAAGGCAGCAGTTGCCACGGAGCGAATGAAGAAAGCCTATGTGATGACGAAAGATAAGGCAGAACATTCTACTAACGCTTCGGAAAATTCCGCAGAGGAATATGCTTCCGATAAAATCGAAGCGGCAACGGATAGGGCTGTTCACGAAACTGCATACCGTGCGGATAAAGTCGGCAGATGGGGTGTGCGTGAAACAAGGCAGAATTATCAGAAAGCCAAAACGGGAATTGAGAATTTCAAGACCAAGCGTGCAGAGAAACAGCTTCAGAAACAATCGGTCAATCCTGTCGGAAAACAGAGCATCCGAACTCTGGAGCGTACGGAGAAAACAATTAAACAGTCTGCAAGGTCGGCAGGAAATACGACAGTCAAGACCGTATCGAAAGGTGCAACCAATACTGTTCAAAGGTCGGTCAAGACCGCAGAACAAACGGCAAAGACTTCTATTAAGACCACCAAAGAAGCTGCCATTATAGCACAGAAAACAGCAAAAACAACAGCCAAAGCAACACAGAAAGCGGCTCAGACGGCAAAGAAAGCGGCGAAAGCCACAGCAGATACCGTTAAAGCCACAGCGAAAGCTACTGTTGCGACAGTCAAAGCGATTATTGCAGGGACAAAAGCTCTGATTTCCGCTTTAATTGCAGGT
>ERZ779649.1727-NODE-1727-length-11656-cov-2.165762_pt1 | contig 11656 bp, 9 predicted proteins | sample MGYA00511882_ERZ779649 | MGnify/ENA primary metagenome ERZ779649 (study PRJEB29588, sample SAMEA2157793) | human gut metagenome | biome: human gut; feature: human-associated habitat; material: faeces | place: Denmark | collected 2008/2010 ... | reverse complement strand
TATAAGGCTGTTCTCGTTTTACCGCCAATGACCAAACATCTGTCTCAAAAGTTTGATAATCTATCGCGTCAACAACTAATTTATAACTTCATTGAGCAAAGTAATATAATTAATGCTCCTATTCTTGACTACATTGACCATGAAAAATTCTCTAATGACATTTTCTTTAGAAATGCATATCTTCTGAATGAAAAGGGAGCTAAAGAGTTTACAAATACAGTCTTAATGGATATTGATAAACTATGAATAATCAAACTTTAGATAGTAAAACGCATAAAATGTGTTAGAGTTTTGATACAACCTCTTGGTGCTATGCCCTAAATTGATTACTAACGGATAACCGCTTTTTGGCGGATTTCCTTATGTGATATGCCAAAATTGGACGCTAATGCTAATAAATAATACATTGATAGAAGTATGAAAATTGGAATTCTGACCCAACCTTTACGCCTAAACTTTGGAGGTCTTCTTCAAAATTTTGCGCTCCAGCATGTGCTTAAAAAGATGGGACATGAGGTTGATACTATTGACAAAGATTATAGGCGTGAATTGCCTTCATTCACAAAGAGGCCGCTAATATACCTTAAAAGATTTATCAAACGTTATGTGCTAAATGAAAAGAAAGTAATAATAAGGTTTGAGGTTGAGTTTAATAAATCTTATCCTGTCATGAGTCAATATACGCAGCAGTTTATAGATAAATACATTAGCGTAAAAACAGTCGATCACTTTAGAAACGTATCAGAAGGATATTATGATGCTTTTATTGCTGGAAGTGATCAGGTATGGAGAGGAGGTCCGAATGGGGAGGGACTTGAAGATTATTTTTTTGATTTTGCAAAGAACTGGAATATAAAAAGAGTAGCATATGCGGCTTCTTTGGGAACGGATTATTGGTATTTCTCAGCCAAATACTCGGAAAAGTACGTATCATTGATACGCCTTTTTGACGCAGTGAGTTTGCGAGAGAAAAATGCAGCTGATATGATAGCATGCCATTGGGGTATAAAAGCGTGCCATGTGCTTGATCCCACTATGCTTTTGGATGCATCTGTTTATCATGAAATTGCTAAAACATCTGATGTGCGTAAAGATGATGTGCAGTTATTGATTTATATTTTAGACTCTAATGAAGAAAAGGAAGCGTTAATTAATCGTACATCGACTCAGAAAAAATTATCTCCCTATTATGTGAATGCGAAACCTGATGATATTTGGAGACCAATCACTGAGCGTATTCAACCACCTGTTGAGTTTTGGCTCAAATGCTTTATGAATGCACAGTTCATTATAACTGACAGTTTTCATGCTTGCGTGTTTTCAATTCTTTTTCATAAAGAATTTGTGGTAGTTGGCAACCAGAAAAGAGGCTTGAGTCGGATGAAAGAGTTACTTCAAGACTTTAGAATGGAAGATAGGCTGATTGATGAAGCGAATATTTCCGATTTTGATATTAGCAGTCTTCATCTAATTGACTATACTTTAGTGGACAAAATATTAAATGAACGTAGGAGATATAGCTTGAATTGGCTAATGAATAGCTTGAATGATAAGAATGAATAAAAATCTTGTTTCGATAGTTGTTCCTGTATATAATGCTGCCGAACACATAGAACGATGTGTAGAAAGTGTGATTGACCAAAGTTACGATAATTGGGAGTTGATTTTGGTAAATGATGGTAGTACTGACGATTCTTTGGTCGTATGTTACGCTCTACAGCAAAGAGATAAACGAATCACTGTTGTAGATAAAACGAATGGTGGTGCAAGTTCAGCACGTAACGTAGGTATTGACAGAGCAACTGGACATTTTCTTTGTTTCATAGATTCGGATGATTATGTCGGTTCCCATTATTTGAGCGATATGGTTGAAGCGTATATTCCTGATTCCTTTTCATTGGTGATTACCGGAATGAAACTTTTATGTAATGGCCAGTTTCAAACATTCAACTATCAGAATGAGACTGTTACTACCAATATAATTTCAGATTTGTCACTGAAGAAGTTTTATCAGCATGGTGGTCCTACTAATAAGCTATATATCACTAAAGTCGTTAAAGATAATGCTATTCGATTTGATACTTCAATTCGTAACTATGAGGATTTGATTTTTAATCTGAATTATCTGTCTCATATGAAGGCAATAATCTATTCGGAGAGTACGGAGTATGTATATGATATAGGTAATTCTTCAGCTAGCAAAACTTATAATGGAGTGGAAGGGGAAATGAAACTTTATTCGTTCTATTCTGAAGCACTCGAAATGTTTGATTTGACTCTACTCAATGATCGGAAGATTATTGACTATAAGAATGCTTTTGTGGTGCGCTCTCTTAAATCACTGTATTTTCCGGGTTGTGAACAGAAATCATTTTGCGAAAAATATAATTATTTGAAGATACTATCGGACAGAGTTACACCACACTTTTCATATGGTGAATCACTTTTATGGAAGAGCATGCTACGGTTACTGAGATATCGCCTTCTGCTATTGACACATATATGTTGTGCTTGTTTGGGTGGTATTAAAAAAGCAAAACTAGAATAATAGTGCTTGATTAATTCTTTGTACAATTTTTGAATGAAATATTTGCTTATCTAAAAGACGACAATTATTCAATTGATAACAATCAGGCTTATCCAAAATTTTTGATAACGGGGCAGAGTGAAACATATGCAAACTTACCACACTGCAGAACTAGCATGCTCCACTTCGGCAGTGATAAGGGGGGGAGATAGCGGCTACGTATCACAACGTAATCAAGTGAAGATGTAAGGGCAGTCCGTTAGGGAGTCCCTTAGTGAATTTTTTAACTGATATTTTTAATTGTTGTAGAGATTATTTGAATTTCTCTCTAAAAAATATTGGATTGACACTATGCCAATAGTTAATCAAGCGTTGATATTTTAACAAAATAATTTAGGCACTCTAAAAAACGCCTGAAATTGGGACTATACCCTAAATTGAATACTAACGGATAAATAAAGAATGAATGATAAAATGATTCAATCCTATAATGAGAACAGAGGACAACAATTCCCTTTTGATGTGGTGATTCCCACAGATGAGAAAAATTCAAAATTTGTGGGAACGGTTGTTACTCATGTGCGTCGTAGAATGCCGGAGGCTGGAACTATTTATATCGTGACCAAACGAATACTATTTGACAAAATAAAGAGATATGTGCATGATGATGATTGGCAACTGATTGATGAAAACACAATGGTTGCAGGTTTGAGCTTTAGCGAGGTGTTTGGTTATCTGAAAAAGAAGGGATGCGATAGTGTAAATAAAGTAGGTTGGTATTTTCAACAGTTTTTAAAGTTAGCTTTTGCATTGACATCTTATTGCAAAGGATATTATCTTACTTGGGACTCGGACACACTTCCTATCTCAGAGCTTCATTTCTTTCAGGACGGGCAACCACTCTTTACAATGAAAAAGGAGTATCACCGTCCATATTTCAATACTTTGCAGCGGCTCATTGGATTGGATAAGACCTCGTCTAAATCATTTATTGCCGAGCATATGATTTTTAAGCCAGAGTTTGTTTGTGAGATGATAGAAGAAATATCTCAAAATACACTCCCAGGAAAAAATTGGGTGGAAAAGATTATTCAAGCTTGTGATTTTGATTATGAGGAACATTGTTTTTCTGAATTTGAGACCTATGGCACATTTTGCACGGTAAGGTATCCTGGCTATTATGGTGAACAGACGTTAAACACATTTCGTGCGGGTTCGCTCATTAGAGGCCGTTATGTGAATGATTTCATCATCGAGCGTCTATCTAGCGATGTAGATATAGCCTCGTTTGAAATTTATGATGCTATGTTTCCTTATGACATTGAAAAGCGGATTTATATATGGAAGAGTAGATGGAAAAGACTGACAAATCTGTCGCCTTCGCAAGCTTTGGGCTTGATTTGGAGAAGAATATTTAAAAAGTAAATATTGTTTACCAATAATTCTTGGTTGAAATATTATGCCCCTTTACTTTTGCGTTCGCAATTAAGGAATATTTGGGTGTAAGCACTCAAATTAAGGCTCTATTTTGAAATCCGTATCTTCGTTGCGTAAACTAAAGTGGTATATATGTAAGTGTTCAACCAGATGCCTTCGGGTAATATCTTGGTCACGATTCATTTCGTGAAGGTCTGAATATCCGTAAAAGTGACCCCTGTGCCGATATGGAACCTGATGAAATGAGAAGCTACGTACGCTTCCTTCTTTGGAAGCTGGGCGAGAAGCAGGAACAGATGAATTGCATATTATAGGATTTGTCAGAGCTTAAGTCAATTTTCAAAGAGCATACGATAGACGACAATTTGGAGGCCGAGCGATACGCTCCCTGGCTGTCCAGAGAAAAAATAGCTTGGTCTTCGGTAGTACGAAGGGGCTTTACGATCGGCTGTTTATAATACCTTTATTGAGACGTGCAAGCAGGCGGGAGTCAGTTTCCTGTCTTTCTTCTGCAAATACATGACGGAGATACGGAAAGTTCGGACGGATTATAAGAACCTGTTCCCATGACAATATGTCTAACCAATTAGTGAAAACAACTTAAAACTTACTGTTCAGAATAAATGACGAGTGCCACCAAGCACTCGCATGAAAGGGGTATACCATGTTTTGGACACTTACTAAACTATTTGTAAATAGTAGAACATTCTATTATGGATAAACTATTGTGTGATTTATCTAATCATGAAATTTCTAAAAATAAACAGTTTAAATGGCTGTCACGATTTTATGTTTTATATATTTTCTCTTTTCCTTTTGTACATGCCTTCGCTATAAGTGGAACAATTAATTTTTCCGTTTTATTATCTCTTTCACTTTTGATTTATTTGTTGTATAAACACTACGTTATATTAAATGTCCAAGTAGGTATACTTTGCTTGCTTTTATTGAATATTTATGTTTCTTTCTTGCTAAATATTTCAGATGGGAATTTAAAATTGATTTCACATTCTGCTGCTTGGACTACTTCTATATTACTTTTTTTTATAGTACCGTTTTCTTTATTTAAGAGGATACCAATAAATAAAATAAATCATGTATTATATATAATTTATTATATAACCGTTTCGTTTTCTATATTAGAATATCTTGATGTGAATATTTTCAATATAGGGTTTACAAATCTCATTCCTCGTCCAGATGGTAGTGATTATGATCCTATCTTCATTTGGGGGATAAGAAGTCGTTCTTTTTTTGTAGAATCAGGATATTTTGCAATGTTTGTTTTGTTATATTTTCCTGTGATTTGTTACATGGAAAGGGGACGATTGTTTCGGTTGAAAAATATAGTATTGATAGTATTAGCTATGCTATTTGCTTTTAGTACCACTTTTTTTATCTTAAGTATTTTTTATCTTGTTATTCTTTTTTTGTTTTCATCAAGAAAAAATTTTGCTTTAAAAATTTTGTTACTTTTTTCTGTGTTGCTATTGTTTTATTGCTTGTATAAACAAGAGTTAGATGCAGTATTTGATATTGTTATATTGTCTAAATTTGATAGCACATCTTTTTCTTCTCGTACATCTTTAAATGAAGATTCCTTGAATTATATAAGAGAGCATTACTCACTTTTGCATTTATTGTGGGGATATGGCCCGGGGTCTTATGATTATTTGAATCTGGAAGCGGCTATTAGTACATATGTGAATATCATTAGAGATTTGGGACTTATAGGATTATTCTTGTTTGTGTGTTTCTATTGTTCAGTATTTGTAAAATTATTGTTCTCTAAATCTGTTTTTAGTAAATACATGCTGTTTAGCTTATTTTCTAGTATAGTCTATTTACATACCAATACTTCTTATTATTATGCATTTAGTTGGTTTGTGATAATATTATCTCTTAATGTCGAAAATATTGAAAAGTATGAATCTCAGAATAACAGTTATAACTGTTTGTCGTAATAGTGTAGATACGATAGAAAGAACTTTTACTTCTGTTTTGAATCAGCATTATCTTCCTTATGAATACATAGTAATTGATGGCGCTTCCAATGATGGAACATTGGGAATAATATTGAAGTATCAGCAGCTATTTGAAGCAAAAAATGTATTATTTCAATACGTAAGTGAGCCTGATAAAGGCTTATATGATGCAATGAATAAGGCATTGCCTTATGTAACGGGTGATTGGGTGCATTATTTGAATAGTGATGATTTTTATTATGATAATAAGACGTTGTATAATATGTCATTATTTCTAGCCAAGACACAGAAGGATATTGTTGCCGGAAATATGTTTATTAGTTCTGAAAATAAGAGAACGAAACTTTGTCGACCGTCTATTATTCCGAGGAAATTAGCAATGCTATTTACCTGTCCTTTTCAGCAGCCAGCTACTTTTGTAAAGGCTACATTAATGAAAAACACAAGGTTTGATACAGCTTACCGAAATAGTGCTGATTATAAATTGTGGGTCCAGTTGATTCTTGAAGGTATACAGTATGAATATGTAAATGTGAATGTGACTGTCTTTAATGTAGGAGGAGCTTCTGCTAATCTGAGAAATATGAATAATGAGAATATTCGTTTATTCAAGGAAGTGCAACTTCCTGTAGGAGCGGTAATTCATCGATGTTATATTCATATGTATTTATTATTTTATTTGAAGCAAAAATTTCCTTCTTTGCATTTGCTGCTTAAACGTCTATTTTCTTGATAATATGAATATTGTATATGTTATTACGGGACTTTCTCTTGGAGGTGCTGAGACTATAACCGTTTGTCTGGCCAATGAAATGAGGCGGCGGGGACATCATGTAGCTATCTTGTATTTGACTGGCGAGAACTGGTTTAAAGACCGCATTGATAGAGATATTATAGTTCAAAGTTTAGGATTGTCAAAGAATCCTTTCAGTTTGCTAAAAGCACAATTGAAAGCTAAACAGTTTCTTAAAGTTTTTTCTCCTCAAGTAGTCCATGGAAATATGGTTCATGCTAATATTTTTGTAAGATTATTACGTCTTCATTGTCATATTCCTCTTTTGATATCTACTGAGCACAATAAAAATATAGAAGGACGGCTGAGGATGAAAATATATCAATATACAGATTTCTTGTCGGACATAAATACGAATGTTTCAAGGGAAGCTACAACTTATTTTATTCAGCAAAAAGCTTTCGGACGAAATAAAAGTATGACTGTTTATAACGGTATTGATCTTGTTCGCTTTGGAAGGAATGAAGATAAAAGATTGAAAATTAGAACTCAATATTCAGTTTCCAATAATGAGTTCCTTTTCTTAAATGTGGCACGTTTGACCCCAGCTAAAGATCATGTGAATCTGTTATTGGCTTTTAAAGAGACTTGCTCTATTTGTCCTGATATTAAACTGCTAATAGTAGGGGATGGGGAACTTAAAAAAGAATTGGAAGAAAAGGTAAAAGAGTTGAAGTTGATAAATAATGTAATATTTGCAGGTCCCCATATCCATATTGAAGATTATTATAGTGCGGCAGATTGTTTCGTATTATCTTCTGCATGGGAAGGTTTTGGACTTGTATTAGCTGAGGCTATGGCTGCTAATTTACCTGTTTTGACTACCGATGCCGGGGGCTGTGCTGAAGTGGTGGATGATTATGAATATGTGGTGCCAACACATGATCCTTTTTTACTGGCTGATAAGATGAAAAAAATAGTAATAATGTCTCCTGAGGAACGCGAACAGTTGGGAAATACTAATAAAGATAAGGCAAAACGATTTGATATTAATTCGATTGTTAAAGAGTGGGAAGATCTTTATTTGGGCTATTTGCAATAATTTAATTCTACAGACTTTTCTTGAGTATTACTTTTATTTATTTGTTATGAAAATTATGCATGTGATTACGCGTTCTGATTTAGGAGGTGCGCAAAGTGTATTGATCAATATTGTAGGGAAAATGAGGTTATTGTCATAGCCGGAGAAGGAGATGGAAAGATGTGGGAGCTGTTGGATAAGCGTATAAGACGTATAAATGTACCAGCTTTGAAAAGGAATATTTCTATAATAAACGATATTAAAGTATTGTTCAGCTTCCTGTCTATATATAGGAGATATGAACCGGATGTAATTCATTTGCACTCTTCTAAAGTAGGATTGTTGGGGAGGTTAGCCTTTCCCAAAGGAAAAGTTATTTATACTGTGCATGGTTTTGATTCCATAAGATTAGCTTATAGACCTTTTTTGTTCTTGGAACGAATGTTACAATATCGTTGTAAAGCAATTATTGGAGTTTGTAAATATGATATGGATAATCTCATAAAAGAGAAGATCACGAATAATGTTGGATATATTTATAATGGTATAATATCTAAAAATGTTATGGTAGATTTATCCTTGCCGGTGGAATGCTTGAATTATACTAAAAAAGTTTTATGTATAGCCCGAATGTCTAAGCCCAAAAGATTTGATATATTTCTTGAGATGGCAACTTTACTTCCACAATATGCATTCATCTGGATAGGCAATCAAGAAAAAATGATGAACTTACCTAATAATGTCTTTTGTTTGGGAAATATTGCTAATGCGGGTATCTATAACACACAGGTGGACTTGTTTGTATTACCGTCTGATTATGAGGGGCTCCCGATCGTAATAATTGAGGCTATGAGTTGTGGGAAGCCAATTGTTTCTTCTAATGTCGGTGGAATCGGTGAGATAGTATATAATGGTGAAAATGGTTATGTCGTGAATAATAATTCTATTGATTTTGCTAAGAAAATAGAATACATATTAAAAGATGATGCTATTTATAGTCGTTTTTCAGCAAGATCATTAGCCATATTTAATGAAAAACTGACGGTGGACAAAATGGTTGGAGAGTATAAAAAAATATATAATCGATAATAGTATGAATACGTTAAGAAATTTTTGTGGGATATTGATATGCATATTGTTTTTTTCTTGTGATAACGATGATGATTTCGATAATATTGATTTCGGAATCACGTCCTTTGACTTTTTGCAGGCAGATAATCCGAAACTTTTGCTTAATGATGTTGAATGCAGGATTGACAATGGGGAGATAACCACATTAATTCCATATATAATAAAAGATTCGCTACTAATAGCACATTTTGAATTTGTTGGAGAGCGAATTCTAGTAAATGGAATTGAACAGAAAAGTGGGGTGAGTATAAATGATTTTAGTAAACCAGTTGAGTATGTGGTAGTTAATGCTTCGGGAGAAGAAAAGCATTATATCATTACTATTTCGTGTTTTACAAAATTGCCTGTTTTATTTATAGAAACGGAAGATGGTAGTGCCATTTCTTCTAAGAATGAATATAAGAATGCTACTATCTGTATTTGGGGGGATTCTCTTCCTTTTAATAGTGATGTGAAAATAAAAGGGAGAGGAAATTCTACTTGGACTCTCCCTAAAAAACCTTATAAGTTGAAATTTCCGGAGAAAGTGTCATTGCTGGGCGCTCCAAAGGATAAAGAATGGGTGCTATTGGCTAATTATGCAGATAAAACAAATTTAAGGAATGAGACTGCTTTTTATATGGGACGCATCTCACAATTAGAGTGGACACCACGAACTCATTTTGTAGAGGTGTTCATAAATGACGTGTATGAAGGTACTTATCAGTTATGTGAGCAGGTAAAAGTGTCCACTTCAAGAGTGGATGTTACTGATGATGGATTTTTATTAGAGATTGATCATCTTGATAAACTGGATGCTACAGATACTTATTTTGAAACGGAACGGATATTGGTGAATATAAAGAAGCCGGATGTTGAAGTGGGGGATGAAAAGTATTGTTTTATCAAAGAATACATAACAGAAGCTGAAAGAGTCTTATTTGGTGATAATTTTAAAGATCCGGCAAATGGATACCGTAAGTATTTAGATGTTAATAGTTTTGTTGATTGGTATTTAGTCAATGAAATAGCAAAAAATAATGATGCCGTGTTTTGGTCAAGTTGTTATATGAATGTGTCTCCTAATGGTAAAATAAAGATGGGACCTCTTTGGGATTTTGACATTGCATTTGGTAATATAAATTATAATAATAATCAATTGGCTACTGGCTTTTGGGTTAAAGAAGCTTCGTGGATAAAAAGATTATTTGAAGATACTTATTTTGTTGATAAAGTGAAGGAACGCTTTAAATATTTTATGGAGAGGAAAGAGGATATTTTTATGTACATAAATAAAACAGCAGACACATTACATTATTCAGCTATTGAAAATAATAATCGATGGGGAACATTATATTCAAATACATGGCCTAATTATGCTGTATGGGGAGCCTATGAAAATGAAGTACAATACATGAAATTTTGGTTAGATAAACGTTTTCTCTGGCTTGATAAAGCGTTTGAAGACGAATAATATAATAGATTATTTTTATGACACTTCTATTTACAGGCGCATCCGGATTTCTTGGCAATAATATTATTCATCTTTTGAATGGGACATATAATATTATATCTGTTGGGCTTTCTCCTCAGGATACTTATTTAGTTGATATAGCTACAGATATTCCTACTTTTACTGATGCATTTGATGTCGTTTTTCACGCTGCAGGTAAAGCGCATTCCGTGCCTAAGACGGAAGCAGAGGAGCGACTTTTTTTTGATGTGAACCTTCAAGGTACTAAGAATTTGTGTACTGCTTTAGAGCGAAGTGGTATTCCTAAAGCGTTTATTTTTATTAGTACGGTTGCTGTTTATGGTTGTGATTCGGGTGAGAATATCACGGAAGAGCATCCTTTAAATGGAACTACTCCTTATGCTTTGAGTAAGATTAAGGCTGAGAAATACTTGGAAGGGTGGTGTGCTATGCATAATGTAAAGTTAAGTATACTTCGTCCTTCATTGATTGCCGGACCTAATCCTCCTGGAAATTTAGGAGCGATGATTCATGGTATTAAAAATGGTAAGTACTTAAGTATTGCCGGGGGAAAAGCCCGGAAAAGTGTTCTGATGGTTCAGGATATTGCAAATCTTCTTCCTATGTTAATAGAAAAGGGTGGAATATATAATGTTTGTGACAGTTACCAGCCGAGTTTTCGTGAGTTGGAGATGGTGATATGCAAACAATTGAATAAGAAGTTACCTTTGTCTATTCCTTATTGGTTTGCTAAAAGTATGGCCGTTCTTGGTGATTGTTTTGGGGAAAATACACCAATAAACAGTTTAAAACTTCGCAAGATCACGCACTCTTTGACTTTTAGTAATGAAAAGGCAATGCGGGAGCTTGGATGGAAGCCTATGAATGTTCTGAAAAATTTTCGGATAGAATAAGGAGGTGTTCTAAATGGAAATTTTTCTTTGGATTATAGGAATCTTAATAGGAATTCTTTTTTTTGCCTTTTTAGGACTTCAACTTTGGTTTTATTTCATTAAAAAGAACGAATAGTTTATGTATTATCTGCTAATCTTAGTTCTGCTATTCTTAGTAGAACTTTTTTATTTTCATATTGCCGATAAATATAATATTATTGACAAACCGAATGAACGAAGTTCGCATACCAGGATTACACTGCGGGGTGGAGGAATTATCTTCTACTTGGGTGCATTGGCTTATTTTCTGACAAATCAGTTTGAGTACCCTTGGTTTATGTTGGCTCTCACTCTGGTGACGGTGATCAGCTTTGTAGATGATATCCGCTCCATATCACAAGGACTTCGTCTTGTTT
>ERZ779649.1720-NODE-1720-length-11675-cov-2.565663_pt1 | contig 11675 bp, 6 predicted proteins | sample MGYA00511882_ERZ779649 | MGnify/ENA primary metagenome ERZ779649 (study PRJEB29588, sample SAMEA2157793) | human gut metagenome | biome: human gut; feature: human-associated habitat; material: faeces | place: Denmark | collected 2008/2010 ... | reverse complement strand
GCGGTACAGTTGTTTGATCAGTTTCTCACGGGACTTGCTGATTGCGGGAAAAAGGTGTTTGCAGTCAGTGGAAATCATGATTCCGCGGAACGTATTGCATTTGGTGCACAGCTTATGAGCAGCCGGGAAGTCTATGTTTCACCGGTTTATGATGGAGAGGTGAGGTGTGTTACATGTCAGGATGCATATGGGGAACTCTGCATCTGGCTGCTGCCGTTTATCCGCCCGGCGGTCGTGCGCCATGCGTGGAGGAAAGTGACAGAGGGGATATCCATTGAAAAAAAAGATGCCGGGACAAAACAGGATCTGGCACAGGAAGATGATGTGGAGACAGTGGAAACATATCAGGATGCCCTGCAGTTTGTCGTATCTCATATGCCGGTGGACGCATCAAAGCGGAATATATTGGTGGCACATCAGTTTGTGACAGGGGCTTCGCGATGTGAGTCGGAGGAAGTTTCGGTGGGTGGATTAGATCAGATCGGGGCGGAAGTGTTTGATGTTTTTGATTACGTTGCATTAGGGCATATTCATAGCCCGCAGCATATCGGAAGGGAGACACTGCGCTATTGCGGAACCCCGCTCAAATATTCTTTTTCCGAGGCGGAACAGAAAAAGTCTGTTGTTGTCATGGAGATAAAGGAAAAGGGAGATACCTTCATTGAAAAAGTTCCGTTAAAACCGCTTCGTGATCTGAGAAAGATCCGGGGAACATACATGGAACTGATGTCGAAAGATTTCTATGAGGGCACAGAAACAGACGATTATCTGCAGATCACACTGACCGATGAGGAGGATGTGCCGGATGGAATGGCAAAGCTTCGGACGGTATACCCGAATCTGATGCAGCTTGTCTATGATAACAGCAGGACCAGACAGAGCAGGCAGGTTGAGGTGACCGAACATGTGGAGCAAAAATCAGAGATGGAACTGTTTGAAGAATTTTACGAGATACAGAATAATCAGCAGATGAGTGAAGAACAGCAGGATTTTGTCAGAGAACTGATGGAAGAGCTGGTGCATTGATAAGTTCCTGAAAAAATAGTTTGAGAAGCAAATACAGGAAAACTGATGTTTCAGGGAACGAGATATTTGGGATTTGAGAGAAAATAGGAGCGGCAGGAAAGGAACGATTTATGAAACCAGTCAGTCTTACAATAAGTGCATTTGGCCCGTATGCGGGGGAGCAGACCATAGATTTTGAACGGCTTGGATCGCAGGGATTATTTCTGATCACAGGGGATACCGGGGCAGGAAAGACCACGATCTTTGATGCAATCACGTTTGCGCTGTACGGGGAAGCCAGTGGTGATGTGCGCAAAGCGGATATGTTCCGCAGCAAATATGCAAAAGATGACGTGAAAACATTCGTGCGTCTGACATTTGAGTACGCAAATAAACGGTATACAGTAGAGCGTAACCCGGAATATATGCGCCCGAAGGGACGTGGGACGGGAATGACAACGGAAAAGGCGAATGCCACACTAGAATACCCGGATGACAGAGAACCAGTGACAAAAAGCAGAGAGGTCACACGCGCCATCACAGAGCTGATCGGTTTAGACTGCAGACAGTTTACCCAGATAGCAATGATCGCACAGGGGGATTTTCAGAAAGTATTGTTTGCCAATACGGAGGAGAGAGGAAAGATTTTTCGTCAGATATTCGGGACGGATATTTATCGTGTGCTGCAGGACAAACTGAAAGATGCCGTAAAAAAACAATGGAAAGAATATGATGAACTGCGGCGCAGCATCAATCAGTATATGGAGGGAATTGTCTGTGAGAGTGACTCTCTGGATGAAGAAGGGACAAGGATCGCAGAAAAAATAAATCTTTTAAAAAAGGAAAAATTTGACGGCAGGATCGAGGAGGGAATCTCACTTTTAGAAGAACTTTGTAAAGCGGAAGAATCTGCGTTGGAGTGCCTGCAAAAGAAAAAAGAGGCGCTGGATCAGCAAATAAAAAATATGGATGAACTTAGCGGGAAAGTGCGTGAAAATGCAGACAGAAGGCGGTTGTTGGAAGAAAAACAGCAGAAGCTGAAGGACTTAGAAGCGCTTCTGGTGCAGGCAAAAGCGGATATGGACAGAGCAGGAGAGAAAGCGGAATGCTGTGAAAAATTAGGCAGAACGATTGAAGAATATAAACAGAAGCTGGTGTTGTTTGAAAAAATACAGGAAATTGGTCTGTCGCAGGAAAAGAAGCACCAGGATATGGAAGAAAAGGTTCAGAAAAAGCGGCAGGATGAACAGAGACGAACAGAGCTGGAGGGAAAACTGCAGCAGGAAAAAGAGACCTTAAAATCTTATGAGGGCATTACTGCGGAAATACAACGCATAGAGCATGAAATGCGACTGATCACAGAAAAAATGGATACGCTGAAAAATCAGAGAGACAGGAGCCGTGCGCTGGAGGAGCATATTTCAGATCAAAAGGAAAAACTTGATTTAAAAAAGAAAACAGAAAACAGTCTTTTAGAACAGCAGCAACTGTTAAAAGAAGAACAGGAGCAGAACAAGGATGCGGCAGGACAGGAGATTGCCTATGAGAAGGAAGTAAAAGAAATCCGACAGAAAATACAGGATCTGACAGAGATTGCAGAACAGTTGAACACATCAGAAAGAGAAGTAAAGAGACTTGGTACAGAACTGGAAAACGTACAGAAATCATATGAGGTAAAAAGCAGGGACTTACAGCAGCAAAAAGAAACGTGGGAGCAGCTTTCCGGTGCAGACAGCAGGGGAGAACAGGCAGAGAAAGCAATATTGGAAGTATCAGAGAGGATACGCAGGCTCGAAGAGCTGGAAAACAGGTTAGAGGATTGTGAGAAAGTCAGCAGAGAAAGGGAGAAAACTCAAAAACAGTATCAGAAAGCAGCCGCAGAGCAGAAACAGATCAGTGAACAATACCGGAGGATAGAACAGCAATTCTGGGATGCACAGGCGGGAATGCTGGCGCAGGGATTAAAGGAAGACGAACCCTGTCCGGTCTGTGGAGCCATACATCATCCGACACTGGCAGTCATACCACAGGAAACTCCGGATCGGGAAGTGTTAGAACAGGCAAAAGCGGAGGATGAAAAGGCAAGGGAGTCAGTCAGCAGACTGAGTGAAAAAGCGCATCAGCTCGTGACACAGGAAAATGAGAAAATGTCAGCAGTCCTAAAGGATGCAGGAGAACTGCTTGGTGAGCCTGATGTCAGAATGTCTTTAAATGAAATAAAGACGGAGACAAAAAGGCAAAAGAGTGCTGATGAGGCGAGAAGGGAAGAATATAAAGATCAGAAAGAAAAAGCGAAAAAGGATCTGGATGTCAAGAATGTATTAGAAGAACAGATGCAGTCTGCGCAGGATGAACTGGTTATGTTAAACGAACAGAACATTAATCTTGGACAGATGCTTGCCACGGCGACAGAACGGTGCACACAGCAGAAACAGCAGTGGAAGAAAAACGTTGCAGACTGTGGAACTGGCATAGAGCAGACAGAGGATCAAAAAACTGTTTTTGCACAGCTTATGCAGATTGAAAACGAACGGAACACGCAGTTTTTACAGGCAAAAAATAACAGGAAACGTGCAGAGCAGATCAAAGATGAATTAAAAGAAAGCGAAGAAACAATACAAAAGATAAGAGGAACAATCAGCAGTATTCAGGAAGAAATTGCAAAATTGACCGGAAACAGGGAAATTGCCGAAAAGCAGATCAGTGACGATATAAAATCTGCATGTAATTTAATTACATGTAATCAGAGCACTTTAACTGGAGATACAGATGTCAATACATTACAGACCATAAAAAACGCTGATGGGAGTCAGGTTTTGTCAATAGAAGATTTTGATGCAAAACCATACCATGTACAGTCTGTGATTACTATGCTGCAAAGAGCAGCCGATGAGAAAAAAGCGGAACTTTCCAAAAAACAGGAAGACGAACGAAAAAAGACTGCCTTAGAAAAAAAGATTCCGCTCGATGAAACAGAAATAAAAACACTTGCCGACCAGATCAATGTGGCAGAACAGGAGCTGGTACGTCTGCAGACAGAGTACGCAAATGAAGAAAAGAATCTCAATGAGCTGAAAGAGCAGGTAAAGGATGTAACAAAAGAGAGGGTACAGACACAGATAAACGAGTTTACCCTGAAAAAAAGAAATTTAGAAGAGAACAGAGAAAAGACAAGAGAAGCGTATCATAATTACGAAAAAAACAGAGAGACGGAAAAGGGCGTCATTCAGATGCTGCTTCGTCAGATTGAGGAAACAGAGAAAGCAATATCGTTTCCGGAAGAAGAGATCGAAAAGCAGGCGGGAGAACTGCGTGCAAAAAGAAATGAGATGGAAGAAAACAGGGCTTCAAAATATACATCTTATTGTACTAATAGGGAAATCTGTAAAAATGTCAACAAAAAACAAAAAGAGATCGCACAGACCGAACAAAAGTATGTCTGGATGAAATCTCTTTCCGATACGGCAAGTGGAATGTTAAACGGTAAGGCAAAGATTGAACTGGAAACTTATGTGCAGATGGCTTATTTTGACAGGATACTGATCCGAGCAAACCGGAGGATGCTTACGATGAGCAGCGGGCAGTATGAATTAAAACGTGAGGAAGAGACAGGAAGCCGCAAGGAAAAAGCAGGATTGGAACTTTGTGTGATTGATCATTATAACGGGACAAAGCGCAGTGTAAAGACGCTTTCCGGTGGGGAGTCTTTCCAGGCATCATTGTCACTTGCGCTTGGACTGTCGGATGAGATACAGTCTTATGCGGGTGGAATCCGTATGGATTCCATGTTTGTGGACGAGGGATTTGGATCACTCGATGAGGATGCCTTAGAACAGGCGTTAAAAGCATTGCTGCAGCTCACCGAGGGAAATCGTCTGGTAGGAATTATTTCACATGTATCTGAATTAAAAGACCAGATCGACAAAAAAATAATTGTGACAAAGCAGCGGACGCCGGAGGGTGTCAGCAGTGTTGCAAGAGTGGAATAAAAAGAAACGCAATTTGGGGTAAACAGGTGTTACGGCTTTCGTCGATGCCGATATTAAGATCCAAAGTTATTGACTGCGACACTTCAATGTGCTAACATACTAAAATATAGATAAAATCATGAATCAGAGAATCATAACAGTAAAGTAACGATAAAAGTTGCGGAAAAGAGGAGAAGATGAGCGAAAAGAAAATACCGTATAAAATTTATCTGGAAGAGAATGAGATGCCGACACAATGGTACAATGTGCGCGCTGATATGAAGAACAAACCAGCACCGCTTTTGAACCCGGCAACTCTAAAACCGATGACCGCGGAGGAACTGGGGCATGTATTCTGTGATGAACTGGTAAAACAGGAACTCGATGATACCAACCCATACATCGATATTCCACAGGAGATCCGTGATTTTTACCGCATGTACCGTCCGTCACCACTGGTGAGAGCATATTGTCTGGAAAAAAAACTGGGGACTCCGGCAAAGATCTACTATAAATTTGAGGGAAACAATACAAGTGGAAGCCATAAATTAAACTCTGCGATTGCACAGGCATATTATGCAAAGAAGCAGGGATTAAAAGGTGTGACAACAGAGACAGGTGCTGGACAGTGGGGAACTGCACTTTCTATGGCGTGTGCTTATTTTGATCTTGACTGTAAAGTCTATATGGTAAAAGTTTCCTATGAACAGAAACCATTCCGCCGTGAGGTAATGCGCACATATGGAGCAAGTGTAACCCCGTCACCGTCTGAGACAACAGAAGTCGGCAGAAAGATTTTAGCAGAGCATCCGGGCACAACAGGAAGTCTTGGCTGTGCAATCTCCGAGGCAGTAGAAGCTGCAACGACGAGAGAAGGATATCGTTATGTATTGGGAAGTGTGTTAAATCAGGTATTGTTACATCAGTCAGTCATTGGACTTGAGACAAAAGCTGCTCTGGAAAAGTATGATATTACGCCGGATATCATTATCGGATGTGCAGGCGGCGGTTCCAATCTTGGGGGTCTGATCTCTCCGTTTATGGGAGAAAAGCTGCGTGGTGAAAAAGACTATCAATTTATCGCAGTCGAACCGGCATCCTGTCCGAGTCTTACGAGAGGCCGCTATGCATATGATTTCTGTGATACCGGAAGGGTCTGTCCGTTAGCAAAGATGTATACACTTGGCAGCGGATTTATTCCATCTGCAAACCATGCCGGAGGACTTCGCTATCACGGCATGAGTTCAACTCTGTCACAGCTTTATGATGACGGACTGATGGAGGCAAGGAGTGTAGAGCAGACTTCTGTATTTGAAGCAGCAGAGCAGTTTGCAAGAATAGAGGGAATCCTTCCGGCACCGGAGAGTTCTCATGCGATTCGTGTTGCCATTGACGAGGCGTTGAAATGTAAAGAAACCGGAGAAGAAAAGACTATCGTTTTTGGACTTACCGGAACCGGCTATTTTGATATGGTTGCATATGAGAAGTTTAACAATGGAGAGATGACAGACTATATTCCGACCGATGAAGAGCTTGCAGTGGGATTTGCAGGGCTGCCGAAGGTGGAGTAAAAATAGCAGAAACATGGGCTAGTGTACTGGTATATGGATATTTGCTGCCGGTACTGATATTACCAAATCTGCTTGGAATGGACGGAGTCTGGCTGTCGATCACAACGGGCGAGATACTCAGTATGATCATGAGTATTTACTATTTTATGAAATATAGAAAAATCTGGAGTGAGAAGTAAGAAAGATTTCATTGATGAATCAAATCAGGAAAAAGTTTTTTCCTGTGCAAAGTAAGAAAAAGATAAATTGACACACAAAAATAGATGTACTATCATCTGGTTAGATGCAGGTACATCTATTTTTTGTATGCTAATTGGAAAGTCATAAGTTAGATTTTAATTTTCAGAGTTGGTTAGGAGTGGAGATCGCAATGGACGAGTCAGGAAGAAAAATCACAAAGATCGCGCGGGAAGCGGGGAAGTTTACATTAAAGATGATGAAAGAGGAAGGAATCGGAACGGCAGAATTTGATTTTATCCATTTCATCCGGCACAATCCCGGCGTCACACAGGCGAAAGTCAGAGAGCAGTTAAAGATTGATAAAGGGGCTGCTGCAAGGCGTGCGGCTAATTTAGAGAGCAAAGGATATCTTTACCGGAAACCGAACCCGGAGGATGGAAGAAGCCAGCTTTTGTATGCGACAGAGAAAGCGGAACAGTTAAAAAATTCAAAGGCGTCCATTGAGAGCGTGTTTTATGAGTGGCTTTTAGCGGAGCTGCCCAAGGAGGAAAAAGCGGCATTTCTTGAGACGTTAGATAAACTTTACTGGCGGTCGAAGGAACAGCGGCGGGCAGAGTTTTGCGATGTGTCAAAACTCGTGCAGTCCGGTTCAGACGACAGGATGGAAATGGATGGTGAGTCAGATGAGTGATAAGTACGACAGAAAAAATGCTGGAAGTGAAAAACAAAAATTTGAGGCAGACCATGTGATTTCCTATTTTAAAATGGAGTGGAAAGTTCTTCTTGCGGTGACAGTCTCCGGGCTGATTTACAATTTAGGACTCCTTGCCGGGCCATGGTTTGAGGGAAAAATGGCGGGCTGTCTGGTGGATATCCTTGGCGGCAGGGCAGGATTTCCTGATATGGGAAAACTGGTCGCAGCCTATGTGATCGCAATCGCAGTGGTGCAGAGTTCCAGATATATCAAGCGTTTTTATGTGAGACGTTTTGCAAACAATGTCAACCGGCGCATGAAACATGTTTTGTATGACAGCCTTGTGCATAAAAGCCGGGCAGAACTGGAAGAGGAAGGCGCCGGAAATGCCATGACAAAAGCGATTCTGGATGTGGATGACTGTGCGGAGGGCATGCGGAAATTTACCACGGAGATATTTGATACAGGGGTAGCTTTGCTTGCATATGCCGGAATGCTTCTCTTTTATGACTGGAGACTTGCGCTTTTAAGCATGCTGTTCCCGCCGGTTTCGTATTTTCTGGCAGAGAAGATGAAAGGAATTGTGCAGAGAACCGGGGCAGCCTATAAGGAGCAGTCCGGGATCTTAAGTGCCGCCACCTTAGACCGGGCATCCAATGCGGTCACCTATCGTGTTTATGGATGTGAGCAGGAGCGAAAAAATGCGTATGAGAAAAATCTTTCAGCTTACGAAAAATCTGCGGTGCGGGCGAATATATGGAGCGCGGCATTTCCGCCGATCTACCGTGTCATCTCGATGGCGGGTGTCATTTTCATTTTATATTTTGGAGGTAAAAACGTGCTTGGAAGTGGCTGGAGAGTCTGGGATGTTGCGGCATTTACCACATTTCTTACCTGTTTTACCAAACTTTCGGTAAAATCATCGAGTGCGGCAAAACTTTTTAACGCAGTTCACAAGGCACAGGTTTCCTGGAAGAGGATCAAACCCCTCATGAAATGTGTGGAACATGAAAGTGAAAGCAGAGTGCAAAAACAGGCAGAGCTTACGGTTTCCCATTTGAGTTTTGCATATCCGGGCGGGACAGATATTTATGAGGATATCACATTTTCTGCAAAACCGGGACAGATCATTGGTGTTACCGGTGCCGTTGCGTCCGGCAAGTCTACGTTTGGAAAGACATTTCTGTGCGAATATCCTTATCAGGGAAGTATCCGTTTTGCAGGCAGAGAGTTAAACGAGATGGGAAATAGTGTGTTGACCGGAACCATTGGTTATTTAGGACACGACCCGGAATTATTTGATGACAGTATAAAAAACAATATTCTGATGGGAGAAAATGAGGATACAGAAACTTATTTGAAAGCAGTATGTTTTGATAGAGAAGTTGCAGAGATGGAACAGGGACCTGACACGGTTGTGGGAAGTGGAGGAGTCAGACTTTCCGGTGGTCAGGCAAAGCGTCTTGCACTTGCGAGAACTTTGTGCCATAAAAGACCGGTGCTGATCTTAGATGATCCTTTCTCCGCACTTGACCGGAATACGGAACAGGAAGTATATACCAATTTAAAGGCGATGACGTCAGACAGCATCGTGATCCTGTTATCCCACAGACTCTATCTTTTCCCGGAAATGGATCAGGTGATCTGGATGGAGCATGGGCATGCGGCGGTCGGCACACATGAGGAGATCATGGAAAAATACCCGGAATATGCAAGACTTTATGAGGAGCAGACGAAGGGAAGTACGGCGGAGAAAGTAAATGCAGGAAAATGTGCTGAAACAGAACAAGGCAGAAAAGAAAGGGGGCGTGCAGAATAATGCATAGCGGGACGTGCAGCAAATTGAACAGCGGGACGCATAGCAGTAAAAATGTAGGCAGTGTCATGTGGCGGACGATAAAAAAACAGAAGTGGCTTTCCGCCGGGATCGTGTGTGCAGTGGCCGGTGCAATCCTGACAGCGCTTCTTCCACCGCTCATTCTTGGAACTATTATAGATACCATGACGACGGGAAATGTGGTATCATTTTATCTGATCTTGGCATATTTTGGATTTACACTGCTCATGGGGGCACTGGAAAGTTCAAGGGAAGGACTGCTGATTGTGTTCGGGCAGAAAATCACGCACGCACTGCGAAGCAGCCTGATGGATAAATATACGGATCTGACGGCAGATGCACTGACACATCAGGAGCCGGGGTCAGTGGTTTCCCGGTTCGTCGGGGATGTTGATACGGTGGAAAACCTGTTTACATCAGGCATTATCAGCATGTTTTCCGATGCATGCAAGATCGTCAGTATTCTTGCCGTCATCTGGTTTCGGAACAAGGGGCTTGCCATTGTGCTTTTGGTGTTGCTGCCGTTTCTGTTCTGGTTTACGCGCATCGTGCAGAAAAATATGCTGACCGCGCAGATCGAAAACCGCCGTGCTGTCAGCCGTGCCCTGGGCCATGTTCCGCAGACGATTCACAACATCAGAACGATCCGGAGTCTCGGCAAAGAAAACTATATGGCAGAGCGTTATGATACCTGCATCGGCGAGAGCTACCGGGCGATGGAGCAGACAAATTTTTATGATGCAGTCTATTCACCAGTCATTCTGATCCTGAATGCGGTGGTTGTGGCGGTTGTCATGCTTTTTTCGGCTTCCGGCAATGCGAATGTATTAAGTCTGTTTGGAATGTCGGCTGGTACGGCGGTCGCTGTCATGAACTATATTTCGCAGATCTTTTCCCCGGTGGAGAGCCTTGGAATGGAGATCCAGACCATACAGTCTGCTGTGGCGGGCGTGCACAGGATCAATGAATTTTTCAGTCTGGAAGAATTACCGGAAAAGACTGATTACAGAAAAGAGAGTACACAAAAGAAAGATAACGTATTTGTGGAATTTCAGAATGTGACATTTGCCTACGAAGAACAAAATGTGCTAAATGGTCTCAGTTTTCAGGTAAAAGAAGGAGAACAGGTTACACTTTCCGGTCGCACCGGCGCAGGCAAAAGTACGATATTCAAGCTGCTGCTGGGACTTTATGAGCCAAAGGAGGGCAGCGTGCTGATACAGGGAGTTCCGGCACAAGATATCCCGGATGCAGAGAAACGGCATCTTTTTGGCTATGTGGAGCAGGCTTTTCATATGGTTCCGGGAACGGTAAAAGAGCAGATCACGCTGTACGATCCGTCGATCACTATGGAGGATGTCCGTGCGGCGGCACAGATGACAGGGCTTTCGGATACGATCATGAGTCTGGAAAACGGGTACGATACGCCATGTTCCGATGAAATCTTTTCACAGGGACAGTGGCAGCTATTGTCGATCGCCCGTGCAGCGGCGGCAAAGCCGAAACTGCTCCTTTTAGATGAGATCACGGCAAACCTGGATGCACAGACCGAAAAAGAAGTTTTGCAGGCATTAAAGCGGGTAAGTGAGAATCGGACGGTGATCTCCATCTCGCACAGGGTGAATGCGACGACCGGCAGGGTGATTCAAATCTGAAAACGTAGTTTGTTCCCGCAGACCGGCTGCTCACAAAGGATTTCTGGAAGCGCTTGCATTAAAAATCCCTGTCATGGTGGTATACTGCATTGTCAATCTGGATGAGATCGTGAAGATACCGGCGGTTTATCTGCATTATAAAAAGTATATCTGGGTGAGAAATATCACAAGGGAGGAAGATTAAGAGAGAAAAATCCAGTCTTGACATTTTGGAAAAATGCTATATAATTACTTCAAAAATGAACAATACAAAAAAGAAGTAAATGGAGGCGGATCATGATAAATATGAGTATTGAATTTGCCCACAAAATGTCACTGGCGTACAGTGCAACCTGCAAGACACTCTGCAGGGAACTGAAACTGCCACAGACTGCGTTTGATATACTGATGTTTCTGGCAAATAACCCGGATTATAAAACGGCGAGTGATATTGTGGAAGTACGGAAAATAAAGGCGAACCTTGTCTCTGTCAATGTTGAGAAGTTGGTGCGGGATGGATACCTTGAGAGGAAAGCAGTGGAGGGTGATCGGAGAAAAGTCGAGCTGATCTGCACGAAAAAAGCAGAGCCTGTGATCGAAAACGGGAAAAAACTGCAGCAGGATTTTGTGGAACAGATACTGTCTGGCGTGGATGAGGAGAAACGGAAAAAGATGGCAGAGATCCTCAACCAGATGGAAAAGAATCTGGATGAAATGCTGAAAGGGGAGCACTGACATGAACATGTTACTTACAATAATCGTTACTTTTTTTGCAGGTATGGGGGC
>ERZ779649.1719-NODE-1719-length-11684-cov-2.188666_pt1 | contig 11684 bp, 10 predicted proteins | sample MGYA00511882_ERZ779649 | MGnify/ENA primary metagenome ERZ779649 (study PRJEB29588, sample SAMEA2157793) | human gut metagenome | biome: human gut; feature: human-associated habitat; material: faeces | place: Denmark | collected 2008/2010 ... | reverse complement strand
GTATTTTTATTTTATATAAAAATCTAAAAAACAAGTGTTTTGTGTTATATATTTTATAGCATAAAAAACTGGTTTCTCTAGAATGAAAATATAAATCAAAAATATCGATATCTAATTGATGTTCTTTATCTAAAATATTGAGATGAGTTAATAACCGCCTAACATGGTTATCTGTCGACTCCCCTACAATTAAAATCTTAGATTTCATTCTTTCCTATTTTTAATAGTTCTAAGTAAAGAAATAAATAATTTCTTTCTAAAAATATAACATATTGTCAAATATATAGCTATATATAAAATTATTCCTAAAAACAGTTCAAATAAGCTAAAAGTATATATTTTCTGAAAAAGCAACGCTATTATTGTTAGAATAAAAGAAACTTTTAAAGGAAATAATTGTTTTGTAAGGTATTCAACTAAATTTACGGATATCATTTTATGTAAATTCATCCTAACCATTAAAGGTACTGAAACCAGAGTACAAAATAAAATAAATGTAATAAAGATATTAAAGTTAAAGCAACTTCCAATTCCTAACAAAAGACAAGATAATATTATACGGCAAATTGTCCATTTCAGACCAATGTCAGTTCTACCTAATGCAATTTGCAAACTACTGACAGGTGTACTTGTACAATTAATACCATATACGACGGACAATATTGTCAAAATAATCCAATATTCTTGATAAGATCTACCATACACTATAAGCAAAATTAATGGAGAAAATGCAGCTATTATAAAAAAAAGTGGATAATTAATAATAGAAATTATTTGCACCAATTTCAAAAAAGTTTTTTTGAGTAATAATACATCACTTTGTATTGTAGCTAAAAAAGGAGTTACATCTTTAGGCAATATGCTATTTATTAAATAATATATTTTTAATACTAATTGCTTACACAAAGAATAAACGCCTAGCATTTCTAAAGAATACACATTACTGATCAATATAATATCTAATTCACGACTAAAAAAATCAAAAACAGCTGAACCTATTTGATAACATCCTATAGATAAAAATGGTTTAGTATCATTAAATGCAAAATGCAACTTAACATTTTTTTCTATATGAAAACACAATATTAAATATACTATACTTATGAAAAAAGTACCTATCAAAGTCGAAAAAACAAGGCTATAAATACCAAAATCCATTACTGCTAAAATCATAGCAGACAAAAGCATTAAACATGAAGAAAAGATATCTATTAAGGCTACAAATTTAAATCTAAATTCTTTTTGCTGGATAGTTCTTTGTAAACGAGAAGTTGATAGAAATAATAAATTTAAAGATAATAAAGGTAATATATATTTCAATTCGCTCAATTTATAATATTCTGCAATAAAAGGGGTAGAAATTAATAATAAAAAGAATAGAATGATTCCCATTACAATATTTAACCAAAACAAAGAACTATACTCGTTTTTTGTAATATTTTTCCGATACATCACAGCTGAAGATATTCCCATATCTAAAAAAATATCTGTAAATGATATTATAAGTAATGCAACTAGGCCAAAATCATTTTTATCTAAATAACGAGTTAAAATCACAATCTGTAAGAACTTAGCTATACTGCTTATCACTGTACTCGTACTTGTCCACTTAAATCCAGTTATTGTTTTTTCAAGAATTGTCTTTGCCACTTTCTTCTATTAAATCAAAAACATTTATTGTATACTCTATCAATTAATTATAAAAATAATAAATATCTTAGATTCCAAGTAGCTTTAGATATTCGTTCCATTCTCCAATATCAGTCCATGACTTTTCGCTGACAGGAAAACACCCTATTTTACCACCTCTACTTTTTACTTTCTCCATAAGATGAGTAATATGAAATAATTCATTTTCTGGAATTTCATTGATTAATTCAGGCTGTAATATATAAACTCCCGAATTAATCATATAGGTAAATTCAGGCTTCTCAATCAACTCAGTCATTAATCCGTTTTCAATAGTTTCGATAACCCCATAAGGAATACGTGTTCTTTTAACAGCCGTAACAATTGTAAGATCATTACTATTGTTAATATGATAATCGTATACGTCCCTATAATCCTGATCTATAATTATATCACAGTTAGAAACAAAAAAAGGAGTTGATATTTTATCTTTTAGTAATGAAACACTTCCAATTGTACCCAATGGCTTATCCTCTTTAAAAAAACGAATATCGTATTTATGATCCAACTGAGCCAGATAAAATTTTAAAATATCATATTTGTAATTTACTGACATATAAAATTTACTACAACCTATAGATTCAAATTGATCCAGAATTGCCTCAAGAATTGTTTTATCTCCTATTGGGATTAAGGGTTTAGGGATGACATTTGTGAGGGGTTTTAAACGCGTGCCCTTACCGCCTGCCATGATAACTACTGGTAAATCTATTTTCCTGTCATCCACACGTACTTCATCAATAAACAAATCTTTCCAAAACAAGACATCAACCAATTCACCTTTACTGTCGAGTATGGGCATGCATTCCGCACGTAAATGAATCATTTTATTCTTTATTATTTCAAGGCTTTCACCTTTATACGCAAATACCTTATTCTGATCAAGGATATTATTTATTTGCATACTTGTATCATTTTGTTTGATAATAGCCCTTTGGATATCTCCAATTGTTAAAATTCCAACAAAACAATCTCCTCTAAAGACAAATAGAAGCTTTACTTTCTCTTCATCCATCTTCTTCATCGATTGAAAGATAGAAATATCAGACTGAATGATTAGATTCTGTATTTTATCAAGAAGCATATTTACTGTTTATTTCTCTATAATTTAAATGCGTAATAAATAGAATAGATGAGAAAAAAGTCATTTAGCGGGACTACCTTTTACTACAGTATTAGGACGGACTGATTTTGTAACAACAGAACCTGCTCCCACTGTTACATTTTCCCCTATTTTTACTGAAGGCAATAAAGTTGCATTAGCACCAATATAAGCCTTGTCATCAATCTCAACTTTCCCTAATAAGACAGCATTAGGCGCTACAGTAACATAATTGCCGATTAGACAGTCATGCATAATATTGGCATTCGTATTTACTTTAACCATCTGTCCTATTTTGATATTTGAAGAGAGATTGGCACCTCTCTGTATTATTGTTCCTTCACCTATTATTGCACTACGGGAGATGGATGCATCCCGGCTGATTAATGAAGCCACCTGGAAACCAATACTTTTATAATAATGGTATAACTTATAACGAACATGAGGTACATCCGGAGTTATCAATACCGGAACATTCTTATATGTTTCAAACAAGACTTTGGCTTTATCGTCCGTACCTATGATCGGATATCCCCAATATGTATCATTTGTGAGATAGTTATCAATTATACCTGCTATTTCAATATCGTTATCTTCACAAAGCTCTATAATTTCATGGAAGCCACCCACTAATATTACTTTGTTATCCATTGATTGCAACATCCACAGTGTGAGTTACAAATTCAATCTGTTCATCCGTCAAATCGGCATACATTGGCAATGTTATTTCATTATCAGCAACATATTCGGTCTGAGGTAAAACTGCACCATAATCTTTATAAATCGAGAATTTATGTATTGCCGGATAATGGTTGCTGGTTTGAATACCTGATGCATGTATTCTATTTCTTATTTTGTCCCTTTTATCTTTAGTTGAGTTAACCAAAACAACCGGCATTATATAATTTGAAACAAATTCTGTATTATCTGCAAATGGGACTATGAGCCCTCCTATTTTAGAAAGTTCCTCAATATATTTGCTTCTGACACGAACACGTTTCTCTAAATCAGCCTGTAATTTCCGCATCTGAACACAACCTATTGATGCACGTATATCATCCATACGAAAGTTGTAACCTAAATCAATGATGTCGTATGCGGTAGCATGACCTTTAGCTCTTTGATATGACATTGTGGTCATACCATGTGAACGAAGTAAGCGGGCTTTAGATGCAATCTTTTCATTATTGGTTATCAACATCCCGCCTTCTCCAGTGCTAATATTCTTATTCGAAAAGAAACTAAACGTGGCTACGTCTCCAATTGTACCTAATTTTTTTCCTTTATATTCGGATAACGGCCCATGGCAAGCATCTTCAATGACTTTGAGGTCATATTCTTTAGCTATGGACATAATTTCATCCATTTTTGCAGGAAAACCCGCCATGTGAACGACGATAATAGCTTTTGTTTTCGAAGTTATTTTTCTTTTTATATCTTCCGGATCAATATTTATATGGTTCGGACCTACAATATCACAAAATACAGGTGTTGCCCCCACATATCGAATACAATTGACAGATGCAGCAAAAGTCAAAGAAGGGCAAAGTACTTCATCTCCCGGTTGAATGCCACTAGTTAGACAAGCTAAATGCAAAGCGTCTGTACAATTAGATAAACTCACTGCATACTTCACATTCATCATTTCAATAAACAAATTCTCCAGTTCTTCACATTTAGGACCTGTAGATATCCATTTTGAACGAATAGTGTCTGCTACTGCCTGAATTTCATCTTCATTGAAATTCAACTGAAATAAAGGGATTTGATATTCCATTGTATATTATTTAATTAACTTACATTTTCTGGTCTAAATTCTTTCCTTTCTCCACGTGTTCAAAATTGGGAAGAAATCTTTTAAGTGCAGTCACGATATCAGACTTATGGCAATCCGGAAGGGCAAAGAGAGACTCCAGTTCATCAAAGAAGGAATCCAATTCAGACAAAGGACGTTTACTGGCATCCTCAATCACACCCAAAGAAGAAAAACGTTCCAAATTTAACTTTTCACCGGGCACATAGAACTCTTCGTAGCCTTTCTCACCCGTGGTATCACTTTCAAAATAAACAACAGGATATATCTTGCTGTCATCCGGCATTTCGGCAGCATATCTTCTGGCTTCTTCATCTGTAGCACACTCTTTTTTTTCATAACCCAAAGTGCGGAGGAAACGGTCACAGATAGAAGAAAAAGTGATCATCTTTTCCTCACCTAACTTTGGAAAGAAAATCTCTCCATTATTTCCAAGAACGCAGGCAAGCATACAGATCTGACCGCTTTCCTCAGGAGAAACAAAGTAACGTTTCACGTCGTTGGGGGCAGCCAAAGGCTGTTTCTTCATGATACGGTCAATAAAACCGGCCAATAGGGAGCCATTGGAAAAGGCGACATTGGCAAAACGGGCAGTAGTGACTTTAAATTTAGAGGAGTAGGCCATTATCATATCTTCCATGATACGCTTGCTAGCCCCCATTATATTCACAGGATTGGCTGCTTTATCCGTAGAAACACAAAAGAAATGACGGGGAGGAAATTCCGATAACAGATCAAGCAGTTTCTTGGCTTTTATTACATTATTTTCAATCAGAGCCTGTACCGAATATTCGTCTTTCTCACTCCGTACATGCTTGTGTGCCGAAAAGTTGGCTACAATATCAAAACCCTGCTCCTTACGGAACATCCGCTCGAAGATGGGATCTGCAAAGTTCAGGGTATAAGTACGATACTCCTTCGGAATATACAGCCCATAAGTGGAACGCAAATCACGGGTAAGTTCGGCCAATCCATTCTCGTTTAAATCGATCACAACAAGTTTGGAAGGCTTAAAAGGAAGAATGGCTTTTATATAGGAAGAACCGATGGAACCCGCACCACCAATCACCAATAAACTCTTACCTTCAACCTCCTGGCGAAGACGATCACTGTTTGCTGCAATATCAGGAGCAAACATGCTGGAACGACGAAAAGTAATATTTTCGCCGATAAAATTATCTACATTAAGCATATTATCTTTCGTTCATCCAAATTTATTCTTCAACATACTCCCACGGATAAGGATTATCCACCACAGTCTGAAACTCGTTGATAGCCTCTTGCTGTTCAGTAGTAAGTGATACCGAATCCCAAGAAGCGATAATTGCACGGGCTTCGTCAGCCAAAGGCTCGTCGAATACCTCACCATAGCAGGCGGTAAGCAGACGAAGCTTCAATAGTGAAGCGGGAAGAGTATCGAGGATATCCCAGCAACGATCTAATATCTTCTGGACATGTTCGCGCTTTTCTCCGTGGTCGATGAACGATGCGTTGTAACCCATTAGGAGAGCGAGACAGACAGAGGCCTGTTCTTCAACCGTGGAACCTTGGACACCGGAATTATACAATGTTGTGGTCAAGCGGTAAACTTCATTGTTGCGGCGGGACAAGTCATCGCTGTAAATGGGACTCCCGTCCATGCCCAAATACATCAGGTCGTGCGCGGCACGCTGAAGGGAAGCTACTTCTTCGGAAAGAGTCATAATAAATTTGAATTATGAATTATTTGATTACTTCTATAAGATCAGGGTGAATAGTGGCCATGGCAACGGCTATGACACCTTGTATAGCAATGACTACGCGACGATCCCGGGCACCTTTCACTTTCAGGAAAACACCTTCTTGGCCCTCGAAGTCACCACCTGTAATACGGACTTTGGTTCCTTTGGACAAGTTGAGTTCATCGGGTTGAAAGTATAAAAGATGGTCACTGTAAGTACCGGCTACAGCGATGAAACGCTGCATTTCATTGTCGGGGATAATTATCTTCTTGCCGCTACGGGTATCGGTGATATATTGCAAATAAGCAACCATAGACTTGACACGTTTCACTTCGGAAGGACAAGCATGAATAAAAATCAGATTGTGAATGATAGGAACCAAAACACGGACTTTTTTCCCTTTCTTTATACTTATCTTATATTGCATAGGAACAAAACAGCCCAAGTTCTCTTTCGCAAGCAACCGCATAGCGTCAGTCTCTCGACGATAAGTGGCACGCATAGCGAACCATATTTCGGTCTCTTTTTCCACTTCCATTATACGATTATTTCAGAAAAGGACATTCTCCCGGGGCTTTGAACTTCTTACATACACTTGAAATTCAATCACTTGCGAGTACTTTATGTAATATACGGCAAGCTTTGTACTCTCTTGCCACGGTTTCTTGTAGTTACTCATTACCTATCTGGTAAGAAACTATAAACAAACGAATTATACTAAAAAAACGTGTTTTTAAACGTTCGTCTATTTGAACACTATTTTTGTATTCATTTTTTCAGTATCGAAACATAAAAGCAGACAGATAAAAAAGAGATTTTTATCCATAGATATCTATCTAGAAATTAATATATTAAGGTAGAAAGGCAAGAGTGCAAATCTTTTTTTTAATTAAACATTTTGCTATTATGAAAATACCCCTTATCTTTGCGTTCAAATAGACGAACGTTTTTTGAAACATCTCTCCTTAAACAAATTATCTCACTATAAGCCAACAGCTTACCTCCAAAAAGAAATTAAACTCCACAATTTATCTTATATTTGTAAGTTTACTAAATTTTTCGTTCATACCTTTGCAACATTTTATACAAATAAAAATCACTAAAATTAAAAAGATTATGAACTACGAAAACAAACAACAAGAAGAAAAAAAAAGAATTCAAAAAAAACAAAACGGACAACAAGCAAATCTCTGACAATAGAGACCTTAAGTCAAACAGAGGACGAAAAAAGGAGAAACCCATACAAGGGATTGTTTTGAAACACTACGAATGCTTAAAGCTACTAATCACACTCTATCAAGATGGGGCAATGGGTATAAAAAAGGAGACATCACAAGTTGCATTAGCACGATATATAGACGACAAAAAACTATTAGGGAATATTCGAAATGGAATATTCATTCCATTGAAGTTCAGCACTATTCTAAAGGAAACAAACACCATCTGGAACGAAATGCTACGAGATAAATCCATTGGCATAAAATAGACAAGAAAACACACCATGAATTATTATACTCCAACCTAATCGGCAAACACTCTACCTTCGGGCCGACAAACAATTTATAAACTTTAAAATCATTATAATATGAAGAAGTTGAAAAGCCCGGCATCACAAAGTGAAGCCATGAAACTGAGATGGAAAAAACGGATCGTCTTCGAGAAAGGATACACCGAGTCGTGCGCCGAATGGATGGCAGAACGACTGGAAGCCCTCATAGAATATATGCAATATGGACATGCAGCCGTAGCTTATATGAAACAGGACGGAACATTCAAACTGGTGAAAGGAACATTGGTGGGATACGAAAAAGATTTCGGAAAGCAGTATGATCCGATGGAAATAAAAAACACAGTGGTCTACCGGGATGTGGAGCAACAAAGGTGGATGACCTTCAAAATAGAGAATTTCATGGAATGGAGAGCGATCGTATAGGAGAATCTTTCAGTGACCAATTAATCAGTAACATAACAACTTAACAATTATGGCAACAACATACGATGGAATAAATTACTTTCCGATAGCTGTGAATTTTATGGAAGAGAACGCAATGGAGGTAATAGAAGCAAAATATGGCATGAAAGGACTCGCGATTGTACTGAAACTCCTATGCAAAATATATAAAGAAGGATATTATATTCCGTGGGGTGAGGAACAATGCCTTATTTTCGCCAACAAGACGGGAAAAGAGGCAGACGCAGAAGAGGTGCAGGGGATTATCGAGATAATGATCGAGAAAGGAATGATAGACAGGGGAAGCTATGCGGAACATAAAGTACTGACCTCTGAAGCAATACAAAAAGTATGGATAGAGGCAACCAAGCGAAGAAAGAGGAACTGGACAGCCATGCCTTATCTACTGATAAAACCGAAAGAGACATGTAATGAAGAAAAGACCGTCTGCACGCAAAATGTAGAGCAGGATGCAGGCTCTGATGCAAAAAATGCATGCAATACCGAACAAAGTAAAGTAAAGCAAAGTAGAGAATTTCCCCCCTCAGCTCCCCCAAGGGGGAAGGAAGAGGAAGTCAATGCTACGCCGGTCAGTATGCCCGGATACGCATTTAATACAATGACACACAACTACGTGGGATTAATGGGAAACCTGGAACGATTCGGAATAACAGACGAAAAAGAGATCGAAGCAATCCTGCGACTGTCAGATTACGGGAGAAAAGGAACCCCTGTATGGAAACTGATTTGCAGCACGAACTGGAGTAACATCGGAGCAAAAGGAAAATACATGATCGCAGCGTTGAACCGGGCAAAGAAAAGAAGCGGAACCTAAAAAAGAATTTTTCTGACAAACAGTACATTTTATATTCTGGAAAATGCTATTTGCTTGCAATCAATTAAAGAACGCAGCTGTTTTCCTCCGGAAACGGGCACTGATTCTCAAGGGATTGAAAAGCGATTCAAAAAGCACTAATACGAAGTTAAAATCGTGACTTCAGGAAGTTAACTTCCCGAAGATACGATTTTAACTTCGTAAAATTATGATATTAACTTCGTAAACAACAAGATGTTAACTTCGTAAACGGCATCATCCGGACATCAAAGCAATCAAAAAAGATTGTCAGACTATAGTATTTCAGGCAGTTGCCAGACTTGTATGTGACGAATCCCTTCTTTGGAGGGCAATGTGGTATCGTCCATAGAAACGACCCACTTTTCATAATTGTCTTGTATCATCTCCAGCGTGTTGTACATTTGCTCCACTTGAAAATCATCATTGAGCAGAGGTGCACATTGCAAATACACAATGCGGTCTTTCTTCCTGCCAACAAAATCGACCAGTTTGCCTCCTCGAAGCACACCTACAAAAACGGTATATCCGGCACGCCGCAGTTCCAGATAAACCTGGTTCTCAAAGCAGGATTTTCGGGAACCGGCAAAAAAAGGATACAGATGGCGCATAAATGCCCAATCGTTAATATAGTATTTGCAGCTACCCAGAAGAATCTCTTTACTGCGGATCTGATAACGTTCCACGCGATGAATCAGAGAGGTGTCTTCCAGATAACAGATATAATTGGCGACCGTATCATAACTCGTCTTCCGGTTCTGGGCAGCAAAGTGACTGACCAACTGACCGATGGTAATCAACTCAGCGAGATGGGTGCACAAATAGACGAACACATCTTCGAGCAGGCGAGCATCCTTAATCCGATATCGACGGATGATATCACGAAACAGAATCGTATCGCGGAGAGCGGAAATGGCTTTCCATCCGGCCTCCGCATCCGGAAGATTGAAAAGAATGGGTAGTGCCCCCTTATCCATATATTCCGCGTAATTTTTGCCGGTAGCCTCTACCCTCTCCAATATCCTGTGCTCGGAAAAGCTAAAGGGAAATATCTCAAAACTGACGTAATGTCTGGCCAAAAGCTTCTCGGCTTCACCCGAAAGCATATCCTGGTTGGAACCACTGATAAACAACTCGCAAGTATCTACAAAGTCCTGTGAATGGGAATGGACAAAATGTTCCCAGCCCTCCACTTTTTGTATTTCTTCAATAAAAATATAGACTTTACCTACCGGATGGATTTTTTCACGATAGATAAAAAGCAAGTCGTCCAGATCACGATAGCCGGAAAGTACGCCCGAATCTGTGAACTTCTTACTTATATATAGAATGTTCCGTGATGAAACACCATCGGCAATCAACTGATAGATGATCTGCCGCAACAGGCATCCTTTACCTACCCCTCTCTGTCCGGTCAGGACCTTTACAAGGCGGTTACCTACATACCCGAATATACGGTTTGTGTAACTTTTACGGGCAAATTCCACTTTCGGAAGTTTTCCATTCCAGTAGTTGGATGATACCAATTCATCAAATATATCATTCATATACGAATTTATTTAAAATAAAATTCATTATATAAAATAGAATAGATATTTTAATATTAAAAAGCATAATATTCATTTCTATTTTAATAAATTACAGCAAAGATAAGTTTTTTCCGTTGAAAAAAGAAAATAATTCAGCAGATAGATTGCCCGTTCTTATGAAAATACCGAATATTGCATCGTCAAAAAGATTATAAACTCAAAACAATAGACATGAAAAAAGCTCTTATTTCAGGTATTACCGGACAGGATGGTTCATTCCTCGCCGAGTTTCTTCTTCAGAAAGGTTACGAAGTACACGGCATCCTGCGCCGTTCATCTTCTTTCAATACAGGCCGGATCGAACACTTGTACTTTGATGAATGGGTGCGCGATATGAAACAGAAACGTACAGTCAACCTGCACTACGGAGATATGACCGACTCAAGTTCACTGATCCGCATCATCCAGCAAGTACAACCCGACGAGATATACAACCTGGCGGCACAAAGCCACGTAAAAGTATCGTTCGACGTACCGGAATATACCGCCGAGGCGGATGCACTCGGTACATTGCGTATGCTTGAAGCTGTCCGCATCCTGGGACTGGAAAAACAGACACGCATCTACCAGGCTTCCACTTCCGAACTCTACGGAAAAGTACAGGAAGTGCCGCAAAGCGAAACGACTCCGTTCTATCCGCGTTCTCCGTATGGAGTAGCCAAGCAATACGGTTTCTGGATCACCAAGAACTATCGTGAAAGTTACGGAATGTTTGCCGTAAACGGTATCTTATTCAATCACGAGAGTGAACGCCGTGGCGAGACTTTCGTAACCCGTAAGATCACGCTGGCAGCAGCACGCATCGCACAAGGCGAACAGGATAAATTATATTTGGGTAACCTGGATGCCAAGCGTGACTGGGGCTATGCCAAAGATTATGTAGAATGTATGTGGCTGATCCTGCAACATGACGTACCCGAAGATTTCGTAATTGCTACCGGCGAAATGCATACCGTCCGCGAATTC
>ERZ779649.1716-NODE-1716-length-11692-cov-2.114119_pt1 | contig 11692 bp, 7 predicted proteins | sample MGYA00511882_ERZ779649 | MGnify/ENA primary metagenome ERZ779649 (study PRJEB29588, sample SAMEA2157793) | human gut metagenome | biome: human gut; feature: human-associated habitat; material: faeces | place: Denmark | collected 2008/2010 ... | reverse complement strand
CTATCTTGATGTTGGTCTTTAAGGATACGATCTTAGGTTTCGTTGCCGGCATCCAATTATCCGCCAATGATATGCTCCGGGCCGGAGACTGGATCACGATGAGCAAATATGGTGCGGACGGCACGGTTATCGAGGTGACATTGAACGCCGTGAAAGTAAGAAACTTTGACAATACCATCACGACCATCCCTCCTTACGCCTTAGTAAGCGACGCTTTCCAAAACTGGAGAGGTATGAGCGAATCCCCGGGCCGCCGTATCAAGCGCTCTATCAATATCGATATGAACAGCGTACATTTTTGTACCCCGGAAATGCTAGAGAAATTTCGTAAGATCTCTCTTATCACGGATTACATCGATGGAAAAGAACAGGAATTAGATGAATACAATGAAGAACATCATATCGATAGTTCCATTTGGGTGAACGGACGTAGACAGACAAATCTGGGAGTCTTCCGTGCTTATCTCGTACGTTACCTAAGAAGCCTCCCGGAAGTAAGTAAGGAATTAGTCTGCATGGTAAGGCATCTACAACCGACTGATACAGGTATTCCCATCGAACTTTATTGCTTCTCATCCAATAAGGTATGGGTCGAATATGAAGGAATTCAAGCGGATATATTCGACCATGTACTTGCGGTAATACCGGAGTTTGGGCTAAGCGTATTCCAAAATGTATCCGGGGCGGATTTGAAGAATATCATCATCAAACTTCCCGTCGGCTCACAACCCTCAGAGTGTTTCTAGAAACTCATGTACATGTTTTTCCGGAAATGATAGGAACACTCTAAGATGTCAAAAAAATATCTTAGGTGCATCGGCCGACGATCCTAAGATACTTCGCCAGTGAACCTAAGATACTTTGCCTATGAAATCAGTATCGGTGTAGCCTTACGGCACTAGTGGTGTAGGGTTGTGCCTATACTGGCGTGAGGCTATGCCGATATACGTGTTTGTCACTCTTAAAATTGGAAATAAATAAACGGCTGCACTCCCGCGCTCTTAAACTGAACAACAATGAAAATCGCTATCGCCAATATAGCGGCCTGTATCAATAAAGGGGAACGAGTCACGATTTCCCTCAAGACATCCTCAGAGCGTTTAGGCATAAAATGCAGCACATAACCGATCACCATCAACGCGAACACCCCTTTATATCCTGAGACGAATTGCATGAACACCTCCGGATGAAAATTCGTGAAGATCTGGCTCAGCATCTCTCCCACGGCTTTCATCGAGGTAGCTCGGAACAAGATCCATCCGAAACAAACCACATGGAAAGTAATCAGGACACCTAATACCCGTCGCCAAGGTTTCATCTCGCATCCTAAGGCCTTAAAGCTACTGAAATGCCCCATAATGAACTTATGCGCAGCCAAAGCTATACCATGTAAGGCTCCCCATAAGATGAAACTAATGGAAGCCCCATGCCATAACCCGCCTAGCAACATCGTTATCATCAGATTCATATAGGTACGAATCTTCCCCTTGCGGTTACCACCAAGCGGAATATATACATAGTCACGGAACCACGTAGTTAATGAAATATGCCAACGCCGCCAAAAGTCACCAACCGATTTTGCGATATACGGGAAGTTAAAGTTTTCCTCAAAATGAAACCCAAAGACACGTCCCAGACCGATCGCCATATCCGAATAACCCGAGAAGTCACAATAAATCTGTAGCGCATACCCATAGACACCCAATAAATTCTCCACACCCGTATAAAGCAACGGAGCGTCAAAAATACGATCCACGAAATTCATACTGATATAATCCGAGATAACCGTTTTCTTGAAAAGACCACATAAGATAAGGAACAATCCCTCACCAAACTCAGATCGCGTCACCGTAGGATTCTTATACATTTGAGGGATAAAATCCCGGGCACGAACGATTGGCCCGGCAACCAGTTGAGGAAAGAACGATACATAGAAAACATAATCGATCCAACGGCCGAGAGGTTGGATTCGTCCCCGATAAACATCTATCACATAGCTTATACTCTGGAAGGTAAAGAAAGAGATTCCTACCGGAAGGAAGATGTTCATCTTAAGCCATTCTCCCCCGGCGGCCATAGTAAACAGTTCGCCTAGGAAATTGAAATACTTGAAATACCCCAGCATACCTAGGTTTATGCAGAGACTAAGCGTAACGAATAATTTACGTTTTAATACCGATGTCGTATGCGAGATACATTGCGCTATCAAGAAATCGGAAGTAGCCGTAAATACCAGCAGCCCGAACCAAAGTCCACTACTTTTATAATAGAAATAAAGGGAAAACAATGTCACATAAATAATACGAGCCAACGTATGTTTCCTTAGCGACATATAAATCATCAGGAAACCGATAAACAAGAAGAAGAACAACCCGCTACTAAACAAGATCGGGGCATTATGATGATACGTCAGGATATCTCCCAGTTTCTCCCACGTGAATTGATGATTACTAAGCCAATCTCTAAGTATATTATATTCCATATAAAATTCTTATCGGTTATTATATGATTCCATGAACGCCCTAAACAAAAGCGTTCCTTGTTCTTGATACCCTTCTTTCGTAAAGTGAATCCGATCCCGTCCCATCAAACGAGAACTATGCCATTTGCGGCACGAGTTTTTCCCTCCTGTCGTAGTGAATAAATCCCAGCAAGCGACCTCTTCTTTCTTCGCTACATTCCGGATAGCACGGGCAGCCCGCTCGGTATTATCATTACGCACATACGTTCGCTGTTTACCCGACCGGACTCTCCTATAACATTCCGGAGGAGTCGTCAGTAAGATTGCCGTATTAGGTAACTCCTTCTTGACTAACGCCAAGAAAGCCTCTATCTGACCGGAAAACTCATCGGTATTAAAACGTCTGCCAAACGTCTCGTTGGTTCCCATAGAGATGATTAATAAGGACGGTTTTAATAAAGCCAACTGACGTACATAAGCCTCGTCCGTATAATTCACATACATTGCCCCATTCACTCCGATGGAATGGTATAAGATACCCCTGCCTCCATTCTTCAGTGTCAGGCCATAATATAAATTCGTAAAGGATGAGGCCGGACGCAATGTATTCGTGCCCTCTTTCCGTCTCGTACTCTGCAATTGTAGAGTATCGGTCAAGCAGGAGATCCGGAAAGTGTCGGCTAATACACCGGGAACACATACGGTATCCGCACGGAATGTTTGGACCGAGTCTTTCAAAGCCCCGGCAGGAAGCATGGGCATCGACTTCTCCCCTCTATATAAGATCGCCTCATTAAACTCGTATCCGGCACCATTATTCGGGGTTATCACGACATCCAGATTAATCGAGGGGGAAACAGACTTAATCCCGATCCCACCGATCCCTATCGGGGTTTTCCGGACATGCTGAATACAACGTCCGGCAATCCAATCCTTAGCGACGGATTTGATAAAATAATCATCCGGCTCGTTGGTCTTGCTCAACTTAAAAGGAGCGATCCAGCCTCGTCCGGCATTCCCGAACGCCTGTTGGAAAAGGCGCATGACACGACCGCTTAAATGTCCGGCTTGGATATGCGAATCCCCCAACTGGACGATCGTGATAGCCGTATCTTTCCCTGCACGCAACGAATCCAGTTCATTGAAAAAATTATTCCACGCCTTACTAGAATCCGGTAAGATCAACGTATCTTTTCCCACTTTCATAGAATAAGATAAAGGAGGCAACGCTACAGTATCCCGAACCGCCAAACTATCAAGAGATACATCCCCGTTTATTCCGGCTTTAGGTTTCGGAACAGAGAAGCCCATGATCACTCCTAAAACAACCAGACTAATTAACCACTTTCTCCGCTTCATCATAAAAATCTTTTTCTGATAATAACGCTTTCAGCAAGGCATCGGCAATCTCCCGTCCACCCCTGAAGCTTAAATGCGTATAATCCTTACTAGCCCAGTTTAATTCTACGAAACGGACCATACTATTCTCTCCTCCCATGGCACCGAATACATTCCAGAAAGGAACCCCTGCCTTTTTAGCAGCTTGCCTTTGCGCATGCAGCAAGGCTAACACGGCTGGCATCGTCTCGAATTCGCCATCGTCTTGACGGCTTCTGTCCGACACCCCCAACATCAATATATCAGCTTCCGGAAAACAAAGTTGTATATGGTTAATGACCTTTACCATCCGGCTACTATACCATCCATAATTCATCACGCTATCGCTCACGACATTCAACCCATACTGCAAGACAATCAAGTCATACGGACGGATCTTATTCAATGCTTGGCAACGGGAGACATCCAATCGCTCCAATATCATACCCGAGTTTCCCCGAAGAGAGAAATTATCGACCACGACACCTGAATGATCCTCCATAGCGACCCCTAATGCCCGGAACTCCGGAGTATTCTTAAAAGTGAAATCCGCTTCGGTGAACATCCCTTCCAACTCGTATTGGGTTACGATCGATGTGGCGGGAAGCATCTCTTGTAGGGTATCGGCGGAAGCGTTGCAAACCAAGCGCATCTCCGTATTCTTATTCTGCTCATAAATCAGTTTCAAAGAAGAGAACGTCTGGAGCTCCGGATAACGCTTAGTCGTCTTCACATGGATAGAGGCGTTCTCCTCGTTTGCCTCGAACATCATCCCGGATAAAGTATATCCATGCTCATGATCTGTCAGCATAGACCAAGTAGTCCATCCGGAGGCACGTTGCTCCACGGTTGGACGGAACTGTGCCGCTACGGATGTGACCGGTACAAAACCAACACCCCGCCCCCCAAATTCCTTTTGCATCCCGGAACGGAAATCGGCCACCATAATATCTCCTTCGATAAAAGAATCTCCAAGGAAGGCCACACGTACCGGACGATTCAATTCCCGCCTGTTTTTTAAGGCGGCGAAAAATCGTTGCAAACCGATATGTCCAAGAGAATAGTCCTCGATATGAGCCCCCAGCGAATCCGCCCCTTGAACAGCATAGACCGCTTTGTATAACGAATCACGAAGGGCCAAAGCCGCAGAATCTATTCCGGCGGAACGCATGATAGAATCCCTTAATGCTACCGAATCTACTTGAAGGGTGTCCGCTTGTTCCAATTGTTGTTTCAAAGAATCCAAGGAGAGCTTTTCCTCTTTCACCTTGAAATCCGATAAAAGATCTACCTTTTTGATCTTATACCCGAACAATGTATCCGGAAGGCTATATAAACCAAAGCTCATCAACAACGTCAGCGACAGTAACGCTAACACTCTACCCAAATTATTATCTTTGTTCATCTAACTTTTGCTTATAAGGGGACAAAGATAGACAAGTTTACCTACCCGGAAATAATCTTCGGACAAAAAATAACCTTAAATTATCCGTTCAGGGTGGATCATCCCTTAAACGTAAGTTGAGACAAAAAGAGATGCAATAACGAAGGCTCCAGCAGCATTGGGAAAATCAATCCATAAATAGCCCCGTAGAAATGGGCATTATGATTTATGTTATCTCCTGTTTGTTTCGCCATATACTGGCAATAGGCCAGATATAGCAAGCCGAATACGATTCCGGGGACAGGCAGCACGGCGAAAAACAAGATCTTTCCCCAAGGATCAAGGAATATAGAGGTAAATAGAACCGCCGATACCGCTCCAGACGCACCGATAGAGACATAATACGGATCATTACGTCGTTTTATCAAATCATAAAGCGAAGCCACGATCATTCCCCCGAAATAAAAAGCCAGATAAGCCCCACTGCCGAATCCCATATATCGAAACGTTCGTTCAATATAGAGACCAAATGACCAGAACGTGAACATATTCACTAGCAAATGTGTCATATCCGCATGGATAAATCCATGTGTCACGATACGATAATATTCATGATTCCGGATCGTACGATATGGGATAAACGCTAATTTCATAAATAACTCCCTATTACTAAAACAGATAAAAGAGAGAACCACTGTTATTCCAATAATCAAATAAGTAATCATATATTCTATTATTTTTCTGATGAGCCACAAAGCAAAGCATAAATTCCGGTTTATACAAATATCAGGTATATATTATCTAAGCCAAAGGAAAAACAAGAATCCCCAAAGAAAAACAGATAACAGTAAAACCAAAGGCTTCAAAACTTTATCGCAAAAATAGCTCCTTACTTTCTTTCGATAAGGAATATTTTCCACTGCGATAACACGATTCACCTTATTCGTCCTATCAAAATAGGAAGAATATAGAATCAATATATAAAAACCGAATATTTGCAAAAGAAATAGGATGGAGACTAATGGCTTTTCATATCTTTTCTGTTTCTCTTCTATTTTAAATTGCTTTAAGTCAATCTCTTTTATAACCCGAATCAATGTTTTCTTTTCTTCCAATATTAAAGAATCTAGATTCTCTGAAAAAGAAGAATCTAGACTTTTTAAATTCTCATAGTACCGGACCATACTATCAATTCTATTTCTTTCTGTATTCAAAGAACTCAATTTCATACTTTCAGCAGTCATATCTATATATGATATAGAAAAAGGGAAAAGTAAGAAAGCTAAAGACAACACATTACCACTAATAACAACAAATGTTTTATTCAAGCCTCTGTTTAGTTCCTTCCAAAAAATATTTGTCAAAAAGAACACACTAAGCTGTATAATACAAGCAATACATAAAGTACGTATGGTATACCCCACTAATTGCAGCCAATTCTCCATCGCTTCTACATCTACAGTAATACCAAAGAGGGTCACCGCATAAATCAATGTTATAACTATCATTAATCTATGTTCTTTCTTTAATCCAAGTACCAGATCAAACATTCTTTCCCACATACTATCCTTATATTTTTTCGCCAAAGATACAAAGATTGCTTTAAGCACATGGTATATAATAAAAAAGTGGATAAGCCTTTTCTCATATCCACTTTTTATTTGTTACTTGAATAAGAAGCTATTTCTTGCTATCGATTACCAATAACGGAGTATCGGTGTGGAATAACATCTTTCTCGCGATCGAAGGATTGAACATCCGGGCTAGGATATTACGGCGATATGTGCTTAGGGCTATAACATCAATTTGTTTATCACGAACAAATTTCTCGATGGCTAACAGCAAGTCACCATCGGCTAGAACCGTATGGGAAATATGGGCATGTGGATATTGTTTTTTGAAATATTCACGAACGCCCGTTAAACGAATCTCATTCCATTCATCATTACTGGTAGAGATATTGAATAGATGGATATTAAGATCAAAGCCTTTGATGATTTCCATAAACTCGTCAAACGCAACCAAATCTCTCTGGTTAAACGATGTAGCGAAAGCGATATTCTTAGCGTCTCTCAAATCCGTGAAAGGAACATTCTCCGGTATCGCCAATACAGGAACCCGGTTTACCTCGATTACCTCTCCGGTCACGCTACCGATCAGATCCATATCTTTTTGGCTCTTACCTCTCGTTCCCATCACGATCAATGTCGGATGATACTCCTTGCTATAGGCGATGATCTCCTCTTCCGGCAAGCCTTCACGTAATACATAATCGTATTTTACCTTTGGTAATTCACCAGAGGACATCTTCCGGTTGATATGCGTACAAATATTCTCCATATCGATACGGACACGTTGTAAGATATGCTGTACGGATTCCTCCTCGTTTACTTGGTAAGCCAAAGTATCTCCCATCGGGATAGCGGATGGAAAATAGGGGCTGAAATAGGCGTGCATGATCATCACCTCCGCACCTACCGCATGAGCGTAATTAATTCCCAACTCACAAGCCTTGGCGGAATAATCCGAGAAATCAATCGGGATCAGAACTTTCTTGACCGCATTAACCTTCGCCTCTTCCTCCTTTGGTTCCTCAAACCACTTATTGTCTTCAATAATGCGTAAAGCATGCGGTAAATCACTCTCCTTAATACGCACACGCACTCCTGCCGAAACGACCGGCTGAATCTGGTTTACATTATGTATATAGACCTCTATGCCTTCTGTTTCGAGGATTGTCTTGAGAATCTGGGCTTTCTCGAACGTGTGGATAGCCAATGTCACTAATTTATCTTCCATACTCAATACATTTTTATAGATGAAACAATCGGGATTTATGAATTGTTGAATATAAAAAAATCCCAAAGCGTTCTTTCATTTAGCTATGGGATTTTTTATACGAATGAATTTCTCTTACGCTTTTTGTGCTTCGGCATCCTGACTCTCGGCCAGTATCTGCAAAGCACGCTCGAAAATAGTCGTGTCATCTAAAACAACCAACCCTCCGTCCGGACCGGGCTCGATATGGAAACCACAACTCCGTCCATCTTGAAAATTATGTCCACCGAAATAGTTACGAACTGTCTCTACCTTTAATCCCAGCTCATCGGCGATGCGTTGTGTACTTCCGTCAGGTAACGAATCTTTAATTCTTCTCAGTTCGTTAAATGTAATCGTCTTTGTCATGGCTTTCTTATTTTGAAGGTTAATACTTTTGTTTAATATTATGGCACTAACTTAGTCATTTAATAGCATTGAAACAAATTATTATTGAGAAAATGAGCTGAAAACAAATATGCTTTACGACATACTTAACGAAAATCTCTTATATTAAGCACGATACCAATTGCTCATTAAATAGGGCTATTAAAAGGATGGTCAACCAAATCGCATAGGTGATCCAGCGTTTCCGGATATCCGAGTAAATGGCCTCCGGACATACCCAAGAATCTGCCGGAATCAATTTAGGCCTTATATAGTGGTATAACAGATATACAAGATACCCGAATAGCAGACCGGATAAAGCTCCCGGAATAATATCCGTGATAAAATGCACTCCTAAATAAATACGAGTATAGGAAGTCAAAATCGCCCAAAAGAAAATAGTCCATCCGAATAGTTTATTCCTGAAGATCAGCGCCATCAAGGTCGCAAAGCCGAAAGCATTCGCCGCATGGCTGGAGATAAATCCATACATACCGCCCCGATAACCGAACACCACCCTTACCTGATCCATAAAGTCAGGGTGATGAGTCGGACGGAAACGGGTGAAGATGGGTTTACAAACATGCGAAGCGAACTGGTCGCATAACGTGATCGTCAAGACAATGGCCAATAAGATCAACAACCACTCCTTCCAGTTCTTCTTATAGCACAATACCACCAATATAAAAAAGGCTAACGGTAGCCAAACCGCCTTGCCTGAATAGATCCACATAAAGCGATCTAAAAAAGCGGAGTCGCTACCGTTAAGCATAAAGAACGCATCACGTTCCCAAACCAATAATTGTTCTAGCATGTATCAGATTTTTTCTATGTCTTTACTAGGCATCCATCCTACGTTCCCGTCCTCAAGCTCGATCTCGCTCCATTCGCCGAGCGTGCTCTTCACGGTCACGTTCGTTCCCTCGTGTAATACGAAAAGATCCGTACCGCTAGCGTCAGGCGAGCTTTTCACCGTAACGGTCGGGGCGAATACGATAGCGTGTTTACGGTTTATCATCTCATCCTTCTGGTCGCTGGCGAATATATTGGCAAAAACAACCATGATAATAAATAGGACACCCAAATAGAAACCGATCTTCTTCAAGCGTACCCAACGAGAGAAAAAGAACAAGATCAAGCAACCGATAAACAACAGGAAGCACACGATACCTGTCTTCGCCCAAGAGTCTGCGGAACCGAGGTTCTCCACGCTCTTAAACCATTTGACCAAGAAGAAATCACCAACCGGCTCAATCTTATCGATGGTCTTCTGACGGGCCATCTGTAAATTGAAGCGAGCATCGCTATCACCCGGATCCAGCAGAAGACAACGTTCGTAGTTCAATATAGCCGGAGCGATCTTACCCGCCTTATAATAGGTATTTCCCAAATTATAATAAACGGCGGCAGACTCGCCATTGCTCTTCAAGATTCCCTCATATAGCTCGATCGCCTTTGCGTAATCTTCTTTCGTGTAAGCGACCTCGGCCTCCTTCAAGGCGGTATCTTGCGCATAAGCAGATCCTATCAGACATAGAGTCAATAAGAAAAACAATACCTTTCTTAAATTTATAGTCATCTTCATCTTCTTACTTTTTAATTGTATTCTCCATTTTACCAATAGCGTCTACCGTCAGCTCATACAACTTATCCATAGCGTCCGACGCTTGGGACGGAGCGTAACGAGCGAACTCACAAGTATTCAAGATATCCATGAACTCATTCGTCAAGGATTCGTCTACACCGTATTTAGCCAATTCTATCTCTACGTTATCCTTGGTCAGATCGGATTGCGGGATACTCAGCTTATCGCTCAAATAGCCCCACAACGCACGCAGCACCTCGTCGTAGAATTCTTCCTTCTTATTCTCTTTCATCAGCTTGCCAGCGTTCTTCAGACGTCTAACCGACATCTTGTTCGCCTTCTTGGTACGAACCAAGGCGATGTCGGCGTTTTCCTTCACCTGCTTACGATAAATAAAGAAGAATACGATAAACAAGATAGCTGGTACGATATAGCAAAGATAATACATAAAGGAACCGAAGAAAATACCATCACCTCCCTCGATAAAGGAGAAATCTTTCGTCTTCAAGTAACGGATATCCTTGCCTAAGTATTTCACGCTCTCTTTATTACTAAAGTTCGATACGACCGGGGAAGAACCGCTACCGCCCTTACCTTGCTCCACATGCAACTTATAAGGCTCGGACTTGATGGTCTTGTACGAACCGGACTTGATATCGAAATAGGAGAAAGCGATCGCCGGGATCTCGAAATCACCTGCGTAACGGGGTATCGCCATATATTCGATCGTCTTGCTTCCACTGACACCGGCGGTCGTGGTCTTGATGTCCATCTCTACTTTCGGATCGTAGACATCGAAATCGTTCGGGAAAACCACTTCCGGATTCTTCACCAACTTCACGTTTCCGTTACCCGTGATTTTCACCTTTATGGTTACAGCCTCGTCTGTCTTGACGTTGTTCGAGCTGATATCAGCCGTCATGGAGAACGTACCTACGGCACCGGAGAAAGAAGCGGGCTTACCGGAGGGCAAAGGCTTCACGTCGATAGTAACCGGAGAAGTGGTCAACACCTTGCTCACATCCCGATACGAGTCGAAAAAACTATCGAAGATGCTACCGCCGCCCGCTTGTTGCATACGGACACGCACCACGGCATCATACTTTCCACCTTCGATCGTGATCTTACCGGAACGTTGGGGATACAGGATCACTTGACGCATTACGGCCGACTGGTAGTTACGCCCGTTGTAGTTTTCCAAGGTCAGTTGTTTCTCTTGCGGCAACTCAACCTCTTGTACCAAGAAACCCTCGAACTCCGGATATTTCAATCCCGTAATCGAGAAATTTTCCAAGGAATAGACCTTGAAAGTCACCAAGAAACCTTCTTGCTCGAACACGCTTCGTTTGGATACGTCCATCTTCACGAACAGCCGATCGTTAGAGATCGCCCCGCTCGCCGTCGTTGACTCCGCCTCTTGCTTACCCGCCTTATCAGCAGGAAGCACCTTGATGGCCAAGCCATTCGATGTATAATTAGAGCCGTTCACCTTGATCGTTGCCGGAGCGATATTAAACGTACCTTCCTTCTTCGGCATCAAGACATACGTATACGTAACGGTTGTCTCGCTGGTACTCTTCCCGTTCACCCAGCTACTGCTATAGGAGGTGGATTGGGAGGGACCCATTAATACGTCAAAGTCTGGCATCTCCTGTACTCTCAAATCCCTGCCTTCGGCATT
>ERZ779649.1708-NODE-1708-length-11751-cov-3.621324_pt1 | contig 11751 bp, 10 predicted proteins | sample MGYA00511882_ERZ779649 | MGnify/ENA primary metagenome ERZ779649 (study PRJEB29588, sample SAMEA2157793) | human gut metagenome | biome: human gut; feature: human-associated habitat; material: faeces | place: Denmark | collected 2008/2010 ... | reverse complement strand
TTTTCACAATTCAATTTAGATTTTCATGAGTTTCGCAATTGTCTATCGTCATTATTTTTCTCTCTTGCGCTCATTATAATACATCTTAATTAAGAAGTCCAATTAATAATTGTTATTTGTTTTATTAAATGTATTTATATATTGTTGTGATCTTATTACATAATTATCAACTGTTTTGTCAAATATAAAAATTCCGGACACCGTCAAATCATCCTATTATTTTGGCAGTATCCAGAATTTTATATTTTTCCCGTTTAGCGGTCCAGCGGCTTATTCAGTTCTTCGATTCCTGCGAGCACAAAACGTCCATCGGAAATAATATCTTCTGTCGTACCATCCTTACGGATGACTGTAATCTTGTCAAGCTCATCATAAGGAATGGTAATATCTGTATGACAGTTGAAATATGCCTTGCTCATATCCTCGCTGCGGAGTTTTGAAAAATCGTTTTCTCTTGCAACGATCTGTTTTCCATCCGGGTTATAAGTCACCATGTCCTCCTCGTGGGAATAGCAGGTATCTCCCACTGCAAAGTGAGGTCCTGTCTTTTCTGCGATCAGGATTGGCAATTTATCTGCAATATCAAAATCTCTTGCCATGCGGTAAGCTGTGGTGTTGGTTCCGATCGCAAACTCACCCATTGGCAGTGTCTCATGATTCATTAAGACATTCTCTTTGATATATTTTCTGCACTCTTCCTCTTTTTCAAAGTTTGTGCAGGTGTAATCTCTGATCACTCCGTCCTCAAAATCAATTTCGAGATTGAGGTATTTCAGTTCATTCAAATAAACCTGACTGACAAACAATTTTCCGGTTGTTCCTTTTAATACCGGGGAAGTAAACACCTCACCTACCGGGATGTTGACATCTGCCACACAGTTTTCAAATGCAGATTCCTTTGTGGCATCTTTTAATGGCCAGATAGAAACATAGAGGTCTGTCTTATTACCATTTTTACCGGTGATATGCACTTTTTCAGCCTGATCTAATACATCAATGATCTTCTGCTGCATATTCTGGTATAAAGTATAATCCAATGTATTGATCTTGACTGTCTCGGCAAAAATTTCTTCAAACTTCTCACCGATCTCAGGCACCGGATATGCAATAATCGTAAAGCTGCGCTCCTCACCGATAATATACTGATTTGTGATCTGTCCCGACATGCTCATATCGTAAACACTTAACTGCTGCTGTTTTTCATCCAGCTTTAATACCTCTTTTTTGGTCTCCGGAGAAAATGGAATCTCGCCAAACACTTCGATAACAGCAGGACCAGCCTGACCGTTTGCAAGTTTTTTCATCTCTTCAAAAGAAGTTTTCATTACTTCCAGGCGTCTCTCCACATATGCCTTATCATAATATAATGCTTTGTCCTCTTTGTGGTCATAATCATACTGTTTATTTGCTGCGGAGGAACATGCCCGCATTGTTACTTTTAAATTTAATTTTTCCAAATTTTTTACTGCGGCACGCACCATGCGCTCAAAACCGATCGGGTAACGCACCTGTGCCGTTGTTTTCTTTGACAAATCTTTTCCAGTTGCCGCAAAACCAATGCGGTATCCTTCTGTGTAAGTATCTGCCATTGCCTGAATCTCTTCGTCAGACATGCCATTTAAAAATGCCGCGATTCCGGTCTCATTTTTTCCGATGTGCTGACCATACTGGTAGAGATAACGCAAGTCGTTCAAATCTGAGTTCATCACGATCTGATATAAGAAATCTTCTTCGGAATCCACAAGTTCACGCACAGAATCTCCGATAAAGATTTCACTGTAATCATGGAAATACCAGTAAATCGCCTGCTCAATTGCAGTTTTATCAATCCCCTCTTTGTCTTCAAAATAATTATAGATCTCAACAAATAATTCTGCGGTGATCGTCACGTTCATTTTTTTTGCAGCATAGACATCCGTAATACGTTGACGACACTCTGCATACAGTGCAGATAAAATCTGTCCGTACTCTTCTCCCAGTTTTTCTACTGCATAAGTCGGATTTCCATAACTTTTTCCATAATTTTCCGCTTTGATGTCATCATAAAAACCTGCATTCTGTTTTTCGCACTCTGTAAGAGAAGCATCTTTTAATGTATCTTTCTCCGCTTTCTCTGACACATTCTTTAACTGTAACAAAAATGCTGCGGTCTTTTTAAAATAATCGTCAAATTTCTCCGGCACGTCCGTTTCTTCTGCGATCTCTGCAATACGCTCCATCACAAGCGAAAAACGCTCCTCTGCCTGCTCATTTGACTCCTTATAAATATCTCTGTATCCCATCCTGATCTCCCTTATTAACTATACGATTAAAAATCCAATTACATAAATTGCAATCCACATACCGGCTGCAAGAAATGACAGCACCGTCGACATGTATGGAAACAGCTTAAAAGACTCCTCCTCCCGAAGGCTCATCACTGCAAGTACCACAGCGACCAGTGCTACCAGCATAGAGGACACTCCTGCGCTTCCAAGGTACATGCTTCCATTTCCACCACGATGAAATGAATTTACAATTACATAAATAAAAATTGCAATCGAAAGCACAGCCAGAAAAAAAGCTGCAATTCCCTTTTTTGACTGTGTTTTCTCCGTAAACTTATATCCGTATTTTCTACGTCTTCTCTGTGCCATAATGATACCCTGCCACTCAAAATATTTTCAGTAATTACCTGATATAACCCGCAAATGCATTAAAATCTGCTTCTTACTTATTCACATTATTCTTTGCCTTTTCGTATCTTTTCCACAGATCAATCAGCCCTTTGTACACCAGATAACCAAGCAGTCCGCCGATCGTGTTCAAAAGCAGATCATCCACATCAAAACTCCCCACCTTAAACACAAGCTGAAGCAGTTCCACGAGCAGACTCAGTTCAAAACTGTATAGCACCGTCATCCACACATTTCTGCATCGGCTGGAATAGATTGGCAAAAATGAACCAAAGGGCATAAAAGCAATGATATTTCCCCAGATATTGAGTGCTGCAGCCTGCCATCCAAGTACATGACGGTATTTGATAAACCGCATGATTTCATGGAACGGAATCAGATTGTAATGATACGCTCTCTCTGAATAAGTCCGCCCCATCTCCTCGGAAAAAAAGAGGAAATAGAACAGCACAACAAAATAAACCAGAAAAAACACGAATGCCAGTACCCGGTGCTTACCTTTCCGTATCAACGGGCAGCGTCCGCTGCCTTTCTTATTTGCATCCATATTCTTCGTAGTATTTGTCAATAGCGGCTTTGATCTCATCGTTGATCACGACTCTGCCATTGTGTTCTCTGTTGTAAAGATACTCTGTCACCTCTGCCATTGTGACAATTGCTTTTCCTTCAAAACCGTATTTTTCTTTGATCTCATCCAGCGCACTTACTTTTCCGCCCTGTCCGACTTCCATACGGTTTAAACTTACCATAAGACCAACGATCTCAACGTCTGCTGCTCCTCTTACTTTTGGAACAGTCTCTTCCATGGATTTTCCGGAAGTGGTCACATCCTCGATCATGACAACTCTGTCACCGTCTTTTAAGCTGCTTCCGAGAAAACCTCCCTTGTCAGCTCCGTGGTCTTTTGCTTCTTTTCTGTCTGAGCAGTAACGGACTTCTTTTCCATATAATTCACTGTATGCGATTGCTGTGACAACCGCAAGCGGGATTCCCTTATATGCCGGTCCGAACAGCACATCGAAATCATCTCCATAGTTATCATGGATTGCCTTTGCATAGTACTCTCCAAGTCTCTTTAACTGGGAACCTGTCACATAGGCTCCTGCATTCATGAAAAATGGGGATTTACGTCCACTTTTCAACGTAAAATCTCCAAATTTTAAAACATCACTCTCTACCATAAAATCGATAAATTCGCTCTTATAACTCTCCATCTTGTCATTTCCTCCTGATCTTTATTTCCTGTGATCCATTATTTTCTCTTTGGCATTTGTTTCTTATTCATGCACTGCGCCAACCAGATCCCTGATGTCTGCAACCTGATAACGCTCCATATAATCTCTGATTCCTGCGACGATCTCCTCTGTCACATGCGGATTCGTGAAATTTGCGGTACCTACAGATACTGCGGTAGCTCCGGCAAGGATCATTTCAATCGCATCCTCTGCATTCATGATTCCACCCATTCCGACGATCGGCAGTCTGACTGCCTGGGCAGTCTGATAAACCATGCGGACAGCGACAGGGTGAATGGCCGGACCTGACATACCGCCTGTCTTATTGGCAAGCACAAACTTCTGGCGGTTGATATCGATCTTCATGCCTGTGATGGTATTGATCAGTGACAGTCCGTCTGCGCCTCCTGCCTCTGCCGCCCTCGCCATCTCTGTAATATCTGTCACATTCGGGGAAAGCTTCATGATGACCGGCTGTGCAGCATGTTTTTTCATTTCCTTTGTGATAGCTTCCACTGCTTTTGGATCCTGACCAAATGCAATTCCACCCTCTTTGACATTCGGGCAGGAAATGTTGATTTCTAAAAGGTCTACCGGCTGGTCGCTCAACCGTTCCACTACTTCAATATATTCCTCTGTGGAATGTCCACATACATTCACCATGATTTTTGTATCAAACTGTTTTAAAAAAGGAATGTCGCGCTCCACAAAAAGATCAATTCCAGGGTTCTGAAGTCCTACTGCATTTAACATACCGCCATATACTTCTGCGACACGCGGTGTCGGATTTCCCGGCCATGGAACATTTGCAACACCTTTTGTCACAACAGCTCCCAATTTATTCAGATCCACAAACTCTGCGTACTCTGCGCCGGAACCAAATGTACCGGAAGCAGTCATGACAGGATTGTTTAAGGTTACTCCACATAAATCTACTTTCATGTTCATTAGAATTCTACCTCCTCTGCACGGAATACAGGTCCTTCTTTACAGATTCGTTTGTTCTTCACGTTGCTGTGTGCGTCTTTTTCTTTTGACTGACATACACAGGCAAGGCACGCACCAATACCGCATGCCATACGCTCCTCCATGGAGATCCAGCACTCGATGTGATTTTTCTCTGCATATTCTTTTAAGGCACGAAGCATTGGCATTGGTCCGCAGGCATAAATGATCTCTGCGTCCAGTCCATTTTCACGGATCGCATCCAAAACATTTCCCTCAGTTCCTGCGCTTCCATCCTCGGTTGCCACGTAAACTTTGCCCTGCTTTTTAAACTCATCCATCAAAAACAGCTCATCGCGGAATCCTAACACAATCTGTTTCTCACAGTTTAACTCTTTTGCAAGTTGTAACATTGGAGGTATTCCTATTCCGCCTCCGATCAAAAAGGCTTTTTTCTCTTTCTTTGGGAATCCATTTCCAAGAGGTCCTACAATGCGAAGCTGTGCGCCTGTATGCATACCGGAAAATTCTGCCGTTCCTTTCCCTGCCACACGATACACCAGACGGATCGCACCATCCTTTTTATCGATCTCACAAATACTGATCGGTCTTGGAAGCAGTCTGCTTCCATCATTACAATAAACAGAAACAAACTGTCCTGCTTTCGCATGTGCTGCAATCTGGTCAGTGTGCAGCCACATACTGTAAATATCATCAGCGATTTCTTCCTGACGGATGATGATCGCTGTCTCTTCAAATTTTTCTGCCATCTTTGTACTTCCTCGCTTTTTCACTCTCTCAACTACTTTACATTCTTACTTCAAATGTTTGCCTCTGTAGCTCTTAATATGGTGTGTTCCTATGCTTCTGCCTCGTAAACAACACGTCCATCCACGATGGTTGCCATCACTTTTCCGGTTACTTCTCTTCCGTCAAATGGTGTGTTGCGTCCTTTACTTGCAAATTTCGTTTTGTCAATCTTATATGTTTTTTCCGGATCAAAAATCACGATGTCAGCAATTTTGCCCGGCTGGATATCGCCCTTGTCAATTCCAACAATCTTTGCCGGGTTATAGCTCATCTTCTCTGCCATCTGCATCGGTGTAAGGTAGCCCTGCAAAACAAGTTCCGTGTAAGTGAGGCATGCGGCTGTCTCAAGTCCAACGATCCCAAACGGCGCTTTTTTCATGGATGTATTTTTCTCCTCAAATGTATGAGGTGCATGGTCTGTGGAGATCACATCCATAATATTGTCACGCAGTCCTTCTTTTAATGCCTGCACGTCTTCTCTGGAACGAAGCGGAGGATTCATTTTAAAGTTTGTATCCGCATCCGCGTCGATCGCAAGTTTTTTCTCCTGATCGATGGACGGCTCGATTTTATGGATATCATCCGAGGTCAGTGTGAAATGATGCGGGCATACCTCTGCTGTTACTTTCATTTGCTCCATTTTTGCATACCGTACCATTTTTACAGAATCTCTTGTTGAACAGTGACACAAATGTAATTTTGCTCCGGTGTCCCCACTTAACATGATATCTCTTGCCACAATGATATCTTCTACCGAATTGGTGATCCCCCTTAAACCAAGCTCTTTGGAATGCGCATCCTCATTCATAACGCCGCCATTTACAAGGTTAATGTCCTCACAGTGGGCAAGTACCGGGATATCAAGTTCTGCTGCGATCTCCATCGCCTCCCGGTAAAGTTCGGAATTCATAACGGATCTGCCATCTTCACTGATCGCCGGAATTCCCGCTTCGTACATGCCCCGGATATCTGCTAATTCTTTTCCCTGTTGTCCTTTTGTGATGGCTCCCACCTGTAAAACATTCACGACACCAACTGTTTTTGCCTTGTTTTGCACGTATTTTACAACATCCGGATTATCTACCACCGGCTTTGTGTTCGGCATTGCAAGGATGGTTGTGTATCCGCCGTGTGCCGCCGCATTGCAGCCTGTCTCGATCGTCTCTTTCTGCTCCTGCCCCGGATCCCTTAAATGCACATGCATATCAATAAATCCCGGCATGACATAGCAGCCTTTTGCGTCGATCACATAGTCTGCCTTATCCTTGATGTTTTTTTCCATTTTTACGACTTTTCCATCCTCGGCGAGAATGTCTGCCACTTCGTCTGTCTCTGTCGCCGGATTGATGACATGTCCGTTTTTAATCAATAATATCATTTTTATTGTTCCTTTCTTCCCAGATAAACTACATTTGTCATTTTTATAATTTTGCATAAATTTCCATTGGCACGTAAGCACGGATATAGATTCCATCCTCACGGTATTCTTCTTCCAACAGTTCACCGGATTTGCGGACAAGCTGGATCACGCCTGCATTTGCATACGGCACTGTCCGCTCCACGAGGACTTTATTTTCACGCAGGAGCTCGGATAAAAGATTCTTTAATTCCTCTAACCCGGTTCCATTTTTCGCTGAGATCGGCAGCGTATGGTCTGCTTTAAAATCATGCAGTGGCTCGCTGTCCATCCTTGCATCCTGCTTGTTGAACAGCGTGATCACCGTCTTGTCCTTCACATCCAGATTTGCCAGTGTCTCATATACGATCAGCATCTGCTTCTCGTGCTGCGGATTGGAAGCATCTACCACATGTAAAATATAGTCTGCGTATTTTGCCTCCTCCAGCGTGCTTTTAAATGCCTCGATCAGATGATGCGGCAGTTTGCGGATAAATCCGACGGTATCTGTCACCAATATCTGCTGCCGTCCCGACAGTTCCAGCACTCTTGTGGTAGGATCAAGCGTTGCAAACAGCTTGTCCTCCTCCAGAACTCCGGCATTGGTCAGTGTATTGATAAGTGTTGATTTTCCTGCATTTGTGTATCCCACGATCGCAGCCACCGGCATCTGATTTTTTTCCCGCTGTGCACGGGTGATATCACGGTGCTGCCGTACTTCTTTCAATTCCCGGTTCAGCTGTGCGATCCGGTCTTTGATAAGACGTCTGTCAATTTCCAGCTTTTTCTCACCCGGACCTCTTGTACCGATTCCGCCTCCAAGTCTTGACATGGAACGTCCAAGTCCGGTCAGCCTGCTCAGACGGTACTTTAACTGCGCCAGTTCCACCTGGATCTTTCCCTCGCTGGTAGTTGCTCTTGCCGCAAAAATATCCAGAATGATCAGTGTGCGGTCCATCACTTTTGTATCCAGCATATCTTCCAGATTGCGAAGCTGCGCCGGGGAAAGTTCATCGTCACACACAATTCCGGTTGCACCAAGTTCCTCCACAAGTAACTTTAATTCCGCCACCTTTCCAGAACCGATATAAGTTCCCGGATGAATGAGTTCCCGCTTCTGGATCATAGTTCCGACCACCGTTGCTCCTGCTGTTTTTACCAGTTCTGCAAGCTCTGCAACAGAATCCTCTGCGTCATCTCCATCCTGCTCACTCACGCCTACAAGAATTACTTTTTCTTCTATCTCTTCTATTTTAAATGCTTCTGCCATTCTATTCTCCGTTATTGCTTCCTGTGGTTGTCCTCTTTTACTGTGCTGGGGTATCTTCCAGTGTCTGTGCTTCTTCCGGTGTCTGTGTATCTTCCACTGCCTGTGTATCCTCCGTCACGGCTTCCTCTGTATTCTCCGCAGGTGCTGTCTGTTCCATACGGTTTTTCAGGAAAATATATTCACGCTGCGCACTCGCATCATCCGGATAAACCTGTACATACTCCTGTACCACGTTCCATGCAGAATTAAAATCGGATGTATATTCATAACAAATGATGAGATTCTGCATCAGTTCTCTTCTGTTTGTCACATTTTCCATAGAAATACCCTGCTCTAAATAGGTGAGTGCACCGGAATAGTTTCCTTTTGCTATCTCAATTTCCCCGAGTGCATTCATCGCCTGGGAATCTGCGCTTCCTGAGTTTACATAATTCTGATAATAAACCTCTGCGTTTTCAGGATCACCCTGTGCCTCATACACCTGTGCAATGTAAAGATTTGCGATGACGCTCTCCTTATCTAAAGCCGACTTCAACTCTGTCTGGGCATTGTCGTACTGTCCAAGATAATAGTAAATTCTTCCGCGCCATGCATAATCTCCGGCACTGTTGCCTTTGATATCAAATGCTTTCTTTAAGTATTCTTCCCCTTTTTCCGTCATATCATAAGCAGAAAGATTCTCGTAAATGTTGACATAAAGTTCGTAATCGCTGCTGTTATTTTTTACTGCCTTATCAAAATCCGAAACAGCGCTCTCGGTATCTCCCTGTTTCAGATAAACACAGCCGCGCAGATAATAAGCGTCTGCCGCCTTTTTGTCATAATCAATGATCGCTGTGTAAGTGTCCACTGCCCCTGCCGGATCACCACCGGCATACTGTGCCGCCGCCTTATAGTAGCAGATATCTAATTCGTTCTCTGTGATTTTCCCAATGCACTGTCCCAGAGCACTGTTAAACGCATCCACGGCTCCTGCGTAATCGCCGTTTTCCATCGCATTGATTCCAATCTGACGGTAAGCAGTCTGGTTTTCTTTGCGCTCATTGGTACAGCCTGTCATAAGCGTGAAGCTTAACAGGGTAAGCGCTGTGATATATGTAAATTTATTTTTATTCATGAAATTAAGTCCTTTATATGATAATCCGCAGTATCAGTGTGACACTGCTCCCTGCATATGCACATTATAAATCATACGCCCAAATATTCCAAGCAATTTATAAAACAGATTCCTTCATTCCCCTGCCAGCGTTACTGTGCATAGTTTTTTCCTTCCGCAGTATCTGGCACTGTTTCACTGCCTACTCCCATTATATGTGTTGTTGGCAGATTTTACAACACACAAAAAAGAGGCTCACACCGCACTTTACATACGGCGCACGCCACTTTGTATATAGATCATATACTCCCCTAATTTTACAGATGTTCTGCGAACACCTGAATCATTTTCTTACGCATCAGAACAGCAAGTGTTCTGATGCTATATTTTACAGATGCCAGATGTCTTCGTTGTACTGTGCAATGGTTCTGTCTGATGAGAAGAAGCCTGCCTGGCTCATGTTTACGAGCATTTTTTTCGCCCATGCCATACGGTCTTCGTAATCTGCAAAGATGCGCTCTTTTGCAGCAACATATTCCTCGAAATCCGGTAATGTCATGAACCAGTCTTTGTTTAATAATTCATTGTAAAGACGCTCTAAGTTTTCTCTGCATCCAACTGCCATCATCTCATCGCTTACGATGAAGTCGATTGCACGTTTGATGTTCTCATCATTGTCATAGTAGCTTCTGGAAACATAATCTGCTTTTGCATAGTGCTCAATCACCTGTTCAGAAGACTCACCGAAAATGTAAATATTGTCATCTCCAACGAACTGATGCATCTCAACGTTTGCACCGTCCATAGTACCGATCGCCACTGCACCGTTTAACATGAATTTCATGTTGGATGTTCCGGATGCCTCTTTGGAAGCAAGGGAAATCTGCTCATGGATATCTGCTGCCGGGATTAATTTTTCAGCCAGTGTTACATTGTAGTTTTCTACCATAACAACTTTTAAGTATGGAGAAACCTCCGGATCTTTGCTGATCAGTTCCTGTAAGCAAAGGATCAGATGAATGATATCTTTTGCAATGACATAAGCCGGAGCTGCCTTTGCACCGAAAATAACAGTGATCGGACGGGCTGGTTTTTTGCCTGCTTTGATCTCAAAATATTTGTGGATCACATAGAGTGCGTTCATCTGCTGTCTCTTATACTCGTGTAATCTCTTGATCTGGATATCGTAAATAGAGTTCTCATTTAACTCGATACCCTGTGTTTTTGCAAGATAATCTTTTAATTCTGCTTTCTTTGCATTCTTAACATCAAGAATCTTCTGCAATACTGCTTCATCATTTACAAATGCACCTAATTTTTCAAGTTCTGTTGCATCTTTCTTGAAGCCGTCGCCGATCAGGGATTCGAATAATGCAGTGAGTTCCGGGTCACAGTGTAATAACCAGCGGCGGAAAGTGATTCCGTTTGTCTTGTTATTGAACTTCTCAGGATAGATCTTGTAGAAGTTATTCAGTTCAGAGTTCTTTAAAATCTCTGTGTGAAGGTATGCAACACCGTTGATGCTGTAGCCGTAATGGATATCCATGTGTGCCATATGGACACGTCTCTCATCATCGATGATCGCTACGGATTTATCATCGAATTTTTTCACAACACGGCTGTTTAATTCGTAAATGATCGGCATCAACTGTGGAACCGCTTTCTCCAGGAAATGGATCGGCCATTTTTCCAGAGCTTCTGCTAAAATAGTATGGTTTGTGTAAGCACATGTTTTGGATACAATATCAATTGCCTCATCCATTAAGATTCCACGTTCCATCAATAAACGGATCAGTTCAGGAATTACCATACTTGGATGTGTATCGTTGATCTGAACTACTGCGTACTCATTTAATTTGTGTAAATCGCCGCCTCTTGCAAGTGTCTCATCGATGATCAGTCTTGCTGCATTGCTTACCATGAAGTACTGCTGGTAAACACGGAGGATACGTCCCTTATCATCAGAATCATCCGGATATAAGAATAATGTAAGGTTCTTTTTGATGTCCTCTTTATCGAAATCAATTCCCTCACCAACCAGGCTCTCATCTACGGTCTCCACATCGAATAAATGAAGCTTTGTGGTACGGTTGTTATATCCTAATACATCAATATCGTACATTCTGGACTGCAGATTGAATCCGCCGAACTGAATGGTGTATGCTCTATCTGTCTTTGTCAGCCAGCTCTCTTTCTCGATCCATGGGTTTGGAGTCTCATGCTGGAGATTGTTCTCAAATACCTGTTTGAATAATCCGTAGTGGTAATTTAAACCAACACCGTCACCGTTTAAACCAAGTGTAGCGATAGAGTCAAGGAAACAT
>ERZ779649.1703-NODE-1703-length-11771-cov-2.820673_pt1 | contig 11771 bp, 9 predicted proteins | sample MGYA00511882_ERZ779649 | MGnify/ENA primary metagenome ERZ779649 (study PRJEB29588, sample SAMEA2157793) | human gut metagenome | biome: human gut; feature: human-associated habitat; material: faeces | place: Denmark | collected 2008/2010 ... | reverse complement strand
AATAAAGTATAAATTAAAAATAAAATGTTGTATGTAAAAAGGGAATTCAAACTAGAAATCTCTTTTCTTGATTGAATTTTTAGTTTATATATTTCTGTAATTCATGGGTGAGGTCGGAAAAAATGTTGAATTAACCTGACTTTAGGTCGGAAAAAGTGTATGACTTTACTGAAATAAGATCAGAAAAAATGTAAAAGATCTTTATATAAAGGAAAAAAAGCCTATATCTTCATGAAAAATATAGGCTTTTTTTAAATGTTTATTAATTAATGTGTTTATCTTTAAATTGTAAACGAGCTAAGGCTCTTGCCATACTGGCTTGTGACATATAATATTCACGAATCGATTGTTTTTGACGCATTCTTTCTTTAGCACGTTCTAAAGATTCTTTGGCTCTTCTTGCATCTAATTCTTCTTGTGTTTCACATGTATCAACTAAGACTTCGGCTTGATTGTTTGAAAAGATCATGGATCCGAATCCACTAACAACTTCAATCTCAGAATTATCTTCTTTTCGGATCTTTAAAAGCCCCGGCGTAATCGCATAGATTGTCTTGGCATGGTGCGCAAGAAATTGCTTACTACCATTAGGGGTATGTATTGTTAATACTTGTGCTTTACCATTATAAAATACGTGATCACTGGCCATGATTTTTAAATCAAAAAGTTCCATAATTATACTTCTTTCGCTTTTTCTTTGACTTCTTCAATGGTTCCTACATTGAAAAATGCACTTTCAGGATATTCGTCCATTTCTCCATCTAAGATTGCTTTAAAGCCTTTAATTGTATCTTGCAAAGGAACATATTTTCCTGGAATCGAAGTAAATTGTTCAGCTACATGGAATGGTTGAGCCATAAAGTTACGTAAACGACGAGCTCTTGCTACAACGGTTTTATCTTCATCGCTTAGTTCATCCATTCCTAGAATGGCGATAATATCTTGTAGTTCTTTATATTTTTGAAGATATTGTAAAACACGTTGAGCTGTTTCATAATGTTCTTCTCCTACAATATCGGGTTGAAGAATTCTTGAACTTGATTCAAGTGGATCTACAGCAGGATAAATACCTTGTTCAACAACTTTACGAGATAAGACGGTTGTCGCATCCAAATGTTCAAACGTTGTTGCTGGAGCAGGGTCAGTTAAATCGTCCGCAGGAACATAAACAGCTTGTACACTAGTAACAGATCCATTTTTTGTAGAAGAAATACGTTCTTGAAGTTGTCCCATTTCATTAGCAAGTGTAGGTTGGTAACCAACGGCTGAAGGCATACGACCAAGTAAAGAAGAAACTTCAGATCCAGCTTGTACAAAACGGAAGATGTTGTCGATAAATAATAATACGTCTTTGTGTTCAACATCACGGAAATATTCGGCCATAGTCAGTCCGGTTTCGGCAACACGCATTCTGGCACCTGGACTTTCATTCATTTGTCCAAAGACAAGTGCAGTGTTCTTGATTACACCAGATTCACTCATTTCTGTATATAAATCGTTTCCCTCACGACTTCTTTCTCCGACACCTGTAAAGATGGAATAGCCTCCATGTTCACTGGCAATATTACGAATCAGTTCTTGGATCAGTACGGTTTTTCCAACGCCGGCACCTCCAAACAATCCAATCTTTCCACCTTTGGCATAAGGGGCTAATAAATCAATAACTTTAATTCCTGTTTCAAGAACTTCTGTAACAGGAGATTGATCTTCAAATTTTGGTGGTTTTCTGTGAATCGGCCAATATGTATCTGTATCAATCGCTTCTTTTCCATCAATGGTATCACCTAAAACATTAAACAAACGACCTAAATTTTGTGTTCCAACTGGAATTTCTATGCCCATTCCTGTAGATAAGACAGGCATATCTTTTTGTAGGCCTTCACTAGGCGATAACATGATACAACGAACGGTATCGGTTCCAATGTGCTGCATTACTTCCATTACAACTTTTTTGCCATGGTTATCAACCTGCAAAGCGGTTTGAATATATGGAAGTGGCGTTTCATCAAAATGTACGTCTACAACAGGGCCCATAACTTGTGTGATTTTTCCTATTTGCATGTGGATTGACTCCTTTTCTTCTTTTGTAACTGTTGCCTTCTAGCTTTGGCACCAGCTGCAACTTCTGTTATTTCTTGTGTGATTTTTGCTTGTCTTTGACGATTGTACTGTAAAGATAAACTGTTTAATAATTCTTCACCATTTTTATTTGCTGAATCCATTGCCTGCATTCGCGCAAAGTTTTCGGATGCATAAGATTCAACAAGGGCGCTATAAATAAATCCAGATAAATAATCAGGGATGACAATGTTTAATAATTCTGTTGGACTTGGCTCTAACTGAATAGAGTGAATGGTTTGTCCACCAACTTCAACTTCATGATTTAAACGATATAGAGGAAGTAACTGTTCGACATCTACCATAAATTGATTATGCTGATCCATACGTGTATAGATAATTAATACTTCATCGATTGTTTTTTTAGCATACAGCTCAAGCATCTTACTCGAAATGGATCTTGCACGACTTAAAGTTGGGTTTTGCGCTGTATATAGAAAGCTTTCTTCAACAGGAATGTGTCGTCTTAAAAAGTATTGTCTTCCAACTTCTCCAATCATGTAGAGCTTATAGTTTGGATGAGCTTTAATGATTTGTTCAGTAAGCTTTAAAACATTAAGGTTGTAGGCACCTGCCAATCCTTTATCTCCGGTAACACAGATGATGGCCTTATTTTGATGTTTCTCGTCAATATATTCTCGACTATCTAAGTAAGGGTGTTCAAAGTGATCAGGAAGATTTTGAAGAATTGTCAAAATCTGCTTTCGTAATGAGTAAAAATAAGGATCGGTATTGGCTGCCTTTTGTTTGGCTGTATTCATTTTTGTTGAAGAAATCATATACATGGCTTTTGTGATCTTCATAGTCGATTGAATACCATTCATTCGATCTTTAATTTCTCGAATTTGTGACATTATTCTTGTCCTCTATATTGCTTGGCTAATGTAATGATTCTTGTCTTTAAATTGTCATCTAGTTTTTTAGTTGTGTTGATTTCTCGACTGATTTCACTATGATTTTCATTAAACCAATCGAGTAATTTTGTTTCTTCTTTTTTGATTTGTTTTGGATCCAAATCATCTAAAATTCCTGCATCTGCAACAACGAGTACAATAACCATGTCTGCATGTGACATAGGGTGGTTTAAAGGTTGTTTTAAAAGTTCCATAAGTACTTGTCCGTGTTGAAGTTGTCGTTTTGTTGCATCATCTAAATCGGAGGCAAATTGTGTAAACTCCTTCATTTCACGGTATTGAGCTAAATTGATACGTAAAGATCCAGATGCCTTTTTCATGGCTTTAGTTTGAGCGGCACCACCGACACGGCTAACAGATAATCCAACGTTAACAGCAGGTCTTTGTCCTTCAAAGAATAAATCACTTTCCAAGAAGATTTGACCATCGGTAATTGAAATAACGTTGGTTGGAATATATGCACTTACATCTCCATCTTGTGTTTCAATAATTGGAAGAGCTGTGATGGATCCTCCTGAATTTAATCTAGAAGAACGTTCTAGTAGTCTAGAATGTAAATAGAATACATCACCCGGATATGCCTCACGTCCCGGAGAACGCTCCAGCAGCAGGGACAATGCACGATATGCAACTGCATGCTTGGAAAGGTCATCGTACACGATCAGTACATCCTTTCCCTGATACATGAAATATTCTGCCAGTGCTGTTCCCGCATACGGTGCAATATATTGCAGGGAAGCGGATTCGCTTGCCGTTGCAGAAAGTACAACCGTATAATCCAATGCATCGTGCTTTGTCAAAGTATTCACAAGTTTCGCAATGGTAGAAGCTTTCTGTCCGATTGCTACGTAAATACAGATCACATCTTTTCCCTTCTGGTTTAAGATGGTATCGACTGCGATGGATGTTTTACCGGTCTGTCTGTCACCGATGATCAGCTCACGCTGTCCGCGTCCGATTGGGAACATCGCATCAATTGCAAGAATACCTGTTTCAAGCGGCTGGTTTACGGACTGTCTGTCTACGATACCCGGTGCTTCCTGCTCAATTGCGCGATAATCATCTGCCGGGATCTCGCCCTTTCCATCGATCGGTGCGCCAAGCGCATTGACAATTCTTCCGAGATAGGCATTTCCTACCGGAACACCTGCTTTTTTCTTCGTGCGTGTTACTTTTGTGCCCTCTTTGATCTCTGTATCTTTTCCAAGAATGATACAGCCGATCTGGTCACGTCTGATATCCTGAACCATACCACGGATGCCGTTTTCAAATATAACGATCTCACCATACATGGCATGCTCTATTCCATAAATGGTTGCGATTCCATCGCCAACCCAGATGACAGAACCAACTTCCTGTTCACCGGATACCATGTCATAATTTTCGATTTCTGTTTTCAGGATGGAGATAATCTCCTCTGAATTTATGGAACCCACGTCGTCACCTCCATGTTAATTTCTGTTGTAATCTGTCAAGCCGTCCCCTGATACTGAAATCCTCTTCGATGTCTCCCACGCGGAGCACGAATCCTGCGATCAGTTCCGGCTTTTTTTCGAATTCCAGCTCTACCTGTGTCTTTTTATATTTCCCTGCCAGATAGTTTCTGATCTGTGCAAGCTGCGTCTCATCCGGCACCTCTGCACATTGCATTTTTGCACGGAGTATCCCGTTTTTTTCATCATAACAGTTCTGGTATGCCGCAAACACATCTTCGATCACGTCCATATGTTCATGGTCACACAGTTCTTTCAAAAAATGATGTATCTCCTGCGGAAAAAATCTTTCGATCATCCGGTGCTTTTCTTTTCTGGAAACAACCGGGCAGTTCAACACACGCGGCAGCTCACTGGTCAGCTCAAATATTTCTTTTGTCTTTTCCACGATTTCTTTTGTGATACCAAGCTCAAAAAGAACCGTTCCGTAATTATTTGCTGTCTGTGTCATTGCAACCACCTGTTTTAGCTAAAAATTGCTCATACATGAGCTTATTCTGCTCTGCTGCATCTGCCTTGCCAAGCACTTTTCCGGCTGCCATCATTGCAAGTCCTGCAATCTGCGTCTGAAGATCCTGCACTGTCTTTTCACGCTCAAGATCAATGGTCTTATGTGCATTTGCAATGATTTTTTCTGCTTCCTGATCCGCAGCATTTACTCTGCTCTCATATTCTGCCTGTGCCGTTTTTCTTGCCTTCTCCACAATATGTGCGGACTCGTCATGTGCCTGTTTTAATGCATCCTCATACTGGCTCTTAAGTTCATTCGCCTGCTCCGTAGTCTTTTTCGCATCCGCCATCTGACCTTCGATCATCTGTCTGCGCTGTTCCATGACATTTGTCACCGGCTTGATCAAAAACTTGCGAAGTCCAAAATAAAGAATCAGCAGATTTATGATGGTAAAGAGGACATTCCAGTCAATTCTTAATAACTGCATACTCTACCATAACCTTTCTTTAGCCTAAGAATAAGATAATTAAAATTGCGACTACCATACCGAAAATTGCAGTACCTTCGGCCAATGCACATCCAAGTAATAATGCTTTTGTGATTTTTCCGTCTGCTTCCGGCTGTCTTGCGATTGCGTCCGTTGCTTTTGAGGTTGCAAGTCCGATACCAATACCTGCTCCAATACCTGTTAATGCTGCGATACCTGCTCCAATTGCGATTAATGAATTCATGATGTTTTCTCCTTTACCATTTCTTTTTCAATTTTTCTGTGAGTGTGTTTACTCAATGCTCTCCTTAATGAAGAGTGATGTTAAAAATACAAATACATAAGCCTGTATGAATCCGTCAAACAGATCAAAATAAAGGCTTAACACTGCCGGTACAAAAATCGGCACTACAATTTTGATTAATTCCATAATTACAAATGCGCCTAAAATGTTACCAAACAAACGCATGCACAGGGATAATGGCCGGATGAATACTTCGAGGATATTCATCGGCAGCATGATCGGGATTGGTTCTGCAAAACTTTTCAAAAACCCTTTTGTACCTTTTTTCCGCACTCCTGCAGCCTCAATTAAGATGATGCTCATAAGTGCAAGTGCGCCCGTCACGCCTACGTCCTTCGTTGGTGATTTCAATCCAAACAGACCGATCATATTGGCAAACCCAATATAGACACCGACCGTCATCAGATATGGGATATACTGTTTTCCCTCCTCGCCAAGAAGATCATAGAAGAAGTTATAGAGACCTCCAACTATCGTTTCCAATACGAGCTGTTTCTTACCGACGTTTTCAACCTTTAAGTTCCGCCCGAGTATTGCCGCTGCGATCAGTAATACCGCCATGATGACCCACGTGACAACAACCGATTCTGCTACCGGTATTCCGCCAAAAAGCGGGATTGTAAATGCCGTATCACAATTCAACTGCGCCATCAGCTCCTTTGATAGTTCTTCCGTATGACCACTTCCTTTCTTATTTTTTATTGCCAAACATATTTTTAGTTATTTTTTATTGAAATGTCAATTTTTTCGAAAGACTATTTTTCCCTTCTATTTTTTGTGTATTTTGTATAGTTTTTATTCTGTTTTTTGTGCACTTTTTTGTTTTTCTTGTGAATTGCATTTTTAATAAAAATACATTTATCTGATTTTGTCTGTGATTAAATTTACAGATTTTCCAAGAAATGTTAATTTGAACTTGATAATTATGTGATTTTGATACAAAAAAGTCATTGGATTACATTTGTAATAATTGTAATTCAATGACTTATGTTTTTTTGATCAGCCGAGAAGTTCCATGATCTCCTCTTTTGTGAATACTACGGAATCCATTCCCTCGCCCTCCAGCACCTGCTCGGCAAGCTTTTTCTTTTTCTCCTGGATATCAATGATCTTCTCCTCGATCGTACCCTGGGAGACGAGTTTGTAAACCGTCACGACATTCTTCTGCCCGATACGGTGTGCACGGTCGGTTGCCTGATTCTGCACGGCAACGTTCCACCATGGATCGTAGTGGATGACGATGTCTGCTGCGGTGAGGTTTAATCCGGTTCCTCCTGCCTTTAAGGAGATACAGAACACCGGGACATCATCTTTGTTGAAGCTGTCTACCATCTGCATACGTTTTTCCTTATTGACGGAGCCGGTGAGCATATAGTAATCAATGCCCAGCTTTTTCAGCTGTTCCGCCAGACGGTCTAACATGGTCGTGAACTGGGAGAATAACAGCACCTTGTGTCCACCGTGCACTGCGTTCCCGATCAGATCCATACACATCTGGACTTTTGCGGATTCGCCCTTGTAATCTTCGAATAAAAGTGCCGGATCACAACAGAGCTGACGCAGTTTTGTGAGTTCTGCAAGGATCTGGATCTTGTTGGACTTAAATTCTGCCTCGCTCTTGCCATCTAACATCTGCTTCATCTGCTGCACATGCGCATCATAAAGAGCCAGCTGTTCGCCCTCCATCTTCGCATAAACATTCTCTTCGAGTTTTTCCGGAAGATCTTTTAATACATCACCTTTTAACCGGCGCAGGATAAACGGACGGATCATGCGCTGTAAACGTTCCATCTTGTTCTCATCTTTGTTCACAACGATCGGTGTCTCGATCTCCTCACGGAACTTCTGGTATGTATACAAAAATCCCGGCATCAGGTAATCAAAGATACTCCAAAGCTCGCTTAAGCGGTTCTCGATCGGTGTACCGGTCAGCGCCAGCTTAAAGGCTGCCGTGATCTTCTTGACGCCTTTTGCCGCCTGCGTTCCGGCATTTTTAATATATTGAGCTTCATCAATGACCTGAACTGCAAACACAATGTTTTTGTAATACTCCACGTCACGTTTTAACAGATCATAGGATGTGATGAGGATCTGCCCGTCCGTGGTGTGACGGATGATATCTTTCCGTTCCGGTGCACTTCCTGTGATCGTCACAGTCTCAAGTTCCGGTGCAAAACGCTCAATCTCTTTCTGCCAGTTATAAACTAAAGATGCCGGACATACAATAAGTGATCTGCGGCGCTCCTTTTCCCCTGCATCATAATCCTGACGCTCTGCCAGAAGAAGGCTTATTACCTGAAGCGTTTTTCCAAGTCCCATATCGTCCGCAAGGATTCCGCCAAAACCGTTCTCCCGCAGCGTTTTCAGCCAGAGGAAACCGTTTTTCTGGTAGTTTCTCATAACATTTTTCAGGGAATCCACCACCTCATAATCACTGTCCTCGATGGTTTTCATGTTCCGCACCATGCCTTTGAATTCCCTGTTTTTCTCGATAGACAGCAGCTGGTTATTTTTCAGTGCTGCATCCAGATACATAGCGCGGTATTTTGGGATCACGACGGTTCCTTTTTTCAGGCTTGCCTCGGTAAGCTGTAAGTCCTCACTGACTTCTGCAAGCGCACTGATCCCATCCTCTTTGATATCTAAGAAATCCCCGTTTTTCAGACGGATATACTTTTTCTTTCTGTCGTACTTGGAAAGCAGATATGCCAGCTCCTCGGAGGACATTTCATCGGAGTGTACCTTTAATTCCAGAAGGTCACTCTTTAAGGAGACACCCACGGATACGCTCGGCGCATTGACCACTTTCATATTGCGGAACTTGTCCGACGTGTAAATTGCCATAAAATGGCTTAAACGCTGCAATCCACCCGCCACGAGCTGATAGAGCAGATCTTCGTCTTTTGCAATGACAAAAAATGTCTTCGAATGGTCATACTCATTGAAATACGGCTCCACAAGGCTCTTGATGCGCAGCTCCTCAGACAGATCACGCACCTCGCCCGGTTCTACTTTGGCAAGCACGTTGTATTTATTGTCCCCATAGACTGCGACCAGCTTCGCACCGACAACATCCATTGCCTGACGATCCAGATATAACTCAAATTCCGGCTTCGGCGGAACGTAAAGCGCCTCGTCAAATCCTTCCGGGATTACATCGAAGCTTTCCCTCACCATCGGCAGAAGATCCCGGCAGAACATTGCGAGTTCGTCCGCTGCAATATAGCAGTCTCCCCCTACCTGACGGTGTAAAAACTGGAAGAAGTCTGATACTTTTCCTTTTAACAATGGCTCTCCGAGGAAAATCTCCCCATCCTCATAAAAGTAATAATACTTGTCACCCTCGATCATCGGCAGATCTTCCATGCAGAGAAACGCTCCCGCACTTCCACCTTTCAGCGTCAGTTTTGGTTTGCGTTTTGTTCCATTATAGATGTAGCTTTCATTCATATCATAACCGATCGTTGCATGAAAAGGAGTTCCTTTCACCGCTTCCAAAAACCGGTCGATCCCCACACCATCAAGCTCCATGGTACGCTCATAGCCGCCGGTGTAGGCATAATAAGCATGGAACTTACTCTGGCGCTTTTTATCATCATCCTGCTGCTGCATAAACCGGATCAGGCGCTTTGCATCCTCCGAAAAAGCTTCCATGTGATGATAAAAATCAAGTTTTTTGCCGTAATGCACTTTCTCATTGACCTGAACAGAATGTAAAAACGCAGAAATGTTTTTTAACACATACTTTGTCTCCATTCCGATCTTAAATTCTAGTCTTGCATAGCCGTAATCCATCTCAAAGTAAGGTTCTAACTCTACTTTTCCGTAAATGGTTTCCGGTAACATATATTTGGATGTTGCACGCATGGAATACTGGCTCAGCAGATTTTTCAACGGCGCTGCCGTCTCCATCTTCCCCACCGGACGTTCCCCTGCTTCCGGTGTCTCCGTGCCCTGTCCCCGTTTTAACCTGAGAATCTCCATCGGAGTCCTCTTGTTTACATAATTCAAAAGCATTGCCACACAATGCTTGCACATCCCCTCATAATTATAAAATGCCTCGCAGGTACAGTTGCTGCTCGACACCGAGCCGTATTCCTCATCGACAACTACCGTCACCCGGTAGCTGCCCTGTTCTCTTCCACGGACTTCCGCCCGCACTTCGGCGACGGGCAGATCATGCTCCAGGTAAATATCATACGCAAAATCCAGCACGCCCCCTGTCTCATATAATTCCTTTCCTCTCCGGTAGACTGCCGGATACACATCCTCCTTGATATCCGATACGGAAAACATAACCTCTCCTCCTGCTTTTGCCCTCTGTTCTCTGACGTATTATTGTACCATAAAATCCTTTTTTCTTCATTCTTTTCTTTTAATTTTTTTGTCAGAATATGGTACAATGAGACATATCTTGTGATTGAAATACTTCTTATTTTCTATGGAGGTCTGTCATGATACAATATACGATCCATGAAGTTGCCGCTTTACTTAATATCTCCACGGATGCCATCCGGCTCTACGAGAAGGAGGGACTTGTCACGCCCACGCGCAATCCGGAAAACGGCTACCGCTACTATAACACCGAGCAGATTCACCGCATCATGGGAATCTGTCTCTACCGCAGGCTACATGTGAGCATTGCCGAGATCAAGCGCCTTGTCGAAGTGTCTACACTGGAAGATATCTCCGATGGTTTTTCCGGTTTCATTGATTCCCGCAAAAAAGAGATTGCGCGTCTCACACTTGAAGTGGAGCAGATGTCCTATATGAAACAGCATCTGGATACCCTGGATGAAGGCAGCCGCACTATAAGCATCCGGACGCTTCCCGCAGTCTATCCACTTTACCATCAAGATTCTGCCTTTTTAGGCTACCGCACGTTAAAAGATGTCTTTCACTCATCACTGTTTCCTATGGGGAATTTCAGCTACATTCTCTCCGTTGAAACGTCCGGTTCCTGTCAGGTCAGTGCTCTCCAGTTCGCGATCCGCGAGCCCATGCTTGCGCTCACTCCACTCAATCCAGCCAATCTGCCCAGCTGGGAGAGCTGCCGCTGTCTCACCGTAACCGCATTTCCGACCGAGCATGAGATGTGCTGGGATCTCTCCGCCGTCCTGAAATACGCCGGGGAGCATCAGCTTTCCTGCAAACCGGAAGCTTACGCTTTCTACGTCTTCAGCATAGCACAGCCAGATGTCATCCTGGATTATTACGAAGTATATCTTCCGCTGGAAGACTCCTGATTTTTTCAACCTCCTATTGACCTTAGACCTGCACCAAGGTCTATGTTAGTATCACAAACATCTGGTACTTTCGTACAGGAAAAGGAGGTCTATCATGAACGATTCAAGAGAGTTAACGTTACAGGAACGCTCCACAAAGCGTGCCAACTATTGTCTGATGCTTACAGTTCTCATCATTTCCATCTATATGATGTTTCTGTTTATCGGAACCATTCTGCAGGGAAATCATGCTCTTTTCCGTCTTTTTGTCATTGCTGGCATGATTGCCCTCCCTGCAGCTGTTAGTACATTGTTCTATTTTTTTAATCCAGTTTCCATACGCTACCGCAATGTCGCGCTTACATGCTTTCTGATCATTTATGAAGTCAGCTGTCTATCCTCAAAACTTTTTGTCTATAATCTCTTTATGATTCCCATACTTGTCGCACTATTAATGTACTTTGACCTGAAGCTGGAAATCTGCGCCGGTGTATTAAATATGGTCTGCTGTATTTTAAACGGTGTTTACTCTGTCCATGTGCTTGGAACCAACTCTCTTTCCGAAACCAATATGATCTTTGTCATCTGCTCCATTATTATTGTCATCAACACAATCACCTGCCTGGCGTCCCGCGTGGCCGTCCTGCACAACACAGAGGAGCTCGCCGAACTGGAAGCCCACAAGAAAAAGCAGGAGGATATGATGAATTCCATCGTGACCGTCGGCACATCCGTCAATGAATCCACCCAGTCCATTCATGCGCTGATCGAGGAGATGA
>ERZ779649.1702-NODE-1702-length-11776-cov-2.413190_pt1 | contig 11776 bp, 10 predicted proteins | sample MGYA00511882_ERZ779649 | MGnify/ENA primary metagenome ERZ779649 (study PRJEB29588, sample SAMEA2157793) | human gut metagenome | biome: human gut; feature: human-associated habitat; material: faeces | place: Denmark | collected 2008/2010 ... | reverse complement strand
AATTTCTTTTTATATTTAAAGTCTAAAAGTGTAGTTAGCCCTGTATCTACTATAAACTTTACACTTCCACCTTTTCCACCATCTCCGCCATCTGGTCCCCCTGCTGCTACATATTTCTCCCTTCTAAATGATATAGCACCATTTCCACCATTACCGGATTTAACAAATATTTTTGTATAATCTGTATACATTTTTCTCTCCTTTATTTATCAAAATAATTAAGCTTCATATTTGCTTTTACTTTTCTCATTGTTTCTTTTGCTATCTCTTGTGCTTTTTTAGTTCCATTAATTAATATCTCGTCTAATAGTTCTGGTCTTTCTTCATAATATTTTCTTTTTTCTCTTATAGGTTCTAATTTCTTTATAATATTTGCTGCTAATTGTTTTTTACAAGCAACACAACCTCTTTTTCCTTCCCTACATTCTTGGCATACAATTTTAACATCTTCTGGGTTAGTAAATAGACCATGGTAATATGCCACCATACATATATCAGGATTTCCTAAATCATCCTTTTTTATTCTACCTGGATCTGTTACTGCACCCATAACTTTTTTAGTTATCTCTTCTTCTGAGTCTGAAAGATATATCGCATTTCCTAATGATTTTCCCATTTTCTCATTACCGTCTAAGCCTTTAATTCTTTTATTTGAACTTAATACTGCTTGTGGCTCTTTTAATGTTTCACCATATATACTATTAAATTTTCTTACGATTTCTCTACATTGTTCTATTAAGGGCAATTGGTCTTCTCCTACTGGAACTAGTTCCCCTTCAAAAGCTGTTATATCAGCAGCTTGACTTACAGGATACCCTAAAAATCCATATGTTACACTTTCTCCAAAAACATCTTTCTTTTGAGCAATCTCTGTTTTTACTGTTGGATTTCTTTCTAGCCTTGCAATTGTTACTAAATTCGAATAATATACTGTTAACTCTGCAAGCTCTGGTACCATTGATTGTAAAAAGATAGTAGTTTTTTCTGGATCTATTCCTACTGATAAATAATCTAGTAAAACTTGATAAACATTATCTCTTACTTTTTGTGGATTATTAAAATTGTCCGTTAAAGCTTGCACATCTGCAATCATAACAAATCTTTCTATACTATCATCATCTTGCATCTTTACTCTATTTTGTAAAGATCCAAAATAATGTCCTATATGTAATCTTCCTGTTGGTCTATCTCCTGTTAAACTTCTTTTTTTATCTGCCATATCGCCATCTCCAATCATCGTCAATTCTGCTATATTATACTATATTTTCTAGTTTTTTACAATTAAATTGTAGCTGAAATTTTAAATTAACTATTATAATTATATTTTATTGCTATAAATGCAAAAAAGACAGGTGCTTAACCCGCCTTTTTATTCCTTAAGCATTAGCTGCTGTTTCTTCGTAAACACTTACTTGTTTCTTATCTTTTCCAAATTTTTCGAATTTTACAGTTCCATTTACTAATGCATATAATGTATCATCACTACCAATTCCTACATTTTTACCTGGATGATATTTTGTTCCTCTTTGTCTAATAAGGATATTTCCAGCTAAAACGAATTGTCCATCTGCTTTTTTGACACCTAAACGTTTTGACTCACTGTCTCTTCCGTTCTTAACACTACCTTGACCTTTTTTATGTGCCATTAAATTTCACTCCTTTCGTGGATAATATCTCTCTTTATATCTTAAGCTTCTGCTTTAGCTTTTGCAGCAGCTGTTTTTATTGATGTAATCTCAACCTTTGTATATGGTTGTCTATGTCCTTGTGTTCTTCTGTAGTTCTTTTTAGCTTTGTATTTGTATACACGGATTTTCTTTCCTTTACCATGAGAAACTACTTTGCCTTCTACTTTTACACCTTTAACATTAGGAGTTCCTACTTCGATTTTTCCATCATTAGATACTAAGATTACTTTATCGAATGTAACTTTTTTTCCTTCTTCTACGTCTAATTTTTCGAAGAATACTACATCTCCTTCTGCTACTTTGTATTGTTTTCCACAACTTTCGATTATTGCGTACATTATAAAATGCACCTCCCTATTTTTGTATACTCGCTAAGCATAAATACAAGGCAGTTAGCATAGCTAACATTTAGTTGCCCGACCTAGGCGGCTTACAGGTAATTATTTTACCATATCATTCCAAGGTTTGTCAACCCCTTAATTAGCTTTATTTTGGATATCTGCTAGCCATTTATTTAATTCTTTCCTTTTATAAAATATTATAACTTTTTCTTTAGCTATTTTATTAATATTTTCTTCGATTTTTCTGCGCTTTTTTATCCTAAAGGTAATCATATATTTTAAGAAATGCCAATCAATTCTTTCTTTACACCCAGGAAGTTCTTTTTTCTCTTTATTAAAATTACGTATTGTTCTTTCTAAAACTCCTTTTATAATATTAATAGTAGAATAATCCAACCATATTACTAAATCTGCTCTTTCTAATCTTTCTCCCAATGTTCCTACATAATTTCCATCAATTATCCAATATTCTTCTTTTGACTTTTCTAATATTATAATGTCCCTTTCTTCAGTAGGTATTTTTTCCCAATTTGGTTTAAAATTTACACTATCTAGATGAGTTGCTGGTATTTTTAATATGTTAGATAATCTCTGTGCAAGTGTTGTTTTTCCAGTTCCTGGTCCACCCACTATAGAAATTCTTTTTACATCTTTTAATTCTTCTCTCATAATCTTTCTCCTTAAACATTTTATTTTGTCTAATTTGGTCAATCGATTATTTGCAATTTCTATTTACTTTATACATTATATATGATAAGTTAATGATTATCAATCAATAGGAGGTATGTACTATGAAACGAAAAACAAAAAAATCACAATTGAATTCGTGTAGAGCACCAAAACCAGGAAGAGTTTTCACTCGGGATGATTTCGAAGTAAGACCTGTCACAAAAGAAGACAAATGGTGCCACTTCGAGGAAGGACCTAATATAGAGGCTCCTTATGGCTATATTGTTGCCATTCCGAATTACTCAAAAAAAATGAGTCTTTCTCTTGGTGGAATCATTGTTCGGACAAGGCTTTTTAAGAAAGTTTGGTATTTGCAGGTGGTAGAAACACCGGACCACAGAAGCTACCAATCTGCTGAACTAAAAAGAGTTCATACCGGTAAGAAAAAACGAGACGAAGATAAATTCTTGAATATCTCACGTCAGTTATAACTTATCTGAGCAGAAAAATGCTGGAGCTAGCGTTGCTAATCCAGCATTTTTCTATTGAAATTACATAAAAAAGAGCTTATAATTATATCATTATGAGAAATTTAGTTGTAGATAAAAAATATGATAACAAAAAATTAAGTAAATTATTACTAGATACATATCCCGCATTAAAATATGGAATATTTGTTAAGGCTTTAAAGAAAAAAGATATTTTAATAAATGAAAAACGTGTATCTAAGGATTGCATTGTATATGAAAATGATAGAGTCAAAATATATATTATCGATGATTTGCTTTATAAAAAATATGATATTCCAGTAATATATGAAGACGATAATATAATTATTTTTAATAAGCCTAAAGATTTAGAAGTTACAGGTATAGAATCTTTAACTACATATGTTAATGAAAATTATAGCCCCAAATTTATGCCATGTCATAGGTTAGATAGGAATACATCAGGCTTAATTATTTTCTCTAAAAGTGATGAGGTAAACAATATTTTAATGGAGAAATTTAAAAATCATGAAATAGAAAAACGTTATCTTGCCAAAGTTATTGGAATTCCAATTAAAAAGAAAGATACCTTAGTTCATTATTTATTTAAAGATAATAAGAAATCAATGGTATATATTTCTGATAAGCCAAAGACTGGATACAGGAAGATTATTACATCATATAAAGTTATAAGTTCTAACGAAAAAGAAAACACTTCTATTTTAGATATTAATTTGGAAACTGGTAGAACTCATCAAATAAGAGCTCATTTAGCATATATTGGTCATCCTATAATAGGTGATGGAAAATATGGTAATAATCAGATAAATAAAAAATTTAATCAAAAAACACAATTATTATGTAGTTATTATATAAAATTTAATTTTAATTCAGATGCAGGTGTTTTGAACTACTTAAATGGAAAAGAAGTTAAGCTAGATAATATTAGTTTTATATAACTAAAGAGCCTTAGTTTTAAACCTAAGGCTCTTACTTTTATAAAGAGGGAAAAAAGCAACGTCCCCAAATCCCTTTTAATTATTAAATATCTCGTAAAATTCTTTTTCTGTTATTTTCTCTTTTTCTAGCAATACATTTGCAACTGCATCTAGTTTGTCTCTGTGCTCTATTAATAGCTTTTGAGCATTTCTGTATGCTGTATCTATTAATATTTTTATTTCTGCACCTATTGCATCTTGCATCTTTTCACCATATAAAATCATTTGATTTGGATTCTCTGAATCCTTTAATGATATTGGTCCAATTGTATCACTCATTCCATAAACAGTAATCATGTCTCTTGCAATATTTGTAGCAACCTCTAAATCATTACTTGCTCCTGTTGATATATCATCTAAAACTAATTTTTCTGCTGCTCTACCACCTAATAATGCAATTAATTTTTCTTCCATTTCTGTTTTTGAAATATAGTATTTATCTTCATTGCTCTTATACATTGTATATCCACCAGCAACACCTCTAGGTATAATAGAAACTTCTTTTATATCATTTTGTGTTTCTAGATATCTACTTACTACTGCATGTCCAGCTTCATGATATGCTGTTAGTTTCTTATCTTTTTCTGATACGACTCTACTATGTTTTTCAAGACCTACTGTAACTTTCTTAATTGCCTCTTCTATGTCAGCTCTAGTAATAGAATCATGTTTATTTATTGTTGCTATAATTGCTGCTTCATTTAAAATATTAGCAAGCTCTGCACCAGTAAATCCTGCTGTATCTTCTGCAATATCTTTAAAGTCAACATTTTCATCAATCTTTTTATCTTTGCTATGAATTTTTAGTATTTCTTCTCTTCCTTTTTGATCAGGTGAATTTATTATTATTTGTCTATCAAATCTACCAGGTCTTAATAATGCTTTATCTAACATTTCTGGTCTATTAGTAGCTGCTAATACAATAATTGTTTCATCTGAATCAAAACCATCCATTTCTACAAGTAATTGATTTAATGTTTGGTTATTTTCTGATTCTGCTCCACTTGCATTTGTTCTTCTTGCCCCGATTGCATCTATCTCATCGATAAATACAATACATGGAGCCATCTTTCTTGCTTTTTCAAATAACTTTCTAACTCTTGAAGCACCAAGTCCTGCAAACATTTCTATAAATTCTGAACCACTCATAGATATAAATGGTACATTTGCTTCACCAGCAATTGCTTTAGCAATTAATGTTTTACCTGTACCTGGTTTACCACAAAGTAGGACTCCTCTTGGTACTTTAGCTCCCATTTTATAAAATTCTTCTGGTTTCTTTAAGAAATTAACTATTTCAACCATTTCTTCTTTTTCTTCGTCAAGTCCTGCTACATCTTCGAATCTTACATTTGTATCTTTTTCTTCGCTATCATATACCTTACCTTTATCTCCTAGACCTTGCATTTTAAATAGCATTATTATTAATGCTATCATTAATAAAGTTGGTAAAACTGTAAAAATAGTATCTCCAATAGATAATAGTGCATTAGGCTTGTTCTGGATAACTTCCATCTCATTTCCTTGCTCTGTTTTTGTCTGAATATATTCTGTAAAAGCTTGTAAACTTGGTACTATCGTAGTTTTTTCTTCTTCTTCATCTTTCAATTTTACCTTTACTGTAGTACTTCCAGTTGTTAGCTCTATTTTTTCTACTGTATTATTATTTATATTTTGAATTAATTCTGTATATGGTAATACTAATTTGTCCTTTTCTTCACCATTACTACTATAAATTAGATATGCTGCTATAGACAAAGCAATAATAATTACTAATAGTATTATAGAAGAAATCCAAAACTTTTTTGAATCATTGTTGTTATCTTTGTTCTTATTTGAATTTTCCATCAAAATGATATCCTCCTTATCTATACTTCTCCATTAGCTTCTTTTCCTACATTATTATCTTTTTCCTCTTTTTTATCATTTGATTCATCTTCTTTTTTATCTTTTTGTTCATCCTTTTCTTTTGGTTCTTGTTGTTCCTTTTCTTTTTCCTCTAATTGTTGTTTTAATTCTTTTTGTTTTTGTACTATAGTAGTTAATTCCATCTGTTGTTTAATTAGATTTTGACGTATTAAGAAAACAGCTGTAATTACATATATATAAGCAATTCCTCTATACATAATATTAAAATATTTTATTTCAAATCCAGTTGTCATTAGCACTATAGCATATATTAATAAAAGTATAATTGGTAATGTCATAGCATGTACAGAAATATTTACTAGTGCTGAAACTTTCATCCTTACTCTTAGTAGCATTGCAACAATATTACTTAACAATGCAAGAATAATTATATCTAATATACTCATAATTAAATATGTTATAAAGAATCCTAAAAATACTGTAAATGCTAAACTAATACATAATGAAATCATGTTGATACTATTAATATCATTTACAATATCCTGTTTAGTAAATTCATTTTTTCCATATATACTACCAATATCACTCATTGGTATCTCTTGTAAACCTGTTCCTGCATAACTATTTTTCAAATAAACTTTGTCTTTTAGTACAAGTACTCCTATATCATACAAATTTATTTTATCTTTATATTCGTTAATTTTAGTTTCATCTAAATCTTTTGTATCTGCAATAATTAGTACTTGGTCAGCAATATTATCTATTGTGACTGTTTCATCACTTTTAACATCTAATATTCCATTTGAATAAGAAAAATCTGGAATATCACTTGCTATAAAATTCTTTGCATTTGGAATTGTAACAACAACTTGTAAAACAGAAAATACTATTGCAATAATTACCGAAAATAGTATAGCTAATTTTAGAAAATAGAATATTCCTCTTTTCATCTCTTCTAATGCAAAATCTTGATATGAATCAAAATTAAATATACTATTTTTTATACTCTTAAAAAAACCTTGTTTTTTAGTTTTTTCCATTATCTATATAACCTCCTAACTGAAGAATCTACGTATAAAGGATTTGCATTCATTTTAACTTTTTCTCCTATTTTAAAATCTTCTCCTGTTATATCTACAGTAACATGATACATTCCGATTCTTCCTAGTATTGGATATCTTTTGTTATTTATTTCTACATATAATTTTGTATTTTTAAACAAACTCTTTATAGCTTGAATTACATCTCTTACTTTGTTTCCAAATGATAACATATCACTTGAAAGTTTCATATGGTATCCTTCTGCATAACCTGTTGGTACAATAGCAACCTTTGTTTCTTTTTTAGTTGTATACGTATTGGAATATCCAATGTTCCAACCTTTTGGTAAAGTTTTTATTTCAGAAATTTCGCTTTCTAAATAACCAATCTTTTTAAGTCCTAATTTATTTGCTACTGCAACTCTTCCTAAAAAAGCAGAGCCTATTCTTACTGCACTTAGACTCATTTGAGGAAATCTTATAAATGCTGAAGAATTTGATATATGCTTTATAGGAATATTTATTTTATGTTCTTCTATTGTTTTTAGGACTTCTAAAAATCTTTCATATTGAAGGTTTGTCCATTTTTCTTTGTAAAAGGATGTAGAAAAATGAGAGAAAATCCCTTCAATTATTGCAAATTTTTGTAACTCTTTTATATCTTTAATTATTCTTTCTGTATCAGTATATAAATATCCATATCTTCCAAAGCCAGTATCTATTTTTATATGGATTTTAGGCTTTTTATTTACTCTTTTTATAATTTTAATTAATGCCTCTTTTGCTTCTGTGCTTCCAATTGTTATGGTAATATTATTTTTTAGCATATTCTCTAATTCTTGCTCTATCGCTGTGCTCGACATCATTAAAATATCTGCTTTTATTCCGGCTTCACGTAATTTTATAGCCTCTTCCGTACTTGCAACAGCTAAATAATCTATTCCATTATCTATTAAAAAATTGGCATACTCTTCTAAACCTAACCCATAACCGTTGGATTTTACGATTGCTATTATTTTTAATTTATCATTTATTTTTTTTGCATACTCTTTTATCTGTTTTATATTATGCTTTAAATCTTGCTTTTCTATTACTAAAATGCCCATCTTTTCTCCTCTTATGAACTTTAAGCTCCGTCCCTAAAGTTTATTTTTTATGTCTATTCATTAAAAGGCTTCTAACTCTTTTAAACACAGTTTCTGATATTTTATATAATTTATATCTTACTGGTGAGTAATCCATGTGAAGTTCTCCTATAAATTCGGTAAATTCTGCACCAAAACCTTGTTTAAATCTATATAATCCATATTGAGGGTGATTCTCGTCTACAACTCCTGAAACTCCTCTTAGGTCATATATATCGTCACCTCTAGAAATTGCAAGTTTTATCATTTCCCATTGTAATAAATAATTTGGCATTAAATTTCTGTGTTCATTACTACTTGCACCATATAAATACCAAGTTTTATTACCATACATAATAGGTATAACTCCAGAAATTGGTTTACCATCATAATATGCCATTAATACTTTCATATGTTCTGGTGCTAATGCATCATACATTTGCTCGAAGTATTCCAATGGTCTTATCATAAACCCATCTCTTTTGCCTGTTTCTATCATTATTCTATGGAAATCTTTTAAATCTTCTCTATTTCCCTCTTTTACAGTAACTCCTTTTCTTCCAGCCAATCTTACATTATATCTTGTTTTAGAATGAAAAGCTTTAAATATCTCGTCTTCTGTTTTTCCTTTTATATCTAATCTAAATACATATCTAGGTTGAATCTCATCTCTAAAATCTTTTGCGTCATCTTTTATTTTAAATCCTAGTTTTGTTACTATTTCTCTAAATTCTTTATCATCACTTTTAATATCTGGCTCTATCTTTAATACCATCGCATGATATTTCTTAGCTAATTCTTTTGCACCATCTGTTAATTGTTTTAAAACTTTTTCATCGTGAATATCGCAAACTGGTCCTCTTGATGAATACATTAAATATCCGAAAATTGGTATTTTTCTAAGTAAGACACTTAATGAACCTATTATATTATTATTCTCATCTTCAGCTAAAATAACTTCATTTTTCCAAAAATTTTTAACTTTTCCCCATTCTAAAGATTGTTGAAAATTACATCTTTCATGATGTTCCAAAAATTCAGTGTATTTTTGTCTATCTTCTTTACTATTCATATCTAAAAATCTCAATTTAATTCCTCCAATGTACATCTATTTTCATTTTCATATTTTACACTAACTATCTTTTTTTTACAAGTATTTTTCCCCTATTTAAACATTTAAATAGGGGAAGTAACCAGATATGTTATATTAGAACTTTTTTAACTTAAGTATTTAAAAATTTAGCAACATCTTGAATTTCCAAAGCCTGTAAATAGCAATAAGAATATGATTATAAAGAATAATATTTCGCTATCTCCACATCCACAGCACATATTTCCAAATAATCCTCCATTATTGCATCCGCAGTTTGATCCTCTATCTTCTGGCATCCTCTTCCCTCCTTTATTTGGCGAAGCCACTTTTTTATATGATATATTATGCGAATTTCATTTTTTATGTTACAATAGGTATGGATATAAAAAATAAAGAGGTGATTTTTTTGGAACTACTTGCTCCTGCAGGAGATTTTGAATGTTTAAAAGCTGCTGTTCAAAATGGTGCAGACAGCGTATATTTTGGTGCCAGCTCTTTTAGTGCTCGTGCTTTTGCCAATAATTTTGATAATGAAGCTTTAGAAATGGCAATTAACTATGCAAAATTAAGAAATGTAAAAACACATCTAACATTAAATACACTAATTACAGATAATGAGTTTGAAGATGCTATAAAACTTGCAAAACATGCTTATAATTGTGGTATAGATGCAATTATCGTACAGGATTTTGGTCTAGCACGTTATCTAATTCAAAATTTTCCCGACCTTGATGTCCATGGTAGCACCCAAATGACTATTCATAATTTAGAATGTGTGCAAACTTTAGAAAAATTTGGATTTAAAAGAGCTGTTCTTTCTAGAGAATTACCTATTTCTGAAATATATGATATTTGCCATAAAACAAATATAGAAACAGAAGTATTTATTCATGGTGCTTTGTGCCTATCTTATTCTGGTCAATGTCTAATGTCTAGCATGATAGGTGGTCGTTCTGGTAACAGAGGCAAATGTGCACAACCATGTAGACTACCTTATAAAGTAAAAGGTATAGATTCTTCATTTAACTATTTAATGAGTCCTAAGGATTTGTGTGGTTTAGAATTTATTCCAAATCTAATTGATGCTGGTGTCACTTGTTTTAAAATAGAAGGACGAATGAAAAAGCCAGAATATGTTGCTACAGTCACAAGAATTTATCGTAAATACATAGATAAATACATAAATAAAGAAGATTATGAAATAGAGCAAAAAGATATAGATGATTTACTTCAAGTTTTTAATAGAGGTGGATTTTCAGCTGGTCATCTTAAGAATTCTCCAAATACAGACTTTGTTTATCCAGAAAAACCTAATAATGCAGGAATATATATAGGTAATATTTCTAATTATTCTGCACATAAAGGATATGTTTCTTTTACATTAAAAAACAGTCTTTCTATTGGAGATATTATTTCATTTGATAATGACCATAGAAAATATACCGTTTCTGAGTTAATGAAAAATGGACTAAACCTAACTTCTGCATATAAAGGTGAGAAAATAACTGTTGGTAGAATGAAAGGAAAAATATCTATCGGTGCTAAAATTTACAAATTAACAAGTAAAAGTTTATTTAGTACCGCAAATTCTTCTTTTACTAATGCTGAAAATATCAAGACTTATTTAAATGCAAACATCTCAATCAAAGAAGGTGAACCAATTGTATTAAAAGTTTCTACTATTAATAGTAATGATAGTATATATAATAATATTACAGTAACAGAAAAGTCCGAAAGCATACCTGTTCAAGCAATTAACAAACCATTAGATATAGAAAGAATTATTACTCAATTAAAAAAGACTTCTAATACACAATTTGAATTTAATGATATTAGTGTTCAGCTAGATTCTAATTTATTTATACCCAATATTAGCATTATAAATGAACTTAGAAGACAAGCTTTAGCTAATATAGAAACTTGTGCTATACAAAAATTCAAAAGGAATTTAGATATAAAATATTCTCCAACTAGCAATATTTCACCACAAGTTACACAAAAGGATGTATCAGTTTGTTTTAATATCCTAGATGAAGTATTCGATTATACAAAGCTTAATAATTTTAGTAACGCATATATCCCTTTAAAATATTTTTATAATAATAAATATTTTGAGATTATTAATACAATTGCTAAAAAAGCTGATATCTATGTATATATGCCAATTATTATTCGTGGTAACTATAAGAATTTATTAGCAAATTATTTAAGAGCTGCTATAGAAAACTTTGATGTTAAAGGTATTGTTTTTTCTAATATAGGAAATGTTGAATATTTAAAATTTATTAAAGAGCAATATGGCAACAAATTAAAATTAATATCAAATTATACTTTAAATGTTTTTAATGATAATACTATAAAAGAGTTACTTGATTATGACATTGACTTAATAGAAATTTCACCAGAATTAAATAAAACTAATATTTCAGCACTTTGTAATTCTTATGGAGATAAGTTAGAAGTATT
>ERZ779649.1696-NODE-1696-length-11825-cov-3.565760_pt1 | contig 11825 bp, 10 predicted proteins | sample MGYA00511882_ERZ779649 | MGnify/ENA primary metagenome ERZ779649 (study PRJEB29588, sample SAMEA2157793) | human gut metagenome | biome: human gut; feature: human-associated habitat; material: faeces | place: Denmark | collected 2008/2010 ... | reverse complement strand
TGCCCCACATAGAGCACGCTGCACTGCTCGCGGCTTAAAAAGTCCGCGAGCAGGCCGAAATCGCGGTACCACGCTGAGCGCCAGCCGTGAAACGCGATCACAAGGCGCTTGGCCTTTTCGCATTCACGGAGATGGCCCACGAGCGTCAAGCCCTCGCGGTTTTCGAGCAGCACTGTCTCCGTTTCCGAAGACGCAAGCTTTTTCGCGGCGGCGCGCTGCGCCTCACGAGCTGGGCGCTGCCCTTATTTTTGAGTGCCTTGGGCGCTTCGCGCTTCATCGCGACGTCCATCAGCGTTCTCGTCACGCCGTAGGCCGCCGCGCCGTAGAGTGCCGCCGCAGCCGTGACGAATATAGCCGCCTTTGTCGCTTTTTTCATAACTGTGACCTCCTTGTAGCCAAACTGTAAACTCTTATCTTGGGTACTGGACAGGGATATTTTCCCGTGTTATACTCCAAACTAATCTAAGTTCCGGGCGGTTTCGACCGCCCATCTCTTCTTTCAGCGTAGCAAAAACTCCGGCTTTTTGCTACGTTCAGTTTTTCCCGTTTGTATGCATTTCCTGCCGGAAATTTCAATGATCGGAGGAACGCATATTCATGAACGAAGTCAAGTCCCCGAAAAAGCCGCTGCTGTACTACTACTTTGTGGCGATGCTGCTTGTGATGCTCTTCAACTTCATCGCCATGCCGTGGATCTCTGAGCACCAGATCAAGGATGTCGACTACAACACTTTCGTCACCATGACAGAGCAGGGCGAGGTCGGCCGGGTCGAGATCCAGGAGCAGTCCAACCGCATTCTCTTCACCAGCAGCGATGAAAAGACCGTCTACAAGACGGCGATGGTGCCTGACGACGGTTTGGTGCAGCGCCTTTTGGACGCGGGCGTCTCCACCACGGGTGAGGAGATCGAGCAGACATCCACACTTGTCAGCATTCTCGCCTGGGTGCTGCCCATCATCATCTTTGTGGTGGCGGTCTTCCTCGCCTTTGCCACCGGCACGTCCTGGGGTACTTTCTCGATTCTGGTCCCCATCGTCTGCCATGCGTTCCCGGATGGTGAGATGCTGGTCGTCTCCATCGCCGCCTGCCTGTCCGGTGCGGTCTGCGGCGACCACTGCTCGCCCATCTCCGACACCACCATCATGGCCTCTGCCGGCGCGCATTGCAGCCACGTGAACCATGTCTCCACCCAGCTGCCCTACGCCATGACCGCCGCCGCCATCTCGGCGGGCTGCTATCTGCTCTGCGGTGCAGCACAGGCTGTCCTCGGTGATGCCGCCAACACCCTGACCTCCTTCGTGCTGCTGGCCTGTGCCATCGTCATCGAACTCGTCGTGCTCAGCATCGTCAAGGCGCGGATGGGCCATACTGGGAAGGAAGAAGTCACAAAATCTTAACGGAATCGTAGATTTTTGTCTTCCCCTCCGGCGCAAATCATGGTATACTTATCAAAAGAGTAAATTTTTTGAGCTATTTGCTCACTGGAGGAAAACCCCATGCTGGAAGAAGTCTTTCAGGACGTCTATACAAAGTTCAAGCTGCATTTTTATCAGAATGTATTTCAGCGCTTTGCCACCCGCGAAGCCACGCTGACCACGGTGGAGTCCTTCTGCATGGAGGGCATCATGGCGATGGGGGAGCCCACCATTGCAGAGTTTTCCCGCATGATGGGCATCTCCACCCCCAACGCGGCTTATAAAATCGGCAGCCTCGTCAAAAAGGGCTATGTGGAGAAGATCCAGTCCACCACCGACCGCCGCGAATACTTCCTGCGCCCCACCCAGAAATACATCGATTACTACAGCATCAGCTATTCTTACCTGCACACGGTCATCGAGCGTGTGCGCAAGCGCTTCCCGGCTGAGGACTGCGACAAGATGGAGCAGATGCTCTCGGTCATCAGCACCGAGCTGATGCCGGAGCTGGATATGCTGGCCAAGTGCCGCCACCCTGAGGCTCCGGCAGAAGATACCACCCACTGACAAGCACAAAAGGCCCTCCCAGGCAAACCCGGGAGGGCTTTGTTGTTTGCAGGGAGCTTACCCTCTTACAGCACCATAAACAGGGTGCCGGCGGCGACGAGGGCGCAGCCCACCATACTTTTGGCGGTAAAGGGATCGTGGAGGAACACAAAGGCCAGCACCAGGGTGATCACCACGCTGAGCTTGTCGATGGACACCACCTGAGAGGCCCGGCCAAGCTGCAGGGCCCGGTAGTAGCACAGCCAGGACGCCCCGGTGGCCAGCCCCGATAGGATGAGGAAGAGCCAACTCCGGCGGCTGATCTCCCCCATGCCCCCCTGGGCCCGGGTGAGGAACACCATGCCCCCGCTCATGGCCAGCGCCACCACGGTGCGGATGGCGGTGGCCAGAGTGGAGTTGACCCCCTCGATGCCCACCTTGGCCAGGATCGAGGTAAGGGCCGCAAACAGGGCCGAGCCCAGTGCAAATACAAACCACATAAACAGACCTCCGTTTTTGCTGCCCAAAGCGAAGTGCGGCCGCCCCGACGGAACGGGACAGCCGCAGCTTCATGGGAATGTAACAGACAGAGCTTGTCAGGATGTTGAGCTTATGCCTTCTCCTGTGCAGCGTTTGCAGCAGCACGCTTGTTGATCTTGCTCTGGTTATAGACAGAGTAGACGATGACCAGGATAGCGACCGTTGCAAAGACCATTGCGATGGGAGAAGTGGTGATGGCGAAGAAGTTGCCGCGCTGGATGTTCATGTAACGCACGAAGTTCTTCTCGCACATGGGTCCCAGAATGAGGGCCAGCAGGATGGGAGAAAGGGGGAACTCGTACTTGTTCATCAGCCAGCCGATAATACCGAAGGCGACACAGACGCCCACGTCAAAGGCATTCTTGTTGATGGAGAAAGCACCCAGCAGGGAGATGACGAGGATGATGGGGTAGAGCATCTTCTTCTCGACGGAGACGATCTTTGCAAAGAAGCGGACGCCCAGGCAGCCGACGACCAGCATGCAGAGGTTTGCCAGCATCAGAGCCGCAAAGACGCGGTAGACGGTGGGCAGCTCGGTGACGTACATCATGGGGCCGGGGGTGATGCCCTTCATGATGAAGGCACCCAGCAGGATGGCGGTGACGGAGTCACCGGGGACGCCCAGAGACAGCAGGGGGATCATAGCGCCGCCGGAGCAGCCGTTGTTGGCGGACTCGGTAGCAGCAACGCCGTTGGGGATGCCGGTGCCGTACAGCTCGGGGTGCTTGCTTGCAGACTTGCTTGCGCCGTAGGAGACGAAGACTGCGATGTCGCCGCCTGCGCCGGGGATGGCGCCGATGAAGGTGCCGATGAGGCCGCCGGAGAGGATGTTGGGCCAGATCTTCTTGATGGTCTTCCAATCGGGCAGGACGTTGGTGATCTTCTCGTTGGACTTCTGCTCATGCTCTTCGCCGCGGATGATGCGCTCAACGCCGGCGATGACTTCAGAGACAGCGAACAGACCGATCAGAGTGGGGATGAACTGGAAGCCATCCAGCAGGCCGGTCTGCTTGGTGGTGATGAAGCGGGGGATGCCGTTGGTGGGGTCGAGGCCGACGGTGCAGAGCAGCATACCGAAGAAGGCGCTGATGAGGCCCTTGGCCACAGACTTGCCGGAAATTGCGACGATGACCGACAGGCCGAAGACGGCCAGCATGAACATCTCGCCGGGGCCGAAGTTCATGGCCATGTCAGCGACCAGCGGAGACAGGAAGGTCATGACCAGTGCGCCGATGACGCCGCCGCAGAAGGAGGCGAACATGGCAACGGACAGAGCCTTGCCGGCCTGACCTTTCTTACACATGGGGTAGCCGTCCAGCAGGGTGGCGGCTGCGGCGGGCGTGCCGGGGGCGTGGATGAGGATAGCGGAAATGGAACCGCCGTACATACCGCCGCAGTAGATGCCCAGCAGCAGGCCGATGGACGGGATAAGGTCCATGCCGAAGGAGAAGGGGATGAGCAGCGCCACGCCCATGGTGGCGGTCATGCCCGGGATAGCGCCCAGCAGAACGCCGCCCAGTGCGCCGATGAAGGTCATCAGAAGGACCTCGGGGTTGGACCAGACAGTAGCATAGCTGGAAAGAAGCAGACTAAAATCCATAACTGTGCTCCCTCCTTATATCATGTCCACGAGGGTGCGCAGGAAGTTCAGCGGACCCAGCGGAATATTGACGGTAAGCACCTTGTAGAACACCAGCCACATCAGCAGCGGCACCAGAACGCTCACAAGGACCATCTGCACCCAGTTGCGCTTGCCGATGAGGAACATGATGATCATCGAGAGCACCACAGCGCACAGGATGTAGCCACAGCTCTTGAACAGAGCAGCGAACAGCACACAGAGGAGCATAACGAGGTAAGCAGCGGCCACGCCCTTATCCTTGAGGGGATTCAGGGTGCCGACTTCGACAGCAACGGGGTCGGTGGGCTTCATGGTACCCATCAGCTTGAAGATGGACTGGATGAGCAGAACCACCGAGAAGATGAGCATACCCACGATCATGACGCGGGGGAAGGTAGAAGCCTGCACATAGGTGTTGGCCACCTCAGGGAAATTATCGGTCTGGAGCCACGCCCAGATGCCGATTGCGAGGAAAATGATGGAGCCTACCAGATTGGAGAAGGCCATCGTTTTCATTTTGTCTTTGTTCAAAAGGGGTTCCTCCTCTCAATATCTTCTCATAAAAAAGGGCAGGCATGAACTGCCTGCCCCAGCAAATACTCAGAGAGACAAATCAGAGGCCGACAGCGTCCATAGCAGCTGCGACATCGACAGCAGCCTGCTTCAGGTAGTCAGCATAGCCCTGTGCATCCAGATAGGAGATCGCCTGACCGTTGTTGTTCATGAAGGTCACGAAGTCAGGGTCCTCGATGGCAGCGGCGCAGGCCTCTTCCAGACGGGTCATGATGGCATCATCAACGCCCAGAGGAGCGGCCATACCGCGCTGGGTGTAGTAGGTGATGTCGTAGCCCTGCTCCTTACAGGTAGGAACATCGGGGAAGACGGGGTTGCGCTCTTCGTCCATGACGCCCAGGCAGATCAGGTCGCCGGACTCGATGAAGCTGCGAGCTTCGGCCAGAGAGACGGTAACGCCCTGAATGAAGCCGCCGGCTGCGTTCTGGACAGCGGTAGCAGCGCCTTCCTGATAGGTGATCATCTGGATGTCGATGCCGGTAGCGCTCATCAGGTAGCCGCCAGCGATGTGCCAGACAGAAGCGTTGGAAGAACCGCCCATCTGCACCTCACCGGGGTGAGCCTTGCAGTAATCAATGAAACCGGGCAGGTCGGTGATGCCGTTGTCAGCAGCCCACTTTGCGCCGACGGTGATGGCAGCTGCGTCGGTGTTGACGCGGCACAGGGGAGCGTAATTCTCCCAGGTCAGTTCACTGGTGCCCAGCTTCTTATAGGTAGCCAGCTCGAAGGTGATCATACCGATGGTGTAGCCGTCGGTGTTGGCATCTGCGATAGCCTGATGGCCCAGGATGCCGCCGCCGCCAGTCTGGTTATCGACAGTCAGGGTGACGCCCAGGTTCTTGCCCATAGCCTCGCAGAATGCGCGCAGGCAGGAGTCCGTGCCGCCGCCTGCAGACCAGGGGCAGATGACGGAAATACCCTTGGTGGGGTAGTCGGTGGACTTGCCGCCGGCAGCGGTGCTGGCAGCAGTGGAAGCTGCAGTAGAGGTGGCAGTGCTGCTGGAAGAACCGCCGCCGCAGGCTGCCAGAGCAGCACCAACAGTCACGCGGTCAGGACGCCAGCTGCACCCACAGCAGCAGAAGCTGCGAGGAAGTCACGACGAGAGATCTTTTTCATTTCTTGTTACCTCCGATTCACGTTGCGTTTATCCGTATTATGGCAGCGCCGTGCTTTGCTCACAGCGCCATTCCTTCCGCATACGGGTCGCCTTTGGATATTATGATAACGCATATTTTCTCATCCCGCAATTAGATTCAAGCACAAATTTTTTAGGCAATGTTTGTACAAAGTGACCCGTTTGATTGGTTTTTGAAGCCTTCTGCAAGCCTTCCTTTCGATTCTTAGCTCTTATATCCAAAATTCTTTGCTGATGTATTTTTGATGCATACAGTCATTCTGAAAATCCATCTGTTCATCGTCCAGATTTCGTTGTATAATGTATTGTATAAAAATATTGTATATTATAAAGATACAGCAGCCAGCCGCCCGCGCGGCCCGTTCGGAGGCGACGTTTTCATGCTTTACCGCATCTGGCCCCTTCTCAAGGAAGTATATCATTACGAAAAGCATTCTACGCTGGACTCAGACTACCTGCGCCAGGTGCTGACGCTGGCGGTCGTCGTGCTTTTTGCGCTGAATTTCAGCTGCAACGGCCTCGACAAGCCCGTCGTCTTCGTCCTCACCGGGCTCACCAGCCTTGTGCTGCTGATGGTGGAGTGGCTGCTGCCCCGGGCGAAAAACGAAAAGCATCTGGTCATGTTCTCAAACACGGCCCTTATCTTCATAGGCCTGCTGCTTCTGGTCTGGAACGAGAACGACGGCTTCCAGAACCTGTGGTTCTTCCTGATGCCGGCTACTCTTTTCGTGCAGTCGGGGCTGCCCATCGGCCTGCCGTTCTGCACGGCCTACGGCCTCGCGGCCACCTGTTTTTTGTGGCTGGGTCCCCTCGTCGGCAGCACACTCTACCGCCGGGACTATGCGCTTTTCTACCCCGCAGCCTACTGGTCGTTCTGTCTGCTGATGATAACAGCGGACATCTTTTACAAACACTACCGCATCCAGCAGGAGCAGAGCGAAAAAGAGATGGAACGTGAGGTCCATGCCACCATCTGCGAGGCCCGGCAGCTGATGGTGAGCTCTGTGGCCGCCATCAGCCAGATGATAGACGAAAAAGACCGCTACACCAGCGAGCACTCCCACCGGGTGGCCGAATATGCCCGCCTCATCGGGGCGCATATGGGCTTCGCCGGCAAGGAGCTGGACAGCCTCTACCGGAGCGCCCTGCTCCATGACATCGGAAAGATCGCCGTGCCGGACGCCATCCTCAACAAACCCTCCCGGCTGACGGACGAGGAGTTCGACATCATGAAGCAGCACACCGTCTGGGGCCGAAAAATTCTCGAGGGGCTGGAATTTCTGCCTCAGGCCGACTGCGGTGCCAGCTACCACCACGAGCGGTTCGACGGCAAAGGCTACCCCGCCGGGCTGAAAGGCGGGCAGCTACCGGAGATGGTCTGGATCATCAGCGTCGCCGATGCGCTGGACGCCATGGGCTCCGACCGGTGCTACCGCGGCCACTGCGACAGGGACTACATCATCGGAGAGTTCCGGAAATTGAGCGGGACGCAGTTCGAGCCTGCGGCGGTCAAGGCCGTGGTGGAGCTGCTGGAAAGCGGAGAGATAGCGGTGCAGTGACGCGCCAAAAGGATGTTTTATGAACAAGGATACGCTTGAACGACTGCGCGAGACGGTACTCGTCCCCCATGGCGACCCGCAGCTGGTCCTCTACACCAAGCTCGTCGTGGGTCTGCTCTGGCTGGTACATCTGCCGCTGGGGTTTCTGTACGGTGCGCCGCTGCCGTTTTATCTTCTGCTGGGCGGCATGATGCTTCTGGACGGCGTCAACCTCTTTCTGTCCCGCCGCAGTGCCAGCCGGGCGTGGGAGCTGGGTGCAGCGCTGGCGTTTCTGGTCGGCAGCGCCCTGCTTTTCCAGAAGGCTTATGTGGGGTATTTCAGCTGGTTTTTCCTGCTGATATTCTCCTTTTCCTGCACCTTCGCGCTGGGCCTCGTGGACGGCACTTTTATCAACCTTCTGAGCTTTCTCTGGGTGATGGCCTGCCTGCGCGGCGGGCTCATCCCCGACCCCGCCGCCCTCTACGGCGAGAGCTTCGTGCGCCGTTTCCCGTTCCTTTACATCTGCATCCTCGGGGTGGCCTACATCATCATGTTCTCCATCCAGCGCTACTGGGTGGACAAGGCCAAACGCCATCTTTTATTGCAGCAGCGCATCGACGCGGAGAAGGGCAAACTCTCGGAGATGTCGCTGAAGGTCATCACGGCCATGTACAGCGCCCTCAGCTCCAAGATCCCCGAAATCGACCTCCACTGCCAGCAGACCGCGGAGCTGACGCAGGAGATGGCCCGCCGGATGGGTCTGGATGAGGCCGCCTGCCGGGACGGCTACTATGCGGGCCTGCTGCACGAGGTCGGCACCGTGGGCCTGCCCGATGATGTAGTATTGCAGCGGAACATCACCGAGGAGCAGTACCAGCTCTACAAGACCTATGTAGAGCGGGGCTGCCGCATCATTCAGGAACTCCAAATCGTAGACCGGGTGGCCGAAACCGTGCGGTATCACCGCGAAAATTACGACGGCACCGGCTATCTTGAGGGGCTGCAGGGCGAGGCCATCCCGCTGCTGTCCCGCATCCTCGCTGTGGCCGACTTCACTGACCGCCACCGCCGCCGGGGCGAGACGGACGCCCAAATTGCTGCGGCCCTCCGCGAGTGTGCCGGACATGCGTTCGACCCACAGTGCGTGGAAGTCATGTGCGGAATGCTCACTGAAAGGACGTAAAAAGGAGGATGCTCCATGCCGGACGAAAAGATGAAATATCCACTGCTGGAATTCGAATATGATAAAAAGCTTTATGAGGAGCTTTTGACGCTGAATCCGCATCCGGAGTTCGTTGATAAAGACCTCACCGCACCGGAAAATTATACACACAAGGATTTTGGAACATATAACGGCGATGCTCTGAACGCCTTGTTCCATGCTGCGAACATCATTAGGCAGTTGGATGGCTTTTTCCCAGAAATCATCAGCCACTCGAGTTCCATCCCCGAGTCACTTTCCAATTCCCTCAATCCTTATCTGGAAAGTCTCTGTCAGGATGTCAAGAATTACTGTACCTGTGTAAAGCTCGGGAACGGCTTACAAGCGCGTCTTCAAGAGCTGATGGAAGTTCTTCTTTTTTATGGACAGGCCGATTTTGTCTATGAACAGGTCATCGAATGGAATAAAGCTGAAAACGAAGGAAAGCCTTCACCGCGAAAAACTTTCTTTGACTTCAAGTGGCTCTATATCAAACAAGGTGACCGCTTTCTGTTTCTGGAAATGGATGTTCCCCGTGCAATGAAATTTTATTCTCTTGCCATGCTGACATGGAAAGTTGACCCTTCTGAAACTCGGTCATCTATTGACGGAACAACATTCGACTATCCCCGTGCAAAAGAGACAGCTGAATTTCTAAAGAATTTCAACTATCTTCTTTATTCTTTGCTTGCAAACAAGTGTGTCTATATTCCTTATCCTCGCAAGGAAACTCCTCCTATACTAAAGGATGCTTATGACGCCTACAACCAGCTAATGAAAGCAGGTGATTTTTCTCAAGATTTGGGAGAAAATCGCAAGCTCATTGCATCTATAATAACTTCCGCACAAAAATCACTGAATCTGCTCAGTATTCGCAATTCGTCAGAGCGTCATCACCTTCGGATGACTTTTCTGCTCGTAAATGCATTGATGAAAAAGAGCCTTATCACAGAACTTTTTGATTTAGCGTGTGACTTAAACAACGAAGCCTTTGAAGCATCTGTTCTGGATAAATCTCACTTTTTTGAAGGTACTCCATTTTACCCATTGCGAGAATATGCAGTATCTTTAGAACGTGGTGAAGGAATTCCCCTGTATCCAACTCTCCTGCGTCTTGCCAGAGCTGCTTTTCTTGCCGGTCAACTCACAAATAAACTGAGGGTATTCTATCTTCCCGATAAATTGGCATACTACACATCCGCCGATGTTTTTTCCTATATGCTTCCTGAAAAGTGCAAAGATGAAAAAGCTGACCGTCTTGGGAAGTTGACTGTCATGCATCTGTCCTACATGAATGACCCAAATGAAGGAAAAACACTGCGTCAGACAGTTTATCCGTCGGAGCAGAATTCCGAAAAAAAGAAGCGCAAATCCTTGAATGTCCCCTTTGTTTTTGTAAAATGTTTTACCACACACATCGACTATCTTCCCATGTGGGAGATGTACGGCGACCACGCACAAGGCTGCTGTCTCGTTATTGATTGGAACCGCACAAAACCTCTCGCTAATACTGCGGAGCCACCTCTTTACCGCGTCTGCTATCTGAACCGGGACGCAAGTGGAAACTATGAAGTTTCACCAGAGTACAACAGAGGATTGGAGAATGTCTGTGGTGTTATCAATAATAACCTTGAAGAACTACGCGACGCTGTTAAAGATATAGACGTATCGGAATGGATTTATCTGGACAAATTACTTGGCCCAGCACTTTACCTCTTCAAAGACAGCAGCTACAGCTACGAGCAGGAGCTGCGGGTCATCTACCAGACGAAGGACAACATCCTCCATACCGACAGCGACAAACCGTGGCTTTTCGTGCAGACACCTTTTCCTCTCCAATTAGACGAAGTCATTCTGGGACCGAAGTTCCCGGACGTCAGCACCCGGGTGCCGTACTTACAGGAGCAGCTCGACCTGATGTGCGAAAAGACCGGCACGGAAAAGCCACGCATCACTCTTTCTGAAATCGACTACCGTTGACACAAAAACAGCCCGCAGGCCGGATTTTTGTCCGTCCGCGGGCTGTTTTTATTTCCTGCGAATCATACCTTCCCGGCACCCTTGTCCAGTATCTTGTCGAAGCGGGAAAAGAAGGTGATGGCTGTAATGGTCGCTGCCAGAATATCACTGACCGGCTCGGCGAGAAAGACGCCGAGGCACTTATCTGCCGTGAAGCAGGGCAGGATAAAAATCAGCGGGATAAGCAGGATGATCTTCCGCAGACAGGCCAGCAGGAGGCTGACTTTGGCCTGACCCAGCGCCATAAAGCTCTGCTGGCAGGCGATCTGAACGCCCATGGCGAGGATGCCCGCCATGTAGATGCGCATGGCCCATGTGGTGTATTCGATGAGGGCGGCATCCGAGGTAAAGATGCCCGCCACCACGCCGGGGACCAGCATCATGAGCAGCCAGAACAGGGTGGTATAACCGAAGCAGAGGGTGAGCTGGAAGCGGAACGCCTCCTTGACGCGGGGCTTTTTGCCTGCGCCGAAGTTGAAGCTCATCACCGGCTGGCCGCCCTGACAGATGCCCTGAATGGGCAGGGTGCACAGCTGGGAGGCGCTGGTGATCACGGTCATGGCACCCACAGCCACGTCGCCGCCGTAGCGGGCCAGACTGGAGCTGAAGCTGATGGAGAGCAGACTCTCGGTGGAAAGCATCACAAAGGTGGAGATGCCCAGTGCCAGCACCGGCAGGATGACCTGCTTTTCCGGGCGCAGATAGTCCTTGCGCAGGCGCAGGATCGTCTTTTTGCCGGTGAGGAATTGCAGGATCCACGCCGCGCCCACAGCCTGACTGAGCACCGTAGCAATGGCTGCGCCCTGCACGCCCAGCCCGAACCCGAAGATGAGGATGGGGTCCAGAATGATGTTGATCACGGCACCGATCACGGTGGTGAGCATGCTGGTCTTGGCAAAGCCTTGGGTGGTGATGAAGGGATTCATGCCCAGCACCAGCAGCACGAACACCGAGCCGAGAATGTAGAGGCGGCTGTAGCTCAACGCATACGGCAGGGTGGCGTCACTGGCACCGAACAGCCGCAGCAGCGCGGGCGCACCCGCATAAAAGCCGATGGTCAGCACCACTGCAAAGAGCATCAGCACCGTAAAGCTGTTGGAGATGATCTTTTCGGCCTGCTGCCTGTCCCCCTGCCCCAGAGCAATGGCGGTGCGCGGCGCGCCGCCCGCGCCCACCAGCATGGCAAAAGCGTTCAGCAGCATCAGAATGGGTGTGAACAGCCCCACGCCGGTCAGC
>ERZ779649.1693-NODE-1693-length-11834-cov-2.732830_pt1 | contig 11834 bp, 8 predicted proteins | sample MGYA00511882_ERZ779649 | MGnify/ENA primary metagenome ERZ779649 (study PRJEB29588, sample SAMEA2157793) | human gut metagenome | biome: human gut; feature: human-associated habitat; material: faeces | place: Denmark | collected 2008/2010 ... | reverse complement strand
TCTTTGATATTTGCAACAACAGACTCTGTTGTAAGCAGTGTAGATGCAACAGATGTTGCGTTCTGTAATGCTGTTCTTGTAACTTTAACCGGGTCAAGGATACCATTCTCAACCATATCTACATATTCTTCGGTTGCTGCGTTGAATCCGATACCGTCTTTGGACTCTTTTACTTTGTTGATGATAACAGCACCCTCAAGACCTGCGTTTGCAGAAATGTAGTATAACGGAGCTTCGAGAGCTTTTAAGATAACCTTTGCACCGGTCTTCTCATCACCCTCTAAGGTGTCAGCTAACTCTGCAACAGCTTTGGTTGCATGGATATATGCAGAACCGCCGCCTGCGATGATACCTTCTTCTACTGCTGCTCTTGTTGCATTTAAAGCATCTTCCATACGAAGTTTTGCTTCTTTCATCTCTGTCTCAGTTGCTGCACCGACACGGATGACTGCGACACCGCCTGCTAATTTAGCAAGTCTCTCCTGTAATTTCTCTTTATCGAACTCAGATGTTGTCTCCTCGATCTGTCCACGGATCTGGTTTACTCTGCTTGCGATTGCATCTTTGTCACCGGCACCGTCAACGATTACTGTGTTCTCTTTCTGAACTTTGACAGATTTTGCACGGCCTAACTGATCCATCGTTGTGTCTTTTAATTCCAGACCAAGATCAGAGCTGATTACCTGACCACCTGTTAAGATTGCGATATCTTCAAGCATTGCTTTTCTTCTGTCGCCATAACCAGGTGCTTTGACAGCTACTACGTTGAATGTACCACGCAATTTGTTGACAATCAATGTGGTAAGTGCCTCACCCTCGATGTCCTCAGCGATGATGAGTAATCTTGCGCCGCTCTGTACGATCTGCTCTAACAGAGGAAGAATCTCCTGAATGTTGCTGATCTTCTTATCTGTAATTAAGATGTAAGGATCATCTAATACTGCTTCCATTTTGTCCATATCTGTGCACATGTAAGCAGATACATAACCACGATCAAACTGCATACCTTCTACTAAGTCAAGCTCTGTCTGCATTGTCTTAGATTCCTCGATTGTGATAACACCATCGTTGGAAACTTTTTCCATCGCGTCGGCTACCATGTTACCTACGTTCTCATCTCCTGCAGAGATTGCAGCTACTTTTGCGATCTGGTCTTTTCCGTTTACTTTGGAAGACATTGCAAGGATTGCTTCTACAGCTTTATCTGTTGCTTTCTTCATACCACGGCGAAGGATGATCGGGTTTGCACCTGCTTCAAGGTTCTTCATACCTTCCTGTACCATTGCCTGTGCTAAAACAGTTGCTGTTGTGGTACCATCACCTGCAACATCGTTTGTCTTTGTTGCAACTTCTTTTACAAGCTGTGCACCCATGTTCTCGAATGCATCTTCTAACTCGATCTCTTTTGCGATCGTAACACCATCGTTTGTGATCAGTGGAGCACCGTAGGATTTGTCAAGTACTACGTTTCTTCCTTTCGGTCCTAATGTTACTCTTACGGTATTTGCCAGTTTATCTACACCTGCACCTAATGCTGCTCTTGCTTCTGTGCCATATTTAATTTCCTTTGCCATATCTGTCTACCTCTTTCTGAATTTATTAATGATAAAAATATGTTTTACTCTACAACTGCGAGAATATCATTCTGTTTTACAATGATGTATTCTTCTCCGTCTAATTTTACTTCTGTTCCTGCGTATTTCGAATAAATTACCTTCTGACCTGCTTTTACCTGCATGGTAACTTCTTTTCCATCAACCATTCCACCAGGACCAACTGCGATAACCTCTGCCTCCTGTGGTTTTTCCTGTGCACTGCTTGTAAGGATGATACCTGATTTTGTAGTCTCCTCTGCCTCACACTGTTTTAATACGACTCTGTCGCTTAATGGAACTAATTTCATGTTGCTTACCTCCTGCTTATGATCATCTGTTTTATTTCTTTTGAGTAGTTATTAGCACTCATTTCTTTTGAGTGCTAACTTATGGTTCATATAATAGATTTTTATATTTGAATCTGCAACCAAATATATTTCTATTTATAATTATTTATTCCAATATTTTCTTATTTTTTCTCTCTTTTTCTCGTTTTTTTATAAGTTCACTCATTTTCTGTGATTTTATACTTTTTTTATTTTTTCAACGGAGACTGTTTTACCGTGCGTTTTACGGTCTGTTTTACCGTCTCCTTCATTGCTTTATTTCCTTCCGTCCAAAGCAGTTTTAAGGCTCTTGAAAACAGTTTCTGCCGCTCCGGTGAAAGTTTACTGGTTTCCTTCATCAGTTCCTGTATTTTCTTCCATTTACTGTGGTAAAAATCATCTACCGTGCGGATCCCGACTTTTTCGATCATATCAAATGCTGTCTCTACGATCTGTGCTCTCTCTTCCTCGTCTAACTGGTAAATCCATGATTTCATCGTTTCATCCAGCAACAGGCTCTGCGCCGCAACCTGATCTACATGTACAAAAGATCTTCCGAGTACCTCCCATGACATGGCATCGTGCTGCTGGATCCCGCTGTTTGAGCTCTTGACAACTTCAAACGACTCCTGATGCTCTAAGAGCATTCCGACAATGGAAGATTCCGGCAGGATCGTGTGCAGCTTTGGCAGCATGCGCTGGTACTCTGTGCTTTCCACCATATCGCTCCGGAATCCCGGACCATCATTGCTGTACACATTTAAAATCTGGTTCTGGATCTGCGGATCACATTTTACGGAGGCATACACGGCAAAATTTCCACCCTTTGAATGGCCGCCGACACGCACCCTCTGCTTTTTGTCTGTCACTGCACGGTTCAAATATTCCACTGCCCGGAGCTGTCCCGGCGTTTCTGACAGATAACCCATATTAAAATCTTCCCGCCAGCCCGTGATCGTGTTGTCCGTTCCACGAAATGCCACATACAGGCATCCGGCAGTTCCACACAGACCGCCGAAAACTGAAACTGTTCCTCATCCCGGATCTCGTTGACATAGCAGCGTAGTTTTACATCCGAAAAACGTTTTGTTTCTGCCATTTTCTCCATAACAAACGGAGCCGATTTCGTCATGGATACCCGCGCTAAGATTTCGTCTTTATCATTCTTTTCCCAAAATTGTCCGGATGCCTCCTTAAGCGGTACTGCCGGCGCATTTTCCTCTGCAGTAACGATCCCCTCAAAATCAACATATGCAAGCTGCGCTAAAATCAGATTATCAACTTCATTAAATTCATCTGCCTCAAACGATAAATCACCACGCCAGTCCATATAATCCATGATATTTGCCATTGTTTTCCCCCTGTCTTTTATTTAAATCAGCCCATAATGTTTCAGTCCGTTCCAGATCCCATCTTTATGGATATCTGTGGTAACAAATTCTGCCGCATTCTTTGCCACATCCGTACCATTTCCCATGGCAATCCCATGTGCCACAAATTCAAGCATTTCCACATCATTAGCGCTATCCCCGAATGCATAGGTATCTTCCTTTGCGATTCCAAGAGACGCACAGAGGCGCTCAATGCCGCTTGCCTTTGAATGCCCCGCCTGCCCGATCTCTAATATTCCATCCGGCTCATGGACGATCATATCAAACTCCGTTCCCAGTTCTTTTCTGACAAGTTCTACATCTGCATTTCCAAGTTCCGCACTCAGCTTATTTACCTCATATTGTGCAGTCCCGGTAATACTTTTTAAGTTTTCCCCAAGCTCATTTCTCAGATAAATGACATATGGATCGTCGGCAAAATCTTTTTCATCCACATAAATATAGTTCGGTCCCTCTAAGACCATCGGGATCTGATGTTTCCGCAGCACTGCAAGGATATGCCCGATCTGTTCTTTCGTCAGCAGCAGTTCAAACAGCTTTTCCCCCTCAAACTCGATATGTGTGCCGCACGCTGCCACGATTCCGTCAAATCCAAGTGCAAGTAATTTGGGACTTTTAATATTTGACCGGCTTCTTCCACTGCATAGAAATGCATAATAACCATTTTTTCTGAGCTCTTTTAATGCTTTTTTTGTACTTTCCGGAATATTCATTTTAAAATCCCACAAAGTACCGTCTATATCAAAAAATACTGCTTTTTTCATTGTCGATTATCTTTTCCCTTTCTGCTGTGTTGTTTTTTATTCTAACAGAATTCATTCCTTAAGCAAAGTCTTTTCCTGTCTGAAACACGAAACCTGAAATGGACGGCTGCTGTTCAGACACAAAAATGCCGCGCAACTCTATTACAGGTCACGCGGCATAAATATGCACATGATTCTACTCGCGATGCAATGCCCCGCTCATATTATTCGCGATGCAATGCTCCGCTCGTTTTACTCGCGGTGCATGGAGAAGCTTTCCATGTCATAATTCTTTAAGTTGTCATGGATCGTACGGTCGTCTGCCTGTCCGATCAGTGTATCACGATTCTTCTTGGAAGAAACCTGATCATTGAATGCACTTGGACCACCGACACAGCCGCCTTCACATGCCATACCTTCGATGAAGTCTTCCGGCAGTCTTGCTGCTTTTAACAGAAGTAATGCTTTCTTACACTCTGCCGCACCGTTTGCCTTGCATACGGTTGCTGCGATCTCATCGTTAGACTCTTTTAAACTCTCAAGTACTGCAGCTGTTACACCGCCGGAGTTTGCAAAACGTTTACCAAATGTAGAAGCTGTCTGGTCATCGTTTGCACATGGCTGTAACTCAACACCTTTTGCTTTCATCATTGCACGGATCTCGCTGTAGGTCAATACATAGTCAGCATTTCCCTCGATCTTCTGATCTGCGACCTCGGACTTTTTCGCAACACAAGGTCCGATAAATACGGTAATTGCTTCCGGATCTTTTGCCTTGATCAGACGTGAAACTGCACACATCGGAGATACTGTTGTGGACACGCACTCTGCTAATTCCGGATAATGTAAACGTACCATATTTACGAATGCCGGACAGCAGGAAGTCACTTTCTTATTTCCCTCTTTATATGCCTCAGCCCACTCTTCTGCCTCATAAGCTGCTGTCATATCTCCGCCAAGACCTACATCATAGAAATCTGTAAATCCCATCTCTTTCATGGCTTTCTTCCAGCTTGCCATGGTGATATCAACACCAAACTGACCTTCTGTTGCCGGAGCTGCCATTGCATATATATGCTTACCTGCTTTTAAAGCCTCGATAACCGGTACAATAAATGTTTTGGATGCGATTGCTCCAAACGGACAGCTGTGGATACATTTACCGCAGCGGATACATTTTTCTTTGTCGATCACGGAAATGCCATACTCATTGTATGTAATCGCATTAACCGGACAGCTGAATTTACATGGTCTCTTTAAATGTGCGATTGCATTGTAAGGACATGCCTGTGCACATCTTCCACACTCTTTACATTTGGAAGGATCAATATGGGAGCGGTCTCTTCCCGGCTCAATTGCGCCAAATTTACATGCATTGACACATGCTTTTCCAAGACAATTCTGACAGTTTTCTGTTACTGTATAACTGGAAATCGGGCAATCCTCACATGCGGAACTGATAACCTGGATCACATTTCCATCATCCTCTGCACCCGGTGCCTTGCCCTCTGCTAAACGGACTCTCTGACGGATGATCTCCCTCTCTTTATAAATACAACAGCGAAACTGCGGTGTCGGACCTGGAATGAGTTCTGTTGCGATGTGGTCTCTCTCTTCTTCAAGTCTGCCTTCAAATGCAAGCTTTGCGACTGTGTAGAGTACATCGTGTTTGATTTTAATCACATTTTCATCTGCATACATCGTGTTTTACCTCGCTCATCTTATCTTTGTTAACTTTTTAACCATCTTAGACATTATATATTATCTGTATGGAAATTCAAGTACTTCGCATGTTTTTATTGAGAAACACAGTAAGTTTTTCACCTCTTATTGAGAAAAAGCGCCTTTCATGCTATAATTAAGCTGTTCGTCTGCCTGACGATCATACATTTTACAAAGGACTAAGAAGGTACTGCCTGTACAAAACCGGAGATTTTTATGAATACATTTTCCAAACTTTACGATACAGAATTGCACAATCAGGAGATCAAATCAAATAAACGGACTTTAATGGGGTTTTGCTGGTTTTTCCTGACACTGCTGCTTGTCTGGGTTTTAACCATGATCAATTTCTTTCTGATCAGTAAATTTTTAATCAGTCTTTCACTGGGATTTACGGTACTCTTACTCATTCCTCCTGTCATTATCTATAAAAAGGCCGATCTCTCAAGTCCATGGATCAAATATTTATTTCTGGCATTGATCAGTATCATCTGCTCGATCATTACCGCACTGCTTACCTATCATGCAGTTTTGATTTTCGTTATGCCACTGTTATTTGCGATCCAGTACCGGAAACGTCAGGCGCTCTGGTTTTCCTTTATTTTTAACACGATTACCATGTTTATCAGTTCCTATGTGGGATTTTATTACGGACTGTGTGACCTGAATCTGCTCTTAGAGAGCACCCATACAAGAAACTGGTACCTGCAGACTATGACCGGTTCTTTTCTGCAGATTCCTTTTAATGAAAATCCTATGTTTATCATTGCCGTCTTTGAAGTTTTGCCGCGTACACTGATCCTGCTTATTTTTACGATCATGCTTCAGTATACTATCATCAGGAGTCACAATGATGCCCTCAGGATTGCAGAGCTTACCTATCGCAAGGATATGGATGCCCGCACAAAGCTTTATAATAAGAATAAATACGAAGATATGGCTGTAAATTATTATCCATCCGTCGGATGTATTGCCGTTGCATTCTGGGATCTGAACAATTTAAAAATGATCAATGATAACTTTGGACATGCTGTTGGCGATTCCCTGATCCAGACCATGTCAGAGAAATTGCTTGCCGTTTCCAATGAAAGATGCCGTACTTACCGTGTCGGCGGTGATGAATTTCTGCTGATCCTTGATGATCCGGCACCTGGTGAAATAAACCGGATCGTACAACAGGTAAAAACGGAACTCTCTTCCGGCACTGGCACTACCGGTCTCCGTATCCTTGCTGCAGTCGGTTCGGCAGAAGGATGTGGAGCCGATATCCGTTCACTTGTAAAAAAAGCAGATGCCGCCATGTATTCAGACAAGGCAAAGAGCAAGGAGGGCAGATCATGATCTATATTCTTACAGCATGTTTAGTTTTGGTATTTCTTTTGTTTTTCACTTCCTATCTGCTATATCGCGGTGTCTTTTATTATCCGCAAAAAAAGCATGTCGACCCGTACCAGATACCGGATGACATGCTCTATGCCCCTTATAAAAATGCTATGCTCCATCTTCTCCATGAAATGGAGCAGACTCCCTATGAAGAAGTTTCTATCCGGTCACAGGATGGTCTGTCTCTGTGCGGCAGACTTTATCTGTTTCGTCCGGATGCACCGCTTATGCTCTTTTTTCATGGATATCATGGAACTTTTCTCTGGGATGGTCTGGGATCTTTTCGCTTCTGCAGGAAAAATCATATCAACCTTCTTGTAGTCGATGAGCGCAGCCACGGGAAAAGTGCCGACCAGATCATTACCTTTGGTATCCGGGAATGCAAGGATGTAAAATGCTGGGCAGATTACGCTGCAAAACGCTTTCCGGAAAAATCCCTGATCTTATCCGGTGTATCTATGGGGTCTGCTTCTGTCATGATGGCATCTGTTCTCTCCCTGCCGTCTTCTGTGAAAGCCCTGATCTGCGACTGCGGATACACTGCCCCTGCCGAAATTATCAAAGAAACCATACGGTCTTTTCATCTGCCGGTTTCTTTCTGTTATGCCCTGCTGCACTTTGGCGCACGCATTTTCGGGCACTTCAATCTCAGTGAATCAACCGCATTATCTGCCGTAAAACAGACAAAACTGCCCATTCTCTTTATCCATGGGGATCATGATTCCATCGTTCCACCAAAAATGTGCGACGAACTTTATGATGCCTGTGCATCCAGAAAGAAAAAACTGATCATTACAGGCTCCCAGCACGCTGTCAACGCAATGGCTGATTTTGATTCCTATGAACGGGAGATCATGAATTTTCTCAAAGAATCCGGAATAAAGATTTAAAACCCAAAACCGGCAAACTCTCCAAATAATTCTAACAGCTCAAAGCCGTTTAGCTTCATAAGATTACATTCCTCTCCCGTCAGTTCAGATATCTGGCAGCCTTTTTGCACAGAGATCCTGCCACTCAGACTGTCCGTATCATCCGATTCAAACGTAATTGTTCCGTCCTTTGCTGCAAGGTTTCCGCTAATATTTGTCTGAATCGTTGTCGTTTTCTCCCCCGTCAAAAATGCGATTTTCATATTCTGTGTCCGGAAATCACCTCCCAGGAACAGAACATCTATATTCTGTGCATTTTCATCCTCCTCATAATTTACAGAAACAGCCGCAAGCTTATTCTGATACAAATATACACTGCATTCCATCTCCCCGGCCGCAGATATTTTATCATAAAATACCATAAAAACTTTTCCCACCGGATCCGCAGATATTTTTGTCCCGTCCCCGTAATTTTTCTTCACGGTCTTCTCCGCTGCCTCTAATACATTTTTGACATTATCCTTGCTGATTGTAAACTGATACCCCGCACAGTTTCTTTTCTGACCATCAATTTTAAATTCTTTTTTTTCTGTTTTCTTTATTTTCAGTTTGTTAAATTCTTTCCGCACCTCTTTTAATATATCTGTTCCGATTGTTTTCTGCTCATTTCCACCATATAGTTCTTCCAAAATGGTATCGAAACGTTCCAGCTTTTCCGAACCGATCTTTTTCGCAAGATATCCACTTTTTCCGCTGTTCTTATAATCGTATGTAAATACTTTCGAGCTCAGTGACAGAAGCTGTGTTTTCAGCTCTTTTTCATCCAGTGTCATTACAAATTCCAGATCCGGCAGCTTATCTAAATCTATCGTTCCCTTTAACTGTTTCTGATCGGAAACGGATGCATATTCTGCCTGGATTTTCTGCTCTTTCCATTGTCCGTCCATCGAAACGGTGTAATCCTCATCCTTTGAAACATCTGCGGTTTCCGGCTGATCCTTGATCGTATGATATGCTGCATATAAAATCTTATCACCTTTTCTTAAAAAGAAACCATTCTTTATCCCTGCAAACAGTACGATTGCCAGGATTACAATAATTCCCGCAGACAGCACCCATATTTTCTTTGAAAATTTTTTATGATCATTTTGCTTTTCCATTGTAAGCCTCCATTTAGATCCTGAAATATCAAATTCATTTTTCCCGTTTTCTTTTTATCCGGTTTATTTTATTCTTTTTTTCATGCCTTGTAAACCTGTTTTCAACTATTTTTATTTCCATTTGTGCTGCTTTCTAATACAATGTTTTCATCCGTACAATAAGCCTCTATACAATAAAAACGCCCCGGTATTACATCCAAGTAACACCGGAGCGCTCTCCTGCCTGTCTGTTCTGTTTTCTAATCCAACAGATTCTGCATACTCTTTAAACTGATCAAAAGTGTTGATGTATTATGCAGTAACGCCGATGTGGTCGGCTGTAAAATTCCTGCAACACCACATAATATTAATCCCAAATTGAAACTTACGATAAAGCGGTAATTGCCGCGGATCCGTTTCATCAGGCTGTCCGATAACAGCTTTAATGTTACGATCTGATAAAGATCATCCGAACCAACTGTAATATCAGCGATCTCTCTTGCGATCTCAGCACCATCACTGATCGCAATACCGACATTCGCTGCAGAAAGTGCCGGTGAATCATTGATTCCGTCACCGATCATGATAACTTTTCTTCCGGCCGCCTTTTCTTTCTCAATAAATCCGGCTTTATCCTCCGGCAATACTTCCGAGTAATACTCATCCACGCCAACACGCTTTGCGATTGCTGCTGCGGTACGCTCACTGTCGCCCGTCATCATAACAACTTTCGTGATCCCGGCACGCTTTAATGAATTGACGACTGCCTCTGCTTCCTCACGAAGAGGATCTTCGATACAGATTACGCCTGCTAACTTTCCTTCGATTGCAAGATACAGGTGTGAATATTCTTTCGGGAGAGAATCAAACAATTCCTGTTTTCCTTCCGGGATCGTACAGTTTTCATCTTCAAACACAAAGTGGCTGCTTCCGATGACTGCACGTTTTCCATCGATCGTCGTGGAAATACCATGTGCTACGATATATTCCACTTTGGTATGCATTTCCTCGTGTGCAAGATTTTTCTGCTGTGCAGCATCCACGACTGCTTTTGCCATCGAATGCGGGAAATGCTCTTCTAAACATGCTGCAATACGCAGTAACTCATCCGGTTCTGCACCGTTAAATGATACAACATCCACAACAGTCGGTTTCGCTTTTGTGAGTGTTCCCGTCTTATCAAACACGATCGTGTCTGCATCTGCAACAGCCTCTAAGTATTTTCCACCCTTGACGGTCACATGGTAAAGACTCGCCTCACGGATTGCGGAAAGTACCGAGATCGGCATTGCAAGTTTTAATGCACAGGAAAAGTCCACCATAAGAACTGCTAATGCTTTTGTGGCATTTCTGGTAGAGAGCCAGGTAATTCCTGTTCCTAGTAATGTATACGGAACCAGGCGGTCTGCCAGATGCTCGGCTTTACTTTCCAGGGAAGATTTTAACTTCTCTGACTCTTCAATCATCGTGACAATTTTTTCAAATTTGCTGGAGCCATTTACTTCTTTGACACGAATGGTCAGTTCTCCTTCTTCCAATACGGTTCCGGCATAGACATAACTTTCTACACTCTTATGCACCGGAAGGGATTCGCCGGTTAAGGATGCCTGATTTACCATCGCATCCCCTTCCGTTACCACGCCATCAAACGGAATGACATTTCCCATATGAATACAGACTTCATCGCCTTCTTTAATCTCAGATGCCGATACCAGTATTTCCTGTCCATCCTGACACAGCCATACTTTACTGATATTTAAGGACATACTTCTTGCCAGCTCATCAACGGATTTCTTGTGTGTCCACTCTTCTAAGATTTCTCCAATGCCCAGTAAGAACATAATGGAACCTGCTGTATTGATATCATTGCGAAGCAGAGAGACTCCAATAGCTGTTCCATCCAGCACCGGAACCTCTATCCTGCCCTTCGCCAATGCAGACACTCCAGCCCACAAATATTTCACGGAACGGACCATGGTAATTCCTGCGCGGATTGGATATGGCAGGAACATCCTACTGCCCATACGGAGTACCACTTTATTTACCAGCTTGTCCCAGTAAGTCCGGTTCAGTTCCCTGCCGGAATTCTGTAAAAAAGTCTCTGGCACATCCACTTTCTGATAAGAGAAATGACGCAGTGTCTCTATCATCTCCTCACGATTTCCCACATAACAGACTACTGCATCCTGTAAACGTTCATTTACTTTCACTGAAGTGACACATTTGCAGTTACTCAGGTAATATTCCATCATATCTGCCTGGCGGAAACTCATCCCGCCCTGAATGATATGAATACGAAGTCTTCCTTTTATCTCATGTTTTATAACAAATCTCATATTACATACTTCCTTAGATAAAGAATCACCTACAGCATATTCTGAAGGTGATTCTCATAGTTTACATGAACAACGAGCAAAATCGCATGTCCAATGTTTATTCTGCTACAGTTTCTTCTGTTGCATCTTCTACAGATTCATCTGTATATTCTGCTGCTTTAGCAGCTCTGTCTTCATTAATCTGCTGTGCCTCTGCATAAATATCCTCTGCATTTTCCTGGATATTAGAAGCAGTCTTCATGACACATTCCTTTGCACGTAATGCTGCTGCTGTACAGTTTGTGTAGACTTTCTTTGCATCCTTACTACCTAATATTTTAATTCCGGCTG
>ERZ779649.1690-NODE-1690-length-11842-cov-2.649275_pt1 | contig 11842 bp, 9 predicted proteins | sample MGYA00511882_ERZ779649 | MGnify/ENA primary metagenome ERZ779649 (study PRJEB29588, sample SAMEA2157793) | human gut metagenome | biome: human gut; feature: human-associated habitat; material: faeces | place: Denmark | collected 2008/2010 ... | reverse complement strand
TTGCTTTAACACAAAAAGAAGATGTTTTTGAATATCACGTACTAGAGGGAAAAGAATATATTTATGTTATTTTAGATGAATATATTTATAGATGTGATAAGAATTATAAAAATACTGTTATAAAATTACTTGAGATTTATAAAAAGAATTTTATTAGAGAAATAAGATTTAATAAAAAAGAATTGCCAGATTTTTTCTCATTAGTTTTACCAAAAATGAGAGAATATATTGATACTTCAAACATAGATACAGAAAAATTAAAAGATTATATACCAAAAGATTTAGATGTAAAGATGTTTTTAGATTTTGATAAAAATAATTACATTATTGCAGAGTTAAAATTTATATATGGCGATATACAATTTAATCCATTAGATTTAGAGAATATACCAAAGGTTGCAAGAAATGTAATTCAAGAATCTAATTGTCTAAATATGTGTAGAAAAACAGGATTTTTATTGGACTCAGCCAATAAGAGATTTGTATTAGTAACAGATGATGCAATATATAAATTTTTATCACAAGATATAAATAACTATACAGAAAAATATGAAGTTTTAGTAACTGATAATTTTAAGACCAAAGAAATAAGACAGCCAAAACTAGGAACAGTAGGTGTTAAAATCGAAAATAACTTACTTAATATAGATTTAACAGGCTTAGATTTTGATAGAAGCGAACTAAAAGAAATTTTAGCAAAATACAACTTAAAGAAAAAATATCATAGACTAAAAGATGGTAGTTTTTTAGATTTAGAACAAAATGATGATATAAAATTTTTAAACAGTTTAGAATATGGAATGGAAGTAGATTATAAAGATTTAGAAAAAGGAAAAATAAGAGTTCCTGTGTATAGATCTTTATATTTGAACAAGTTATTAGAAAATGTTAAAAATGTAGAAATCCAAAAAGACAAAGAATATAAAGAGATTGTAAATAATATTGACGAACGTGAATATGATGATGAAATAACTCCTCCAGCAGGATTAAATTGTACATTAAGATATTACCAAAAGGTAGGATATAAATGGCTAAAAATATTAGATGATTACAGACTAGGTGGTATTTTAGCAGATGATATGGGGCTTGGTAAAACTGTTCAATTAATTTCGCTATTATTAGATTATAAGGCAAATGCAAAAGTAAAATTGCCATCAATAGTAATAACACCAAGTTCATTGGCATTGAATTGGAAAAGTGAAATAGAAAAATTCGCGAAAGATATAAAAGTTTTAGTTATTAGAGGGACTTCGGAAGAAAGAGAAAAACAAATAAAGCAAATTCCAGAATTTGATTTAGTTATTACATCTTATGACTTATTAAAAAGAGATATGGAAATATATAGAAGGGAAGACATCTTATTTAAATTCCAAATTGCAGATGAAGCGCAATATATAAAAAATAGTAACACTCAAAATGCGAAATCTTTAAAAACGATAAATGCACAAACAAAATATGCACTAACAGGAACACCAATAGAAAATTCTTTGGCAGAGTTATGGTCAATATTTGACTATATAATGCCAGGTTATCTATTTACATATAAAAAGTTCAAACAATTATACGAAATACCAATAATGAGGGATAATGACCAAGAGGCTATGGAAAAATTAAAAATGATGATAGAACCTTTTGTACTTCGTAGAGTAAAGAAAGATGTACTAAAAGAATTACCAGAAAAGAGCATAACTGTATTAAATAATGAAATGCAAGGGGAACAACTAGAGATTTATTTATCATATCTAGCGCAGGCTAAAAAAGAAGCAATGACTGAAATCGAAGGAAATGGATTCGAAAAATCTCAAATTAAAATTTTGGCATTATTAACTAGATTAAGACAAATATGTTGCCATCCATCATTATTTTTAGAAAATTATATGGGTGAGAGTAGCAAATTAACACAATGCATAGAGATCGTTAAAGATGCTATTGCAGGAAAACATAAGATTCTAATTTTTTCTGGGTATACATCTATGCTTAATATAATAGAAGGAAATTTGGCAAAAGAAGGAATTAGCTATTATAAATTAACAGGTCAAACAAAAGTTGACGAAAGAGTAAAATTAGTAAATGATTTTAATAATAATCCTGATGTAAAAGTATTTTTGATATCTCTTAAAGCAGGAGGAACAGGATTAAATTTGATTGGTGCAGATATGGTTATTCATTATGATCCATGGTGGAATATGTCTGCCGAAAATCAAGCAACAGATAGAGCTTATAGAATTGGTCAAAAGAATAATGTACAAGTTTATAAACTTATAACCAAAAATTCTATAGAAGAAAAAATTTACGAACTACAGGAAAAGAAATCTAAACTTATAGATAATATGCTTAGTACTCAAACAACCTTTATTAATAAACTTAATAAGGATGATATTATGGAATTATTTAATTAGTTTAGAAGAAAGAATAAAACTAATATGTGTAAGCTTTTGTCTTACACATATTGTGTTTGGAAAGGAAAATGATGAAAGATTTTATAAATGTAATAGGTGGAGGATTAGCAGGAACAGAAGCTGCATATCAAATTGCTAAAAGAGGAATTAAAGTTAAGTTATATGAAATGAAGCCAAATAAATATTCACCAGCACATGCAAACCAAAATTTAGCAGAAATTGTGTGCAGTAATTCTTTTAAATCAAATCTACATACAAATGCTTGTGGATTGCTAAAAGAAGAATTAAGGGCTATGGATTCATTGCTTATAAGAATAGCAGATAACACCGCTGTTCCAGCAGGTCAGGCATTAGCGGTTGATAGGGAAATATTTGCCAAGAAAGTTACAGAAGCTATTAAAAGCAATCCGAATATAGAAGTAATAAATGAGGAAATAGTAGATTTAGAAAAATTAATGGAAGATGCAATTACGATTGTTGCGACAGGGCCATTAACAGCTGATGAATTAGCTAAGAATATTTCTAAGATAACTGCACAAGATAAATTATACTTTTATGATGCTGCAGCTCCAATTGTTACAAAAGATAGTATTAATTTTGATATTGCTTTTTGGGGAGACAGATATGAGCAGGAAAGAGAAAAAGACGAAGAAAAAGAAGCATGGAAAGAAAGACTAAAAAATACAAAAGAAAAGCAAAATTATATAAATCTACCTATGAATAAAGAAGAATATGAGAACTTTTATAAGAATTTAATAGATGCAGAAGTAGTAGAACTTCATCATTTTGAAAAAAGAGAGATATTTGAAGGATGTATGCCAATAGAAATTATGGCAAAAAGAGGAGAAGATACATTAAGATTTGGCCCATTAAAGCCAGTTGGTTTTACTGATCCAAGAACAGGAAAAAGACCATATGCGTTGGTTCAATTAAGGCAAGATGATACAGAAGGAAATATATTTAACTTAGTTGGATTTCAAACCAATTTAAAATATGGGGAACAAAAACGAGTATTTTCTATGATACCTGGATTGGAAAATGCTGAGTTTGTAAAATATGGTGTAATGCACAGAAATACTTTTATAGATTCGAGTCATTTATTAACTAATACATATAAAATGAAGAGTATCAAAAATTTATATTTTGCAGGGCAAATTACAGGTGTTGAGGGATATGTAGAATCAATTTCTTCTGGTCTTATGGCAGGTATAAATGCTGCAAATGAATTTAACGGAAAAAAAGAATTTATTTTACCTATCGAAACTATGACCGGAGCTTTAGCAAATTATATTTCTACTCCAAATGAAAAATTTCAACCAATGAATGCTAATTTTGGAATAGTTCCAGGCTTAGAAAAAAGAATAAAAGATAAAAAGGAAAAATATACGATATTAGCTGACAGAGGGCTTAATAAATTAAAAGAGCAAATACAAAAAGAAGTAGGTTAACCTACTTCTTTTTGTATTTACTTGTAATATTATAATGTTCGCCCGTCTTGCGAATTATTTTGTCTTGAACCAGATTGTCTTTGTTCTTCAACTTGCTTTTTATGGTTTTGTAGTATTTGCTCGATTACATCTTGTCCAATTTCAGTTTTATATGCATCTAAGAAATTATTATTTGTATCGACTACAGATGATCTTGATGGAGCTTTAGGCATAGGGGGCTTTTTATATACTCCCTTAAAAGGATGCTTGTTTCCATAAAAGAAATTTTTAATTCCTGTAATTGTACCTTTTGCTATTCTTCCTAAAGTAGACAATATACCTTTTTTTGGATAAAGAGATAAGTCTTGAAGTTCTTCTTCTCTTTTGTTTTTAAGCTCCAAAATTTCTTTATTTGCAATAGTTAAACATTGTTTCGTAGATTCGATATTCTTTTCAGTTCTGTTTATAGCATCTGTAAATAATTCTTTTGTAGCACTTAAAGTTAATGGAGAGTCTGCCCATGTAACTTCTGAAATAAAGTACAAAGGTGAAGTACTATCATTAAAATCAATTTTCTCGTGGCTAGGAATTCCAAGTTCTTTTCTGTGTTCATCTATATATTTACATAATTTAAAACCTTTATTTTTTATGCCCTTTCTATAATCCGCTTTTTGACGCTCTAAAAATTTTATTCCTGCATCTCTTTCTGCTTGCTCTTTTGGATCTTTAGATTTTATACTTTTCTGTTGAGCGATGACATTTTCATAAAAACTAAGTTCTTGTTTATCTTTGTCTATATTTAAAATAACTTGTAATTCTGGATCATTTTTGGCTAAATTTTCTAATCTAGAGATAATTGCAAGAGTTTTCTTTGGAACTACCATGCTTTTTTCTTGAGAATCTATATGAGATTCATAACGCTCAACTAAAGCTTCTCTTAAAGCTCTTTGAAAATCTAAATTAGTATTAACTTCTTTTAGATATGAATCTAATTCGTTAGAAGCAGTTTCTAGTTCATTTTTCCTCTGGAATAAAGTACTTCCTTGTAATACTGATATTTCATCTCTTAATTTTTTTATTTTATCATCAATAACAGTTTTATTTTGATTTGATACACCAGAATTTAATAAAGAATTAAAATTTGTATCTAATTTTTGTGCTTCTAAATCTTGTATTTGCACACTATATTCATATATTTTTTGTTCAGTTTCATGTAGTTGCTCAATATCATAAGCTAAGTAAGGGTACTTTAATTTAGCTTCAGAATATAGTTTGCTTAATTGTGAAAATTCAACTTTAGTATCTGCCATAAATATCGCCTCTATATGAGGCTTCACCATCCTCTCTTAATTTTTTTATTTTGACAATAGTTCATCACATTTTTTTATTAATTCGTCTATGTCATAAGAAAGTTGTTCTAATGTAATTTTGTAAGTAGCTATATCTTCTATAGACATATTCTTTAGCTCTTCTTTGGTTAAAAATTTTTTTTCTTTCATTTCCATAATTATGTTTATCTTAGTTTGTTACTAAGATATCCTCCTCTCTTGTGTGCTTACACGCTAAATTAATTATACTAAAAAAGGGAAATAATGTCAACAACTTTTTATGTAAATCTGGAAAGCGTTGAAAATATCGAGAAAATTAAATTTGACTTGTTTTACATAACGTGGTATAATGATAAGTACATTAATATAAATAACAGGAGGATTACACTTATGAAACTAAAACTTGGACGGGTTGTTGTAACGATCCTAATTGTCGTGTTAGTTCTTATCCTAATTGTATCTGGTGCTATCGAAATCAACCTTCTCAAAGCATGGGAATGGATTGCTGCCGGTGCGCAGGTGCTCTTCGGGAAGATTGCTGATTTTGTTCAACTTCAGCCAAAGGACTTTTTTGTTCTTGCAATTGGCGGAGTGGTTGGATACCTCATTAGAGGTGCTGTCAGCAAATGGAACAAGAATTCATAGGAGGTGTAACCGAAGAAGCGATGCAGCCTGCATCGCTTTTTCCATGTGCAAATGCTTTTAAATAAGAAAAATAGTAGAATACCTTCTAGTAAACATAAATATTTACAAATTCTAGAAAGTATGTTATAATAAAATAGTCTTTAAGACGTATAGACGTATAAATAATTAAAAGGAGGATTGTTTTTTATGAACAACAGATCTACAACAGTGCCTGAAAAGGCCAGTCAATCCGCGGTAACTCCTAATACACACAAAAGAAAGCGCAAGTGCGCAGGTGTGTATCTTATCCGAATGGCCTTAGGAATTGTGGCAATTATCTTGGTGATAGTTGTTACAGGGGTGCAAGCAGAAGGATGGGAAGCCATCGCTGATGTCTTGTTCGGAGGAATCACCTTGCTTGAGGTGGTTAGATATGCTGTTATAGTTCTCTTGAGTATGGCAGTAGGCTACTGGATGAAGAAGCCTAGAAGGGTATACTTTAAAGGAGAGAAACAGCAAATAATAAAATCCGAAGCTAACGAAAAGAAGGCAGAGGAGTAACGAGGGGGGAGTGTACGAAGGGCAACCTTATACACTCTCTTATTCGTTGTATAAATTGTTTCGAAAATTTATTTAGGTATATTAATATAAAAAATACTGTCAATATCTTGAAAAAAATACATACAAATACTACCTAAGCTATTGACAGTATTGGTTTTTGATGATAAAATAATTCACGCTAGTGTATTATGCACGAATAGGCATAAATAATATATAGGAGGTGAAATTTAAGTGCCAACAATTAATCAATTAGTAAGAAAAGGAAGAAAAACATCAGTAACAAAGTCAACAGCTCCAGCATTACAACATGGTTACAATTCTAAAAAGAATAGACAAACTAACCATAGAGCACCACAAAAAAGAGGAGTTTGTACAGTAGTTAAAACTGTAACACCAAAGAAACCTAATTCAGCATTAAGAAAAGTTGCCAGAGTTAGACTTTCTAATGGTTATGAAGTAACATCTTATATCCCAGGAATAGGACATAACTTACAAGAACACAGTGTTGTTCTAATAAGAGGAGGAAGAGTTAAAGACCTTCCAGGTGTTAGATATCATATTATTAGAGGAACATTAGATACAGCAGGTGTTAAAGACAGAATGCAAGGTAGATCAAAATACGGAGCAAAAAAACCTAAAAAATAAAATTTAGGAAAATTTAAAAACTAGTGCTAATAATTACTAATTTAAGGTACTTAAATTTAGAATATATAGCACTATGCGGAAAAGATAAACTTTTCAGAGTACCTAGATACTAAATTAGTATCAAAATAAAATTAAGGAGGGAAGAATAGTGCCAAGAAAAGGATATATAGCAAAAAGAGAAGTTTTACCAGATCCAGTATATAATAGTAAAGTTGTAACAAAACTAGTAAACAATATTATGCTAAATGGTAAAAAATCAGTTGCTCAAAAAATAGTTTACGGTGCATTTGACATCGTAAAAGAAAAAGAGCAAAGAGATCCACTAGAAGTTTTTGAAGAAGCACTAAATAACATTATGCCAGTTCTTGAAGTTAAAGCTAGAAGAGTTGGTGGAGCTACATACCAAGTTCCATTAGAAATTAGACCAGAAAGAAGACAAACTTTAGGTTTAAGATGGTTAGTTAGATATGCAAGAACAAGACATGAAAAAACAATGGCAGAAAAATTAGCCGGAGAAATTATAGATGCTATAAACGGAAACGGTGGAGCATTCAAGAAGAAAGAAGATACACATAGAATGGCAGAAGCAAACAAAGCATTTGCACATTATAAATGGTAATAATAATGCTAAAAAAGAGCATATTAAGAGATATAAAACTTTATAGTAACAATGAGGGGAGGAAATAAAGTTGGCAGGAAGAGCATATCCATTAGAGAGAACAAGAAATATAGGAATTATGGCTCACATTGATGCTGGTAAAACAACAACAACAGAGAGAATACTTTTCTATACAGGAAAAACTCATAAAATAGGAGAAGTTCACGAAGGTGCAGCTACAATGGACTGGATGGAACAAGAACAAGAAAGAGGTATAACAATCACATCTGCTGCTACAACTTGTTTCTGGAACAATAACAGAATAAATATTATTGATACACCAGGACACGTTGACTTTACAGTAGAAGTTCAAAGATCTTTAAGAGTTCTTGACGGTGCAGTTACAGTACTTGCTGCAAAAGGTGGAGTTCAACCACAAACAGAAACAGTTTGGAGACAAGCTGATAAATACCAAGTACCAAGAATGGTATATGTAAATAAAATGGACATCACAGGAGCAAACTTTATGCTATGTGTTGACCAATTAAAAAATAGATTAAAAGCTAATGCTGTACCAATCCAATTACCAATTGGAGCAGAAGATGGGTTTAAAGGTATAGTAGACTTAATCAAGATGAGAGCATTCATTCATAAAGATGATTTAGGAAAAGAAATAGAAGAAACAGATATTCCTGAAGATATGAAAGACTTAGCTCAAGAATATCATGATAAAATGATAGAAGCAGTTGCTGAACAAGATGAAGAATTAATGATGAAATACCTAGAAGGTGAAACATTAACAGATGAAGAAATTAAAAAAGGTTTACGTGCAGGAACAATTGCAAACACAATAGTTCCAGTAACTTGTGGTTCTTCATATAAAAACAAAGGTGTTCAAGAATTATTAAATGCAATAGTTGATTATATGCCATCACCATTAGATATACCACATATCAAAGGTGTTGACGAAGATGGAAACGAAGTAGAAAGAAAAACATCTGATTCAGAACCATTTGCAGCTTTAGCATTTAAAATTGCTACAGACCCATTTGTTGGAAAATTATGTTTCTTTAGAGTATATTCAGGAACATTAGAATCTGGTTCAACAGTATTAAACTCAAATAAAGATAAGAAAGAAAGAATCGGAAGAATACTACAAATGCATTCTAATCACAGAGAAGATATAGATAAAGTATATGCAGGAGATATTGCTGCAGCAGTTGGACTAAAAGAGGTTACAACTGGAGATACTTTATGTGATATAGATCACCCTGTTATATTAGAATCAATGGAATTCCCAGAGCCAGTTATTGATATTGCTATCGAACCAAAAGACAAAGTAGCACAAGAAAAAATGGGTATAGCATTAGCAAAACTAGCAGAAGAAGATCCAACATTTAAAACATATACAAACCAAGAAACAGGACAAACAATCATCGCTGGTATGGGTGAGTTACACCTAGACATTATCGTAGACAGATTAAAGAGAGAATTTAAAGTTGAATGTAATGTAGGTAAACCACAAGTTGCTTACAAAGAAACAATCAAAAATAAAGTTAGAGTTCAAGGTAAATTCATTCGTCAATCTGGTGGTAAAGGACAATATGGTGATGTTTGGTTTGAAATGGAACCATTAGAACCAGGAAAAGGAATAGAATTTGAAAGCAAAATCGTTGGTGGAGCTGTTCCAAAGGAATATATTAAACCAATCGAACAAGGTTTAAGAGAAGCAGCTGAAGGTGGATATTTAGCTGGTTACCCAGTTATAGATTTCAAAGCTACATTAGTAGATGGATCTTACCACGAAGTTGACTCTTCAGAAATGGCCTTCAAAATAGCTGCTTCTATGGCATTCAAAGAAGGATGTAAACAAGCAGGTGTTGTTATCCTAGAACCTATTATGAAAGTAGAAATAACAGTTCCAGAAGAATATATGGGAGATGTTATTGGAGACGTAAACTCTAGACGTGGAAGAATGGAAGGTATGGAGGGAAATGACGGAATGCAAGAAATTCACTCATTTATTCCATTATCAGAAATGTTTGGTTATGCAACAGACTTACGTTCAAAAACTCAAGGTAGAGGTTCATACTCTATGGAACCATCTCATTATGAAGAAGTTCCAAAATCAGTACTTGAAACAATCGTTGCTTCACGAAAAACAGCTGAATAATTAATATAAAATAAAAAGTACTTGCATTTTTAACGAAAATGTTGTAAAATGCAAGTGCATAACAAAATTACGTTATTAAATTTTAAAAAAATAAAAGTAGCTATGTTCATAAAGAACGGCTAACTAAAAATAAGGAGGATTTTAAAATGGCAAAAGCTAAATTTGAAAGAAACAAACCACACGTTAACATTGGTACAATCGGACACGTTGACCATGGTAAAACAACAACAACAGCAGCTATTACAAAATACTTATCATTATTAGGAAGAGCTAACTTCGAAGCATATGATGCAATCGATAGTGCTCCAGAAGAAAAAGCAAGAGGAATCACAATTAACACAGCACACGTTGAATATGAAACAGAAAACAGACACTATGCACACGTTGACTGCCCAGGACACGCAGACTACGTAAAGAACATGATTACAGGTGCTGCTCAAATGGATGGTGCTATCTTAGTTGTTTCTGCAGCTGATGGACCAATGCCACAAACAAGAGAACACATCTTACTTGCAAGACAAGTTGGTGTTAAATATATCGTTGTTTACTTAAATAAATGTGATATGGTTGATGACCCAGAATTATTAGAATTAGTTGAAATGGAAGTTAGAGACTTATTATCAGAATACGGTTTCCCAGGAGACGATATCCCAGTTATAAAAGGATCATCTTTAAAAGTACTAGAAAGTACATCTAAAGATCCTAATGACGAAGTTTATAAACCAATAAAAGAATTAATGGATGCAGTTGATAGCTATATCCCAACACCAGAAAGACCAGTAGATCAACCATTCTTAATGCCAATAGAAGATATATTCTCTATTACTGGTAGAGGAACAGTTGCTACAGGTAGAGTAGAAAGAGGAGAAGTTAAAGTTTCTGACGAAGTTGAAATCGTTGGATTATCAACAGAAAAGAAAAAATCAGTTGTTACTGGTGTAGAAATGTTCAGAAAATTATTAGACCAAGCAGAAGCTGGAGACAACATTGGTGTTCTTTTAAGAGGTATCCAAAGAACAGATATCGAAAGAGGACAAGTATTATCTAAACCAGGATCAATACATCCACATACAAAATTCTCAGCACAAGTTTACGTATTAACAAAAGAAGAAGGTGGAAGACATACACCATTCTTCAATGGATATAGACCTCAATTCTATTTCAGAACAACAGACGTTACAGGTGTTATCGAATTACCTGCTGGAACAGAAATGGTTATGCCAGGAGATAACGTAGACATGACAATCGAACTAATCACACCTATCGCTATGGAAGAAGGATTAAGATTCGCTATCCGTGAAGGTGGTAGAACAGTTGGTTCAGGTGTTGTTTCTAAAATATTTGAATAATATTATAAAAGATAGGGGTGCATCTTTATGATGTACCTCTTTTTTTGTAAAATTGGACATATAAAACTAAACTATTTGGTCAGAAACTATTGCTTTTTTATTAAAGAAATAATAAAATAAATAAGTCAAAATTTACTAATTGGAGGAAACAAATATGATTATACTGCTAGATGCAATGGGCGGGGATAATGCCCCAGATGCCAATATAAAAGGAGCTGTAAAAGCAGTTAATGAAGTAAGTCAGTCAACAGAAATATTATTAATTGGAAAAGAGGATGTAATTAATAATAGAGTTAAAGAATTATATAACAAAGAGAAACTATCAGATATTTCTCCAAGATTAAAGATATATAATGCAACAGAAACGATAGAAATGGAAGATACACCAACAGTAGCAATAAAGCATAAGAAGGATTCATCTATGGTTGTTGGATTTAATTTGCTAAAGGAAGGTAAAGGAGATGTATTTATTTCTGCAGGTAATTCGGGTGCATTACTAACAGGTGCAACTTTACTGGTAGGAAGAATAAAAGGAATAGATAGACCAGCATTAGCAGGAATTCTTCCTGCATATAAAAGTCAATTATTATTAATGGACTGCGGATCTAATACGAATTGCAAACCAATAAATTTATTACAATTTGCTCAAATGGCTTCTATATATTTAAGAAATACTTTCGGAATCGAAAAACCTGCCATAGGGTTATTAAATATAGGAACGGAAGAAACAGAAGGAAA
>ERZ779649.1673-NODE-1673-length-11924-cov-3.209959_pt1 | contig 11924 bp, 9 predicted proteins | sample MGYA00511882_ERZ779649 | MGnify/ENA primary metagenome ERZ779649 (study PRJEB29588, sample SAMEA2157793) | human gut metagenome | biome: human gut; feature: human-associated habitat; material: faeces | place: Denmark | collected 2008/2010 ... | reverse complement strand
AGGTCCGTGACGTTCACTATACTCACTACGGCAGAATGTGTCCTATCGAGACGCCTGAAGGTCCTAACATCGGACTTATCTCTTACCTTGCTTCTTTCGCAAGGATAAACGAGTACGGCTTTATCGAAGCTCCTTACAGACGTGTTGACAAGGAAACAGGCGTTGTAACTGACGAAGTTGTTTATATGACGGCTGACGTTGAAGATAACTACATGGTCGCTCAGGCAAACGAGCCTCTTACTGAGGATAACAAGTTTGCCAGACCTAAGGTAAACGGCAGATACAGAGATCAGATCCTCGAGATAGAGAGAGAGAAGATCGACTTCATGGACGTTTCACCTAAAATGGTAGTTTCTGTGGCTACTGCTTGTATCCCGTTCCTTGAGAACGATGACGCTAACCGTGCACTCATGGGTTCAAACATGCAGAGACAGGCTGTTCCGCTGCTCAAGACTGAGTCTCCTATCGTTGGTACCGGTATGGAGTACAAGGCTTGTCTTGATTCAGGCGTTGCTGTTGTTTCTAAGAACGCAGGTGTTGTTGAGAGCGTTGACGCTGACAAGATCGTTATCCGTGAGGACAGCGGTATGCTCAGAACTTATGAGCTGACTAAGTTCAAGCGTTCAAACGCAGGTACTTGCACAAACCAGAGACCTATCGTCAACAAGGGCGAGAGAATTGAAGCTAATCAGATAATCGGTGACGGCCCTGCTACTTCAAACGGCGAGCTTTCACTTGGTAAGAACGCTCTTATCGGCTTCATGACTTGGGAAGGTTACAACTACGAGGATGCCGTTCTTCTGAACGAAAACCTTGTAAAGCAGGATAAGTACACTTCTATCCATATTGAAGAGTATGAGACAGAAGCCAGAGATACAAAGCTCGGACCTGAGGAGATCACAAGAGATATACCTAACGTTGGCGAGGACGCTCTTAAGGATCTGGACGAGAACGGTATCATCAGAATAGGCGCAGAGGTTCGCTCAGGAGATATACTTGTTGGTAAGGTAACACCTAAGGGTGAAACTGAACTGACAGCAGAAGAAAGACTTCTGAGAGCTATCTTCGGCGAAAAGGCTAGAGAAGTTAGAGATAATTCTCTTAAGGTACCTCACGGCGAGGCCGGTACTATCATTGATGTTAAGATATTCACAAGAGAGAACTGCGACGAGCTTTCTCCTGGAGTAAATATGCTCGTCAGATGCTACATCGCACAGAAGAGAAAGATCTCTGTGGGCGATAAAATGGCGGGTCGTCACGGTAACAAGGGTGTCGTTTCCAGAATTCTCCGTCAGGAGGATATGCCGTTCCTGCCGGACGGTACTCCGCTTGACATCGTGCTGAACCCTCTGGGCGTACCTTCCCGAATGAACATCGGACAGGTGCTCGAGGTACACCTCGGCTACGTAGCCAAGGCGCTCGGCTGGAAGATCGCAACACCGGTATTCGACGGCGCGCACGAGCAGGATATCCGCGAGCTGTACGACGCTGCAAGATCCATCAACAACGGCAAGGTAACAGAGGAAGCTGACCGCATATTCAACATGGGCAAGGCTGACGGCGACCGCAAGGAGCCTGAGCTGCTGGGTCTCAACTCCGCAGGCCTTGACTTCACAAAGCTGCCCCTCACCTCCGACTGCAAGACGCAGCTTACCGACGGCCGCACCGGCGAGAAGTTCGACGGCCCTGTAACCGTTGGTTACATGTACTACCTCAAGCTGCACCACCTGGTTGACGATAAGATCCACGCTCGTTCCACCGGTCCTTACTCCCTCGTTACACAGCAGCCTCTGGGCGGCAAGGCTCAGTTCGGCGGTCAGCGTTTCGGTGAGATGGAGGTTTGGGCTCTGGAGGCTTACGGCGCTGCTTACACGCTTCAGGAGATCCTGACCGTTAAGTCAGATGACCTTATCGGCCGTCAGAAGACCTACGAGGCTATCGTTAAGGGTGAGCCGGTTCCGAAGCCCGGCGTACCTGAGTCCTTTAAGGTAATGATCAGAGAGCTTCAGGGTCTCGGTCTGGACGTAAGAGTGCTTGACGAGAACGGCGAAGTTGTAGACCTCAGAAACGACGGCGACGAGGACGAGGACGACAACCGTTATCCCGCGGAGACCTTCGAGATGAACTACTCCAACGATGACGCAGAGCTTGAAAAGAGCGGCTACGGCATCATTGACGAGGAAGACCTGAAGGAGAACGGCTCTGACGACGACGATTTCTCAGATGATGGTTTCTCGGACGGAGAGCCTATTGACTTCGGCGAGGACGAGTGATCCTGCCGGGCTTTCCCGTAAAGAGTATACAGCCTGCCGGCGGCGCGCCCCTGCTCATGTGCAGGGGGGCTTCGCAGGCTTTGATAGAGAAATGAGGTAAATATATTGAATACGACATTTGAGTCAATGAAGATCGGACTTGCCTCTCCCGACCAGATCAGAGAATGGTCCTACGGCGAAGTGCTGCGTCCTGAAACCATAAATTACCGTACCCAGAAGCCGGAAAAGGAAGGTCTGTTCTGCGAGCGTATCTTTGGTCCGCAGAAAGACTGGGAGTGTAACTGCGGCAAGTACAAGCGCATTCGTTTCAGAGGAAAGGTCTGCGAGAAGTGCGGCGTTGAGGTAACACGCGCTAAGGTAAGACGCGAGCGTATGGGTCACATCGAGCTTGCGGCTCCGGTTTCCCATATCTGGTACTTCAAGGGTACCCCTTCCCGCATCGGTCAGATGCTGGATATCTCCCCCAAGCGCCTTGAGGAAGTTCTGTACTTCACAAAGTACATCGTTATCGACCCGGGCGAGGCTAAGGAACTGAGCAAGAATCAGCTCCTGGAGGAGAAGGAATACGCGAATTTCCGCACCAAATACGGCAGCGACTTCAAGGCCGGCATGGGCGCGGAGGCTATAAAGGAGCTGCTCCAGGAGATCGACCTCGATAAGCTCTCCGCAGAGCTGAAGGAGGAACTCTCCGCAACACAGCAGGGTCAGAAGCGCGTCAAGCTGCTCAAGCGCCTTGACGTAGTCGAGGCATTTCTTCAGTCCCACAACCGTCCCGAGTGGATGATCATGGACGCTGTTCCGGTTATTCCTCCGGATATCCGCCCGATGGTACAGCTCGACGGCGGAAGATACGGCGTATCCGACCTTAACGATCTGTACCGCCGCGTGATCAACAGAAACAACCGTCTGAGAAAGCTCATCGAGATGCACTCTCCGGAGATCATCGTCAGAAACGAGAAGCGCATGCTCCAGGAAGCTGTAGACGCACTTATAGACAACGGCAGACACGGCAGAGCGTACACCGGTTCCAACAACCGCCCGCTCAAGTCCCTTTCCGACCTGTTAAAGGGTAAGCAGGGACGTTTCCGTCAGAACCTGCTCGGTAAGCGCGTCGACTACTCCGGACGTTCCGTTATCGTCGTTGGCCCTGAGCTGAAGATGGATCAGTGCGGTCTCCCGAAGGAGATGGCTCTCGAGCTGTTCAAGCCGTTCGTGCTCAACGACCTCGTTGAGAAGGGCTCCGCGCAGAACATCAAGCAGGCTAAGAAGATGGTAGAGCGCGCAGAGGATAAGGTCTGGGACTCCCTCGAGTGCGTTATCAAGGATCACCCCGTACTGCTCAACCGTGCGCCTACGCTGCACAGACTTGGTATCCAGGCGTTCTCGCCGGTACTCGTTGAGGGTCGTGCGATCAAGCTCCATCCGCTGTGCTGTACCGCGTTCAATGCGGACTTCGACGGCGACCAGATGGCGGTTCATCTTCCCCTGTCCGCTGAGGCTCAGGAAGAGGCGCGCACACTCATGCTCGCTGCAAAGAACCTGTTAAAGCCGTCAGACGGACGTCCTGTTACCGTTCCTACCCAGGATATGGTACTTGGTTCCTACTATCTGACCCTTGATAAGCCCGGCGAAAAGGGCGAGGGCAAGGTATTCCGCGACGCTAACGAGGCTCTCATGGCTTACCAGGACGGCGTTATCTCCATTCACGCTGCGATCAAGGTAAGAGTTACAAAGGATCTCGGCGACACCAAGATCACAAAGCTCGTTCCCGCTACCGTTGGACGTATCATATTCAACGAACATATTCCTCAGGATCTCGGCTACGTTGACAGAACCGATCCGGAGCATCAGCTCGACTATGAGATATCGTTCAAGGTCGGCAAGAGCCAGCTCGGTAAGATCATCGACCGCTGCCTGAAGAATCACGGAACCGCTACTACCGCTCAGGTACTCGATAAGATCAAGGCAATGGGCTATAAGTACTCCACCAGATCCGGTATCACCGTTGCTGTCTGCGACGCGGATATTCCTCCGCAGAAGGCTCAGATCCTCGCAGACGCTGACGCTAAGATTGCAAAGCTGAACAAGCAGTTCAACCGCGGCTTTATTTCCGATACCGAGAGAAAGGCAGAGTTCATCAGCATCTGGAACCAGGCTACCGAAGATGTTGGTACCGCGCTGAACGACAACCTCGATAAGTACAACAACATCTACATGATGGCGGACTCCGGAGCGCGTGGTTCTAAGAACCAGATCCGTCAGCTCGCCGGAATGCGTGGACTTATCGCCAACACGTCCGGTGCGACCATCGAAATGCCAATCAGGGCTAACTACCGTGAAGGCCTTAACATTCTGGAATACTTCATTTCTTCCCGAGGCGCCCGTAAGGGACTTGCCGATACCGCGCTGAGAACCGCCGACTCTGGTTATCTGACCAGACGTCTGGTAGACGTATCTCAGGAGGTCATCATTCGCGAGGACGACTGCGGAACTACAGACGGCATCGACGTTTACGAGATCCGCGAGGGCAATCAGCTCGTTGAGCCGCTTGCAGAGCGTCTCGTGGGCAGATACCTCTCCGAGGACTTCAAGGACGCTGACGGCAACGTACTCGTTTCCAGAGAAAAGCTGATGAACGATCAGGACGCTGCAAAGATCGTGGCTACCGGCGCCGAGAAGGTAAAGGTACGCTCTGTTCTCACCTGCGGACTGAAGAACGGCGTTTGCGCTCACTGCTACGGCGCTTCGCTGGCTAACGGTCAGCTCATCAATATCGGCGAGGCTGTTGGTATCATCGCTGCTCAGTCCATCGGTGAGCCGGGTACACAGCTTACAATGAGAACGTTCCATACCGGTGGTATCGCGTCCGCCGAGGATATCACACAGGGTCTTCCGCGAGTTGAGGAGCTTTTCGAGTCCCGCCGCCCGAAGAACGCTGCGATCATCACCAAGGTTTCCGGTAAGGTACGCTACGAAGAGATCAAAAAGACAAGACACGCTATAATCACACAGAATGACGGCACCGAGGAAGCATATGCAGTTCCGTTCGGTTACAGACCTAAGGTATACGACGGTGATACCGTTATTGCCGGCGACGCACTGACCGAGGGCTCCATCAACCCGCACGACCTGCTGCGCATTCTGGGTCAGAGCGCGGTGCAGGACTACCTGCTGAAGGAAGTTCTGTCCGTCTACCGTCTGCAAGGCGTAGCCGTGGCGGACAAGCACATCGAAATCATCGTCCGTCAGATGCTGCGCAAGGTGCGCGTCGAGGACAACGGCGACACCGAGCTGCTGCCCGGCTCGCTGGTTGACCGCAGCCACTTGGAGGAAGCCAACATGAAGGTGCTGGAATCCACCAAGCTGCGCGTGGAAGACGGCGGCGACACGGGGCTGGCGATTGGCAGCCTTGTCGAGGCGGACGAGCTGGAGGAAATCAACCAGCGCATCCGCGTTTCCGGCGGCTCTCCCGCGATTGCCCGCGACCTCAAGCCCGCGAGCGTCAAGCGTGTGCTGCTGGGTATCACCCGCGCTTCTCTGGCGACCGATTCCTTCCTGTCCGCCGCGTCCTTCCAGGAGACCACCAAGGTTCTGACAGAAGCTGCCATCAAGGGTAAGGTAGATAATCTGATCGGTCTGAAGGAGAACGTTATCATTGGTAAACTGATCCCTGTAGGAACCGGTATGAAGAGATATCGTAATACCAGACTGAGCACCGATGATGTGGAAACCATTGATTTCAGTGGCGACATGTATGGTGATGATGCAGAACTGAATCTGAGTGACGGAACAGATCCGGAAGCTGAGAATACAGATGTTAACACCGATGCAGAGACTGTGGAAGTGGGAACAGATGCTGATAACCAGTAAAAAAAGAAAAGATCTTATAAAAAAGCTCTCCGGGGATTCCCCAGGGAGCTTTTTTTAGCTGGAAATTACTGTAAGTCCTCTGTATTCAGTACCTGCCAGGCGGTGATCTGGTAAAAGGTGTCATCCGCAGACAGAGGGTATAAGATCTCAATGGTAACCTGTAAGGATTGCAGATCGGAAATAGGTATCACATATGACTTTCCGTGTCCTACGGAGCCGTAATACGCATCCTCGCTGTCGGAGGCTTCGTAGACGCGACGCAGCGTATTGTCCATACCGGCCAGAGACTGCTCTGCCTGATTGCAGGCATCATAGTAGGCAGTAGTACGTTCCAAAACGCGGGTGCTGAGCCTGCTGTCAGCATTAGCACTGACAATAGACAGTACGGCAAAGGATACCAGACAGAGGATCACGAATACCAGCAGGATCGAAGCGGAGCCAATATTCATACCAAATTGTTTTTTCTTTGAAGAATTACTCATGGTCCCCCCTCCTCTCTGCGGTGTGATGCATGACAGAAATTGTATAAATAGGCATCTCCGGTGCAGACAAGTCATACACGGTGATCTGGGCTTCCATGATACCGGTACCTTCCGCCGGAGTATGTACCAGCTCGGCCTGATAGCTGCCGCCATTTTCTGCGGAACAGAGGTTCCAGCAGCTGTCAAAAGTAAGTCGGAGTGTATCGTCGCTGATCTGTTCCGAAGGAGAGAACAAATCCTGCATGGCATTTATGTCGCCCTCCAGCGCGAGGTACGATTCCGCCAGATTCTGTGCCTGGATGACAGCATGGTTCTGATTTACTGTCTGTGTGCTCAGCAGATGGGACTTGGCAAACAGCTGGATACATACGGCGCTGGCCAGGGAGAAAAACAGGATCGCTATGATCATTTCCATTAAAAATAAACTGGATCTGGAATGTTTCATAATAAGTTCGGAATCCTTTCTGCCCGGTGTTTATTCCGTGGCATTACAGTGAATATGGATATAAAAGGTGTGGAACTCTCCGGAAGCCGTTTGCAGGGATGCACGGATCAGGTCATTGGAGACATAGGAAAATGTCAGGTCCTTAAGCTCCATGATATCCGTACCGGCAGGCAGAACCTGTCCGCCGAGAGAAGTCCCTTCCCGCATAAAGAGCTCTTTTAAATGTCCGTCGTAGAAATAGAGGTAGGTACAGTAGGTCTCATCCTCGATCCGGGAAAGCATGCAGAGAGCCGGGGTATCTTCCAGCGTGGCCAGAGAGATACTGTCCGTGGTATCATTCTGCCGGACTTTTTCCAGGATATAGGACACGGCTGTCCTGCTTTCGTAATTGACACCCATATCTTCCACGGTGTGCTGGTATACATCCGCTCCGATGGTAACGAGCGCCAGCGCGGAGACGGCGAATACACCGAACAATGCCAGAACGAACAAGATATCCACAATAAAATGTTTTTCCTGATTTCTATTGTTCATAATGTCAGAAACTCCTTTAGTGAGCGCCGGTTCTGCGGAGTACGGTGACTTCCGGAAGAAGGTTGCTGCCATAGTATTCATAGTCAACGAAAAAACTGTTCTTATCATACAACAGACCGTAATGCTGCTCCAGATATTCCAAAGAAGGTGGATAACAGCCTTCTACGGCATAGCATTGAGAAATGCTGCGTCCCAGGGCAGTTTCCAGACTTTCCTGCTGCTTGGTCAAAGTAGATTCACTAACGGATCCAATTCCCTGTAAAAACAGAACAAACAATACCAGAAATGCCAGAATGGGAAGCAGATAGACCAGTTTGCGTCCGAAGGACATGCTTTTTTGCTCAAAACGATTCATGATATCACTCCTATCCGATGCTGGTCATAATACCCATAAGAGGCAGGATGACCGATAACAGGATCAGACCGACGATCACTGACAGAATGATGACAAGGGTCGGTTCCAGAACGGCGATGATGGACTGTAATCTGCGGTTGGTATTTTCCTCATAGCGGTCTGCGATTTTTCGAAGGACCATATCTACGTTACCGCTGCGGAATCCCACAGATACCATCTGAGAATACAGGTGATTGAAAATACCTGCACCGGTCAATGCTTCCGCAAAATTGGCACCGGCATGAATGGCTTCTTTGCAGTTTAAAATCTTCTGTTTCATTTTCTCATTGCCTACCAGTGCAGCCACCATGTCCAGACTGGAATAGGTATCCATACCACTGCTCAGAGTCAGGGCCATACCGCTTGCAAAACGCTCGCAGGCCACACTCTCATAAAAACGCCTTGTCAGAGGAAACCAGTTCAGAAAACGCGCGGTAGTACGCTTGCCACCCTGGGTTCTGGTGGCGAAAAGATACAGAAGCAGTATCACACACAGAATACTTACGAAGATAAAGGAATAACGGTTCAGATGATTGCCGAGACGTAAGAGGGACGCGGCAAACCCCGTCATCTCACTGCCAAGCTCCACATAGACCTGTTCGAAGATCGGCATAACACGGCTGACCAGCACTACGATGACAGCAGCCATCATGGCGATCATAATAAAGGGGTAAGTTACGGCATCCCGGATACTGCCGGCGATGGCATCTTCTTTTTCGTAATAATCTGCCAGAGAATTCATGCAGACATCCAGATTACCGGATTCTTCGCCCAGAGCGATCATATGCAGACAGTAATCGGGAAATACTCCCGTGGCTTCCAGAGCCTTGTGAAAACTTTCTCCCTGTCGGCATACGGTAAGGATCTGGTCGAAGATCGCCTTCCCCTCAGGCGACTGTGCATCACTTTGCAGGATGGCCATGCCCTCCACCGGAGGAATGCCTGCCTGAAACAGCATGGCAGCCTGATTACAGAAAGAAGCGATCTCTTCATTAGAAAGTAATTTTTGTTCTGTGGTCTTCATGTCGTTTTGTTCCCTTTCACTAATACATTTTCTGAAGGATATAATTGCTGCCGTCACCGATGAACTTTTTCAGCGTCTTGTTATCCGTGTTGGCACCGAAGGTAGGATCCACCAGGGTCCAGACATTACCGTCGAATTCGATGATGCCGTTCAGCCAACCGGTGTCGGCGGTGTAGACGCTGATCCAGGCGTGATAGGCATCCTGCGCGTAACCGACCTCCAGTCTGGTAGGGATCCGCTGGCTTCTGAGCATGCTCGCCATAACGGCGGCATAGTCCAGACAGATACCGGTGCCGGAATCCAAAATGGCATCTACGTCGGAAGTATAGCCGGTGGGGGGATCGGAAGCCTTATCGTAGTCGTAGGTAATATTTCCGGTGATATAATCATAGATCCGGGTGATCACCTCCAGATCGGAGGATGCACCTTCCGCCAGTTCCTGCCCCTTGGCAACGACTTTGCTGTCTGACGTAAAATTCACGTACTGATTAGGATAGAGAAAAGGACTGAATTCATCCGGGATCTGTACGTCCAGATCCGCATACAGGCAGGTGGCATAGTTCGTACCGGAAATATTTTCGTAAATCGTCACATCATAATATCCGTCGCCCGAGGAGAGAGGAAACGTCTCGTAGCCGCCTCCGTGCAGATCATAGGTATAGACAACGGTGTCGGGACCGGTGATGCGCAGTTTGACTTTGGGACAGGTGCCGGTATAATTGGCACAGACATAGCCATCGGACATATGAGAATAATCGATGACAGCTACATCATTGGAGACCACCGCGGTGCCGTCGGCCTGCGGTACGAGGCAGACGGGAGTGGCATCCCGCAGAGGTCCCGCAGGGGAAGTGTTTTCCGTGTCCGGGGAAGCAGTCTCCGGGGAAGAGGTGTCGGTATCCGCAGAAGCGGGAACTGCGGAGGACTGGTCGTCGTAAGTGCCCGTCACAGAAGCATCCACAGGCAGAGAGTCAGAAGCGGAACCGCAGGCGCACAGACCCATGGCCATACAATATGTAATTAATAAAATGCGCAGCCGCGCAGATGATCTTGGTATCCGCATAGAAATCATTACATCCTGTTGTTATTGTGCCAGGCCCGTTACATTATCGGGAGTAAAGAGCAGGTGGAGGGTCTCACCGTTTTTTACGGGAACATAAATATTGGCTTCCTCAGAAAGAAAAGGGAAATTGATCACACCCTTGGAGGTGTCTACGGAGAGCGGTTCGATGATCTCGCCGGACAGCGTCTCCATAAAAGCCTCGTCATAGAGAATGTTATCTCCGGTAAACTTAAGGCTTAAAACATTATTCTCCACATAATCCAGAGTAAGCTCCGCGGGAGCGGGGGCAAACATTTTCTCGTTAAATTCGGAGAGCGGAACGATGACTAAGGGCGACAGAAAGGTCAGCACGAAGATCACCGCTGTGGCAACGATCAGACGATTATAGGAAGCGGCATTTACTTTTTTACGAAGCACCAGCTTGTCAAAAGGAATGGTATTGACCGGCTGGTTACAGGTGGACAGGATATTCTGCAGAGCATTATTGGCAGTCGTCATGTCCAGTTCATATCGGTTCTTTTTATGAAAAAACATAATCTGTTATCCTTTCATTCTTTCTTTCAAATGATCCTGTCCGGAGGCAATATAGCGTTTGACGCTGCTGCGGCTGATCTCCATGGCTGCAGCGATCTCTTCGAGCTTCATGTCGTTATAGTAGCGCATGATCAGGACCTGCTTCTCATTGAAAGGAAGCTGCTCTAAGGCGTCCGCCAGCCGGGAATATTCATCCTTCTGCTGGTAGTGCAGTTCCGGATTGGTGTCCAGATGGGGGTCCTGGACGATATCCAGAATCTCCTGGCTCAAGACCTGGCAGTCGTTCTGTGGTCGGTTCTTCTGAGTCATGTCATAGCAGACGTGGAAGCAGATGCGGTTCAGCCAGGCGATAAAAACCGTGGGATCATTCAGTTTTCCAATGTTTTTCAGAGCCAGTATGTAGACCTCCTGCATAGCGTCCTGAGCGAGAAAGTCATCTCTCAGATAATGTCTGGTGTAGTTGTATACTTTATTATAGGTAAGAGCATACAATTCCGCGAAGGCATCCGAGTCGCTGTGCTGGGCACGGATCACAAGACCGGCAATGTAAGGAATGTTCATGTCTTTCATGCGTTCGTCTCACTGCTTGGTTAACGGGTTCCTTAAGCGTGGAGCTTATTGTATGTCTCTGTAAGCAGAGTGGAGAAATACTCTGCATGTGCTTCTTCATTTAAAATATATGCGTACTTGATCTGAATGGGCGCATTGCTGTGCTCTTCGTTATATTCTTTTAACTGCTGCGCCAGACTTTCGATAAAATAGTCCATGGTATCATGGGAACCGTGATTGACGATCATTAAGAATTCGTTACCGCCGTTACGTCCCACAACACCGAAGGCATCACCGACACTCTCTAAGATACCGGAGAAATCCTTCAACATCTGGTCGCCCACGACATGTCCCATGGTCTGATTGATCTCCTTTAAGTTGGTGATGGTAACCATATAGCAGGCTACATGCTCCAGAGATTCCGGGGAGTCGTAGGTCTCAAAGACCACATCCAGTCCGTGTCTGTTGGGAATGCCGGTCAGATGATCCAGGAAAGCTGCACGGTTCAGCGCGTGGCTTTCTTCGGCAAAGGTGCGCAATTTATAAAAATCGTATAACAGCCATATCAGATTAAATAAAGCAAGGATCCAGGAAAGTGTGCATAGAATAAACAGGGTCCGGTCTTCGAAAAGCTTCGTGCCCAACGCCGGGTTCAGGGTCAGCACCAGAACATACGTAGCTTCCAACAGAAGCAGAAGGACTAACTGCACGGTTTTGGTGTTACGGAAGGTTTTTACGAATTTCTTTTTCTGTATC
>ERZ779649.1671-NODE-1671-length-11937-cov-3.107810_pt1 | contig 11937 bp, 5 predicted proteins | sample MGYA00511882_ERZ779649 | MGnify/ENA primary metagenome ERZ779649 (study PRJEB29588, sample SAMEA2157793) | human gut metagenome | biome: human gut; feature: human-associated habitat; material: faeces | place: Denmark | collected 2008/2010 ... | reverse complement strand
GGGGTGCGCTCTAACCACCTGAGCTACAGGCCCATATCCCCAAGACGCTCATATATAATACCATAAATATTCATCTTTGCAAGTACTTTTTTACTTTTTTTCTAAAAATTTTCTCTTTTCCTGATAATACACACGCATAATTGTGGAAACCAATAGGATTCCCAAAGCCAAAACACCCGCAATACTCAACGTTTGAAGCCCCATATTTAGTGTGTTCTGGGCATCCCCACGAATGGCCGCAAGCATCGTACGATACATACCGCCTCCAGGAACTAATGGAATCAATGCACAAACTAAAAATGTTGTGACTGGCGTCTTACATTGTCGCGCTAATATTTCTGAGGCTAAGGCTAAACCTAAAGCCCCATAAAAATTGGATAATATTTCAGAACAATCTAAATACAGTCCCACCTTGTAACAGACACCTCCAATGGCACCTACAACTCCGGCAAACCATAAATTTCTTCCTTTAATATTAAATAGGAAACCAAACCCTAAACTAGCAAGGAATGAAGAGATTCCTGCTTTTAAAATCACATATACCATAATTCATTCCCCTATATCCAAAAATACATCACAAAACCAGCCCCTACCGCAATGGCAATAGCACACAAAAAAGCATCTACCGCTCTTGCGACACCAGAAACATAATCTCCTGCAATCGTGTCACGAATCGCATTGGTAATCGCAAGCCCAGGCACTAAAAGCATAAAGCTAGAAATAACCATAATATCCACATTCGTCTGCGGTAATACTTGATGGATCAATTGCGCACTTAGTGCTGCAGATCCTGCCGATATCGCATTATTCAAGAAAGAATTTAGTTTGTGTTTTGACAAGAAACAGCTGATACAACGAATCAAAATTCCAATAAAAAAGGACATCACAATTTCTAATAAAGTCCCATTAAAGAACATTCCAAATCCAGCAGCGCCAACCGCACCAAAAAGCATTGTCTCTTTAAATGTATAGCGAGACATCCCCTTAATTCGATCCAATTCACTAGCTAACTCATCCACTGATATTGGATTTGAACAAATTCTTCTAGAAAGCGTATTAATTTGATCAATACGATTCAAATCTACCTCTCCCGTGTGTACCCTGCAAATACGTGTCATTGTCTGATTGTCATACGTCAAAGAAAACATGATACCCGTTAAAGTCACATAGCTATCCGCATATTCAATGCCTTCAAAACAACGACACATTCTGACCATTGTTTCTTCGACACGATTGACTTCCGCACCACTCTCCACTAACATCTTTCCTGCTTCAATAATTGTATTTAATAACTTCTCTATATTCATAACAAGATTATAACAAAAAATAAGCAGAAAAACTGCTTATTAATCAGGAATCTCAACTGTGATTTTATCAAGCTCTTGAGATACATTTAACGCATGGTCATTAATACGTTCAAAATCCGTAAAAATACGCGACAACATCATACTTACTTCACTAGAACACTTCTGTTGTTTAAGTGCTTGAATCTGTGCTTCACGCCAACTTGATACAAGTGTATCAATCACATCATCCTTACGTTCTGCCTCATCCACGTCATCTAAATCATTTTTCATATCCACACATAACTTTTTCATGTGTTCAACAATTTCTATTTCAGAAATAGTCATATGATCCTGAAGGCGCTTTGTCGCCTGATGATTCATATTCACCGCATAATCACTAATACGTTCAATATCTACCAACATTAAATAATAGCTTGATAAAGCTTGAGAAATATTCACATTTAAATTTGGCGTAGCTAAAGCCGTACTAATATATTCACTAATTACTTGATCCAAGTAATTGACAGTATCTTCTCTTTTATAAATCTGTTCATCCGTTTTATCACTAAACTGAAGCAACTGATCAAAGGACTGATTTACATTCTCATACGCAAGCTCTAACATGTGCATTGTTTCATCGTTGATTTGTTTTACAGAAATAGCCGCACCACCAATCATCTTCTTAGACTTTGGCAATGGTTGTAAATATAACAGACGACTATCCTCAGATTCTTTTACTTCCACAGGTAAGATGCGTTGTGCAAACTCTGCCAAATATTTTCCAAATGGAAGTAATAGAATTGTTGTACAAACATTAAACAAAGTATGCATATTCGCAATCTGTGCCGTCGCATTGTATGGAGTCCAATGAATAACCATAGACACTAATGGAGTACACATACATACAATTGTAAAAATTGTTGTACCAATAATATTAAAGCTCAAATGAATTGCGGTAGCTTGTTTAGCTTCACGACTTGTTCCAATCGAAGCAAGAACTGCTGTAATACAAGTACCAATATTTTGACCAAACAATACATATACAGCTCCATCTAAGCCAATAACACCACTGGCTGCTAGGGCCTGTAAAATACCTACAGAAGCTGAACTTGACTGAATCAAAGCCGTAAATCCTGCACCCACTAAAATACCTACTAATGGATTTGAAAAGTGTGTTACTAATTCAACAAATTCTTTCGATTCTCTTAATGGCATCATCGCCGTACTCATCATATTCATACCTATAAAAAGAATACCCAAGCCTGCAATGATCTGCCCAATATCTGTTGCCTTTGCACTCTTAGTAAACATTATCAAAGCCACACCCATAAAAGCAACTAGAGGCGCAATAGCACTTACATCCAACGCAATCAACTGACCCGTAATGGTTGTACCAACGTTAGCCCCCATAATAATCCAGACAGCCTGTTGCAAAGTCATCATCTGTGCGTTGACAAATCCAACGACCATAACTGTTGTTGCGCTCGAGCTTTGAATAACCGCCGTAACAAGCGCACCTACAATGACTCCTAAAAATCGATTTGAAGTTAATTTTTCTAAAATTTGTTTTAAACGATCTCCAGCCGCAGCTTCAAGACCATTTCCCATCATTTGCATTCCATATAGGAATAAAGCTAAACCACCCAATAAAGACAATATATTTGTTGTTGTCATATTTTCCACCTTTTCATATTTTCGTCTTTAATATAAATTTAAACAGAAATTCATACTATCTTTACAATGTTAAATCTATGTTAAATTTATTTAACATTTCAAAATAGAGAGTATAATAAACCACAAAAGGAGAATTTTATGCCAACAATTATCGAAAACAGAAGAAATTTACATCAAATTCCAGAAATAGAATTATTGACGCAGAAAACAGCACAATACATTGAAAACATTTTAGACTTATATGACTGCACCATTGATCATCCCATCCAAAATAGTGTAACCGCCTATTTTAATAACCAAAAAGAAAAGACAATCGTATTCCGTTCCGATATGGATGCACTTCCTATGGAAGAAAATACAGACCTAGAATTCAAAAGCACCAACGGATGTATGCACGCATGTGGACACGCCGGCCATATGGCTATGGTTCTAGAATTAGCGAAATACGCTAAGGAAAGTGACTACAATGTATTGTTGCTATTTCAGCCAGGCGAAGAAAAACCTGGTGGTGCCAAACCTATCATTGAATCTAAATTCTTCGATAAATTTAATATTGCCGCCATCTACGGAACACACATCTATCCAGAACTTGAAAAAGGCAAAGTTTATACACGCCCTAATGAAATGATGGCAGGCGGATGTGAGTTTGAACTTTTAGTAAAAGGAAAAGCCAGTCATGCAGCTCAACCTCAAAATGGAATCAATGCACTAACAGCTTGTGTAGAAATTCTACAAAAGTCTTTAGAACAAGAGGAAAAAGCTTTTGACAACAATACATTCCACCTATTACACTTTGGCACTTTCCATTCTGGCCAAGCCTTCAATATCATTGCCGACCAAGCTCACGTAAGAGGATCCATTCGCTATTATGATCCAAGGGTATTTGATCAAATTGTTGATATCATTGAACAAAACATGAATAACGCAACAAAAAAATACAAAGTACAAGTCAACTTCAAAGTGAATCACCACTATCCACCCGTATTCAATAACGAAGAATTATTCTATGCACTATACAAAAACAATCTAGTCAACAAACTAGAAAGCCCTGTACTTATCAGTGAAGACTTCGGTTACTATAGAAACGTAGCCCCATCTATCTTCTTCTTTTTAGGTACGGGAGACACCATTCCATTACACTCAAATAAGTTCACTTTTGATGAAGACATCTTATACAAAGGTGTAGAGCTATACAGGAAACTATTAACGACAAAAATCCCATTCTAGTAAGCACTAGGATGGGTATTGGACAGTAAAGGAGTAGCACGAGGCTACTCCTTTGTGTTATTAACTTTTGTTAAGCTTGTTGTGCTTGTTCGTCTTCATCATCGTCATCGACGTTTTTCCATTTACGTCCTACGAAGAATACTACGATTTGTACCAATCCAATAACAACCATCCAAATTGTCCATTGATCTGTCCAAGTCCATGCTAGACTCATGTCTTCAGTTACTAGGAAGAATACAACAGATACGATTGCGATTAGAACTGCAAGTACGCGAGTGAATAATCCACGTTTCTTTTCTTGTTCTTGTTCTTCGTCTTCATTTGTAGTTGCTTGTTGTTTTGTTTCATCATCCTCTTCTTCGTCATCTTCATCTTTATGACGTTTAGAGATTAACAATAATAATCCGAATAATACTGTTACGATTGCACAGATCAAGTTGATCAATGCCCAATAGTACTCTTGTGTTGCCTTTGGAGTGTAATCCTCTTCAACCTTTTCTTCCTCTTTAGGTTCAGCCTTAGGCGTTTGTTCTTCTTCGACCTTTTCTTCAGGAACAGGAGTAGGAGTAGGAACTACTCTTTGAACAACTGGCGGTACGCTTGGAGTTGTAGGTGTAGGAGCTGGAGTTACTGGAGTTGTATCTCGTGTAACTGTTAATGTTCCAACAACCTTTGTAATGTCGTAGTTAGATGCCAATGTATTTTCATTCAACTTGTATTCGAATGCATTTGCACTGTCTCCAACCTCTGTTTGAGATCCAGTTACTTCATATGTAGCACCTTCACCCTTCGCAAATCCATCACCACTCACTTTAATTGATGTGTTTGTTAATGGATTGCCATCATAAGTCTTACTTTCAGTAGCACTTGTTAATGTGACAGAACGCTTAGTAATCTTGTAAGTCTTAGTGAATGTTCCAGTGTAGTTGCCTTTACCTGTAACTGTAATTGTTACTGTTCCAGCATTGACTAAATCACCAGTGTAAGTTACTGAGTAATCCTTATCAGCTTCTAATGCTTTTAAAGATCTCGTATCACTAACTGTTAATACTTCTTTATGTTCTTGACCATCATACATTGAATCACTTGGTTCATTTACTGTAATGCCTGTCTTCTTTTCTTCTGGAGTATCTGGTTCATCCGGAATAATTGACTTAGCTTTAACTGTTAATTTACCAATCGATTCTTTTGCTAACTTGTAGTTTGACTTTAATGCTGTTCCATCCCACTTAAATTCATAAGTGTTATCAGAACTTCCAACCTCAGTCTGACTTCCAGTTGTCTTAAATGAGTAAGTCTCACCATAAACGATTCCGTCTACCAAACCAAAGTTTGTTAATGCTTTACCATCGTAAACCTTCGTACCATCTAATGTAGTAATTGTATATTCACGAGGTGTGATTGAATAAGTACGAGTCACTTTACCAGTGTAGTTTCCAACACCAGTAATTGTTACTGTGATTGTACCAACATTTGTGAAATCAGATGTTTCGTATTCTACTGCATAATCTGTTCCAACAATTAAATCTTTACCAATCTTATCTACAACTGTAGGAGACCACTTGTGTTCCTTGCCATCATAGACTTCATCACTTGGATTACTGATTTCAATTCCTAAATAATCAGGATTTGGTTTATCAGGATCTTCACCTGGATCAATTGACTGTTTCTTCACTGTCAATGTTCCAATTGAATCTTTACCATGCTTGTAGTTTGTTTCTACGGCTGTTCCTTTAAACTTCAATTCATATGTGTTGTCAGAAGTACCTGCATTTGTCTGACTTCCTGTTGTCTTGAAGTTAACTGTTTCGCCTTCTACCAAACCATTCACACGTCCACCAGCTGTTAATGCAGTTCCATCATATGGCTTTTCAGCACTGTCTGTTGTCACTGTATATTCTCTTGGTGTAATCTGATATTTCTTAGTAAATTCGCCTGTATAGTTTCCGATACCTTTGACTTCGATCTTCACTGTTCCAACATTGATTACATCACCTACATATGTCAATGTGTAATCTTTGTTTTCTACTAGATCCTTACCTGTCTTTGTATCTGTTACTTTTAATGGATTTACATGTGCTTTTCCATCATAGATTGAATCTGCTGGATCTGTTGCAGTAATACCAGTCTTTTTATCTTCTGGAGTATTTGGTCCATCAGGAGTGATTGACTTAGGAGTGATTATTAACTGTCCATCTGTTACTCTGAATGTTACATTGCCATAGTTTTCATTGTTGTTTGTGAAATCTTCTGGCTTCAATCCCATATCATATGTACCAGCTTCTGTACCCTTCACTTCATCATTTCCATTGAATGTGAAATCTGATACTTCATATGTACTACCCTTAGTTATTGATACATCGTATCCCTTAACACTCTTTTCATTTCCATCATATTCAAATGATTTCTTATGACCAGTAATTACGACTACAACTTCTCCATCTTCAGCTGTGACTGTTAAATCACCATAGACTACCTTGATAGTGTAGTTAGAAGCTTTTGTGTTTGACTTCAATTCATAAGTAAATGTGTTCTTACTTGTACCTTTTTCAGTCTGACTTCCAGTTACATTGTAAGTAGCACCTTCTTCTTTAACAAATCCATCGCCACCAATAGTTACATTACTATTTGTCAATGGAGTCTTATCATAAGGCTTAGAATCATTTGCACTTGTCAATGTTACATTACGTTTAGTGATTTCATAAGAAGTCTTCGCTGTTCCAGTATAGTTTCCAATACCTGTAATTGTTACTTCAACTGTACCTGCGTTGACTGCTGCTGTATAAGATAATGTGTAATCCACATTTTCAACAAGTGTTGCACCTGTCTTTGTATCTTCTACAGTTGGCTTGTTCTTCTGCTCTTCGCCATTGTACATTGTATCTTCAGGCTTAGTTACCTTAATACCAGTCTTCTCATCTTCTGGATCAATTGACTTAGGAGTTACCTTCAACCAACCATCTGTTACTCTAAATGTTACATTTGTGAAGTTAGCACTTGTGTTACTGAATTGAGTTGCATTCAATCCCATATAAGAAGTTCCTTCTTCTTTACGAGATGCCTTTGCAGTTCCTTCAAAATGAATTACTTCTTCTGGATATAATTCATCCGAAATCTTTGTAACATCATAGCCTTCTACTTCGTATGTGTTTCCATTATAAGTTTCAGTCTTTGTCTTACCTTTGATTTCAACAACGACATTATCCGTTACTGGAGTAATGCTTAATTTTCCTTCTTTTACAACGATTGAATAGTTATCTGGATTGAACTTATTCTCTGTTTTATAAGTAATTGGATTTGTCACTGAACCTTCTTCTACATTTGTAACAGATCCAGTTGCCTTAACATCACTTACTTCACCATTCACAAAGCTTCCTGTCATCTTTACATCCGGTCTTGTTAATGGAGTTCCATCGTAAGGTTTAGATTTTGTATCACTCTCTAATGTAACACTTCGTTTATCAATAACTAATTGACCTTCTTCAGCAATTACAAATTCAACATTCGCAAAGTTTGTATTCTTGTTTTCAAAGTCTGCCACATTGATTTCCATATCATATGTACCAGCATTTGTTCCACTTACTTTTGCCGTTCCATTAAATTTGAAATCATCTGCTGTATAAAGAGGATTACTAATAGATTTTACATCATAACCTTCTACCGTCTTCTCATTACTATCATAAGTGTGAGTTCCACTATGTTCCTTAATGTTAACAGTTACTTTTTCTGTAGAAGCATCAATACTTAATTTTCCTTCTTTAACAACGATTGTATAGTTATCCGGATTGAACTTATCTGATGTTTTATAAGTAATTGTATTTGTTACTTTACCTTCACTAACATTTGTGACAGATCCAGTTGCCTTAATATCACTTACTTCACCATTCACAAAGCTTCCTGTCATCTTTACATCCGGTCTAGTTAATGGAGTTCCGTCATAAGGTTTAGATTTTGTTTCACTCTCTAATGTTACTTCACGTTTAGAAATTGTTAATTGTCCAGGCACTACATTGACAACAACTTTTTCTGTAACGTCCTTACCATCTTTTGTAACCTTAGCAGTACCCTTGATTTCAGTTTTATATTCACCAAAATCAGTACCTGTAGCTTTTGCAGTTAAACCAGAAACAGTGTATCCATCAGCCACATCTTTAAAGCCTTCAATCGATTGAGCTTCACCATTGTAAGTAACTGTATTACTATTCGCAACTAGTGTAATGACTGTCTTTTCAATCCAAGTCGCATATAGAACATTTTCACCATCTACATCTACATGTACGCTCTGTCCAGCTGCATAAGTAGCTTTACCATTATTCGCATCATCCTTAGATGTTGCCCAACCTGCAAAGTAATATTCTTTACCTTCTTTTTTAGGTGCTTGATAGCCTAGATCTTTTTCAGATTTTAATGTAACACTTTCGTTATTCTTAACTGGCACTGTCTGAACACTACCACGACCACTACCTGGATCATAACTCATTGTTGTTGAGGATTCTTCATTACCCCAAATAGCTGTCAATGTAATAATGTTATCATTATTTGCCAAATCCTTATTTACTTCAAATGCATCTCCAGGATGATATAAATTTCCCTTTAACTTCCATCCTAAGAATTTCTTTTTTGAAGTTGTTGTTGCATTCTTAGCTACGGTAACCTTAGCTCCACCTGCATAGATATTACTATCCGTTGGAACTGTTGCGTTTGTTCCTTCTGTACCAGGATCATAAACGACTTTTAATTCACCATTGTATAACCACTTACCAATAACACTTGTATCCTTTGTGATTGCTTCATTTGTGTTATATGCATCACTAGTAATATTTCCATTACCATCTGCATAATACCATCCGGCAAATGAGTAATCACTTGTCATTGTTGCACTTGGCAATACTGTATTGGCAATTGTACCAGCCGCAACTTTTTTAGTACCCTTATCTACTGTACCTTCAGGATTATTCAAACCTTCAGGATTATTCAAGTTATAAGTTAAGTTGATCTTCTTAGCTGTCCATTTTGCGTATAGAGTCACATTTTGTGCTGGCATCTTCTTACCATTAAAATCAAATGCTTCCCCTTCACAAAGTTCATTATCATACCAACCATCAAATTCATAATAATCCGGCAATGAACCAGGTCTTACAGGAGTATAGTTCTCACTTGAAATACTTTGTTCATACTTCTTTTCTACCGATTTATCTTCCTTACCTTTATTGATAAATTTGATTTTATAAGAATTACGTGTGTAATAGAACTTCGCATTATTGTACTTACTACGTATCTTTGTACTTACATTTTCATTAAATGTATAACCTGTTAATGGATATTGATCTTCTTTAGTTACATAATATCCTTTTCCTGGAGACGTATCTTTATGATCTAATTTATATCGAATGCCACTTACTGTTACATCACTTGCTTCACCTGGCAATACTTCTACATAATAATACGCTGTTTCAGAACCATTACCTGTCTTTGGACCATAGAATTTTGCTCCGCCTAATGGCATCGTCGCAATATTAACTTGGTACGGTCCACCATTTCGTGTTGTACCCCATGTTGAACTTCCGTTCTTTGTTGGCCATTGTTTACTAATATCCTGACCATATTTTGCAGTAATAGTTAAATCTTCATATTGCTTCCATCCATACCACTCGAAGAATTCTACTTTATAAATATTTCTCTTATAGTAAACACTAACGATTGTAGATCCATCACCCTTGATTGTCTTTTTAGTTACTGGCTGTGCTGTAAATCCATCATAAGATTTTGCCTTTGCGTTTGCTTCTTTACCAGTCGTACCAGTTTTGTTTTCAGATTCATGGAATGAATATCCATCATCATCGGCATTTTCCCACCAGTGAATAACTGTATAGCTAACTTCTGCTGCTTTCCAATGAGCCTTTAATGTCATTGGAGAAGTCACTGTTGCACCATTCTCTACTTTAGATAATCCATTGTACCAGCCAGCAAATGTATAGCCTTGCTTTGTAGGTGTAGTATCTTTACCTAATACTAACTTATCTCCATGTAATACGAATTGAGAATCAACAATAGATCCGCCATCTGAATCAAATGAAATCCAATAACCTTCTTTAATGATTGCGTATACATTAATAGATGTTTTGTCTGTTGGAACTGCAATACTATCTGCAATATTTGCAGTACCATTCTTTTTGGCTGCCCAGCCAACGATTTTATGCGTTGCATCTACTTCATAAGAAATATTCGTAAAATCATGTGCTTCATGATCGGATACTTTTTCAGTACGCATGATCTGTGTTCCAGCTGGATTATAGAAGTAAACATATAATGCATCTTCATATTTTGCTGTAATTTCACGAGTTGTTGTCTCAGTGATTGTTAATGCTGTATTGAAATCTTCAAACTTTGTTTCGCCATCATACCAGCCAACAAATGCTTTTCCATCCATATCTGGAGCTGTTGGAGTAATCAGTGTATCACCTGTTTTAACAGTCTGTGTACTTACGATGTTTCCATTCGCAACAAAATTGAATGTTGTTAATGGGACTTCATTTTCACCCGTAATAACATAAATTGAGAAGTGGTTTGTATTAAAGCTTTGTGTATTTGTCGCAACCTCAGTGACTGCACTCGCATCATCTGATACGTGATAAACATTGATTTCATCACCATTGACAGCTGCATTTTCAAAGCTAATATTTACAACACCATTTGGTTGAATTTCAACACCATCTTTATTAACGATGATTACATCTAATGCGACAGCTGAATCAACCTCTTTATTCTGTTCAGAAACAGTTTCCTTAACTGCATTTAAAATGGCCTTTCTTGCAACATTCTTAACTACAAGCTTTGAGTCTCTTGGTAAAACACCCTCAGCTGCTGTTGCATGTACTGTTACATTTCCAGCTGTAGCACTTTCATCAAATGCAGGATACTCCGGCAATTCCTCTTTTACTTCCGTTTCCGGATCCGGGTCTGCCTCAGCATCATCTTCACTTGCTTCTTCCGTCTTTGTTTCTTCTGTCTTAGTTTCAGGTTCATCTACTTTTTCAACATTATTATTTTCAACTACTTTAGCCTTGTAAATGAACTTAACACTATTTAAAGCAGAAGTCGCAGCAAGATTTACTTGATCTGCTGTCACTGTCTGTGAATTATTGATGACTACATCCTTTAATGTATAACCATCAAAATTCAACATTACACTTGTATCTGTATTTAAATTATGATTTAATTCAAAATCACGCAATGCAGCCATCTTTAAGATGGTTCCATCTTCAGCTACATAACTTAATTCTACAGATTGAGTTTCAGCTTCAACAGGTGTAGCTACAGCATCCGACTGTGTAATTTCAGTCGTTACTGCTTCAGGTTCTGGTGCTTCCTCTTGTGGTGTACTTGTTTCTACAGTTTCATTTGTGTTAGCGCTTTCAACAATAGTTGAATCCGTCGGTTCTTCCACTGCATTTACACGATAAGAGTCTGCTAGTCCAAACTGAATAGCCATCGCAAATGATAATGCGATTGATGCCGCTCTTTTCAAATTCTTTAGCATATAAAGCCCTCCTTTTCTAATTTATTAGGTAATGTTTCCTTTCCATCATCTGATTTTAGTATAGGCTTCATAAGGTTATAGACCGGTTATATAATCCGAAAATCATCTTTTTTTATAACAAATTTTAACAAAAAAAAGATGAATATATAAAATTGGATAGGGATAAATCAACCTTTAAAAGTCATAGGGATTTTAGCTCTGAGAAAGAGA
>ERZ779649.1657-NODE-1657-length-12047-cov-2.282522_pt1 | contig 12047 bp, 11 predicted proteins | sample MGYA00511882_ERZ779649 | MGnify/ENA primary metagenome ERZ779649 (study PRJEB29588, sample SAMEA2157793) | human gut metagenome | biome: human gut; feature: human-associated habitat; material: faeces | place: Denmark | collected 2008/2010 ... | reverse complement strand
GCCGCTGCAACAGATGCACAGGGCGGTTATGAAGGGAAAGAAGTGAAAGTCTGGATCAGCTCCGGCGCAGAAGATGATATATACCGTGAAATGTTCGACAAGATCGAAGGTGATCTGAATATTACCATTACAGATGAGTATTATTCCAAGGATGAATTGGACAATAAGATGCAGACTTCTTCTATTGCAGGTGACATGCCGGATGCTGTAGTTGCCGACTATCTGCTGATCCCCAAATATTATGAAGCGGGTCTGGTAGCAAATCTGGACGATTATGTAACCGATGAACTGATGGATGATTATCTTCCCAGCGTAGTATCTGAGTGCACTTATAATGATCACATCATTTCCGTTGCACAGTTCGATAGTGGTCTGGCTTTCTGGGCTAACAAATCCATGCTGGAGAATGCCGGTGTCAGAATTCCTGCCGATTACAAGGATGCATGGGATAAAGCAGAGTTTGAAGATGCGCTGAAGAAATTAAAAGACAGCGGTGTAGAATGGCCCATCTATGTAAGACAGAACAAACCTTCCACCGAGTATTACACCTGGATGCCGTTTGTAGCAAGCTTTGGCGGAGACTACATGAATCGTGAGACCGGACTTTGCACAGGAACTCTGGACGGCGATAATACAATTGCTTCTTTCGATTTCCTGGCAAAGCTGTTCACAGATGGATATGCAGATGCAACCTGTGATTATGAAGATTCTTTCCAGAAGGGTGAGAATGCCCTGGCTCTGTATGGACATTCCAAGTATCAGGATTATAAGGCTGCACTTGGCGATGATCTGATCCTGGTTCCCCTGCCTGATATGGGACACGGGGTTTACACCTGCTCCGGTTCTACTGTTATGATCATGACCACAGGAGCACAGGAATCCGGAAAGGATGATGCTGTATGGGCAATGCTGCAGGAAGCAACCAACCCCGATTACATCAAGATGGTAGTAGATGTCAACGGTGCGGTTCCCGCAAGATCCAGTGTTATGGATGCAATCCCCGACTATTGTGAGGGAGGTACCCTGTATCTGTACAGACAGCAGCTGGAGAGTGGTATTTCCTTCCTGCGTCCGTACACCCCTGCACATATGACCATTTATGATGCAATGGCCAGCGTTATCGGTAATATCTATGCCGGCGCAGATCCTGCAACAGAGTTGCACGATGCCGCTGCGAATATTGATGAAATTATTACAGAGAACGGATGGAACTTTCAATAATCTGAAATAAGAAGTATCGGATAAGGCTGTCTGTGAGGGCAGCCTTATTCATAAAAAAAGGAGTACTTATGGCAAACAGTTCTAAGAAAAAAAGCGGATTACAACGTGGCGAGTCAAAAGCCGCATTCCTGTTCTGCACACCGGCAGTGGTGCTGGCACTGGTATTTATCATTTTACCGTTTGCAATGTCTGTTGTGTATTCATTTACCAATAAACAACTGATTCCCAAAGTGGGAATGGAAACAGCTTTTGTAGGGTTGAAGAATTATATTGAGATTTTCACAAGCAAAGTGACAGTACTTTCTTTTAAAAATACATTTTTGTATGCACTGATCGTAGTGCCTTCGGTATTGGTGATCGGAACCGTGCTTGCGGTTTTTGTAAACCAGAAGATCAAAGGCGTACAGGTGTTCCGACTGATCTATTTCAGTCCGCAGGTTGTAACGATGACTGTAGTGGCAGTTATCTGGGCATTCATTTTTTCCTCCAAATCCAGCGGATTATTAAATTCGTTTCTGGGTCTGCTGCATATTGCACCTCAGAAGTGGCTTCAGGATCAGCATCTGGCACTTCCGTGTCTGGCAATTATGTATATCTGGCAGAATCTTGGTATGCAGATGTTGATCATTTTAAGTGGTCTGCAGTACATTTCCGAAGAACTATATGAGGCTGCCGAAATTGATGGATGTACCACCTTTGAGAAATTTATTTATATTACGGTACCCGGATTGAAGAACACACTGGTATACGTTTTGGTATCTGTGATTATCAATTCCCTGAAAGTATTCACTCAGGTGTATGTACTGACAAACGGCGGACCGTCCAATGCAACGACGACCGTAGTATTCCAGTTGTACAAAGCCGGATTCGTAAATGGACAGGTAGGATACTCTTCCGCAATCGCAGTTACATTCTTTATGCTGGTAATGGTTATTTCAATTCTGCAGAATAAGTTTGCAAAGGAGGACTAGGGAATGAGAACTGCAATGTCAAAAAGGAAAAAAATCATTATGAAATTGTGCATGTATCTTGGATATTTGCTCATAGCAGCTATTTTCATCGGACCGATCGTATTTTTGTTCGTATCTTCTTTGAAACCATATGCGCAGATCGAATCGGATATGTCAAATATCAGAGCATTCATTCCTTACGGAGACCTGTCACTGGATAACTATATCAATGTTATTGTGAAAGCGGATTTCTTCAAGTTCTTCAAGAATTCCGTTGTAGTAACGATCATCTTTGTCCTGCTGGCAACCACAATCAATGCAATGATCGGATATGCACTGGGAATGCTTAATTTCCGTGGAAAGGCAATCATTATATCCACCATTGTGGCATTGAGCATTATTCCTACAGAGTCCATTATCATTAACCGTTTTATGACAGTGAATTCACTGGGAATGTTAAATACATATATAGGACTGGCCATTCCCAGTGTCGCATATCCCATGTACATGTATCTATACTATAATCATTTTAAGGGAATGCCGAAGGAATTGCAGGAGGCTGCAATTATTGATGGAGCCAGCTACTGGAAAATATTTACCAAAATCATGATGCCTTTGTCTAAGCCGATCATTACCACTGTTGCGATCATGGCATTCATCCGTTCCTGGAGCGATCTGCTGTGGCCTACACTGGTTACCAGGGACGGTACTTACAGAACACTGCCGCTGGCTTTAAAATCATTGTTTTCCGACACTTATACTGATTGGGGACAGGTTTTCGCATTCTCTACATTAATGGTTATTCCTACGATGATATTATTCCTGGTATTTCAGAAGCAGTTTGTGGCATCTGTGACATCCAGCGGAATTAAGGGGTGATAAAGTGGAAATCAGATATCTCGGAACAGGCGGAGCAGAAGGATTCCCCAGTATTTTCTGCCAGTGTGAAGCATGTCGTAAGGTAAGAATGTTGTTAGGAAAAAATGTAAAGACACGTAGCTGTACTCTGGTGGATGAGGTGATGATCGACCTGTCCCCGGATATCTTTTCCCAATGTATTAACAGCCATGTGGATTTATCGGAGGTGAATCACCTAGTATTTACCCATTCCCATTCCGATCACCTGAATACCACAGAAATATGCTTCCGACTGCGGGAAATGGCATCCGTGATTCAAAAAAAAGATAAAAAAGTAATGGAAATTTATGGCAATGATGCGGTTCGGGATGGTATTATGGAGATAATAGCTAAGGATCCACATGTAGATCTGACAAGGATGAGATTTCACCGGATTCAAAAGTTTGAACCATTCCGTATAGGTCATTTAAAGTTTACACCTTTAAAGGCATATCACAAGCTGGACGAGGAAGCTTTGATCTTTGTGATCGAGGATGGAAGATCGACCCTGTTGTATGCAAATGATACAGGGGTCTTTCCGGAGGAAACACTGGATTTTATAGAACAACAGAACATAAAATTTGACGTCGTCAGTATGGATACCTGCAGAGGTATACTGGATGGTGACACGCATATGGGAATTCGGGAAAATGTAGAGCTGCGGGAGAAACTCCGCAGAATGCATGCAGTGACACCGAATACGGAATATTATCTGAATCATTATTCTCATATGTGCGGTATGATTCCGCAGGAATATGAAAGACTGGTAGGTCAGGAGGGGTTCCTTTTGACTTACGACGGACTTTCCGTTACTGTCTGATGCAAAAAAGTAAGATAAGGGGAAGGGAATATGCCAACAATCAAAGATGTAGCTGCAGAAGCAGGAGTGACCTCCACAACAGTATCCAGAGTATTGAATAATCGTGGATACATCAGTGAAGAGACGAGAGAAAAAGTATATTCTGCCATGGAAAAGCTGAACTATATGCCAAACGAAATGGCGAGAAATTTATCCCGGCAGAAGAGTGATTATATCGGGGTGATTCTCCCATCTGTAGAGCATCCTTACTTTAGCAAGGTCCTTCACTGGCTGGAGCATTATGTGACAAAACACAACTACAAGATAATGGTCTGTATTTCCGAGAACAGCAGGGAAAAAGAATTACAGTATATTGATCTGCTCTATTCACACAGAGTTCTTGGAATTGTTGTGTGCAGCCATATCGGAGAGACGATGGAACATCTGGATTCTAACTGTCCACTGATCTCTTTTGAGAGAGAAATTGCGGAAAACATTCCGGCAGTTCTTTGCGACAACTGTCAGGGTGGTATTCTGGCGGCTAACCGGCTGTTTGATGCCGGATGCAGAAATATCGCAATTTTTAACCCGCCTACCAAGGAAAATATCCCTGCATATAGCAGAGAAAAGGCATTTATGAAGTGCTGCGAGGATAAAAAAATCAGTGGACGTGTGGTTTATACAGACAGGTTGGCTCCCTTATCAGAAGAATTCGGCAACAATATTTTGGAATTATTGAAAAAAAATTCGGATCTGGATGGAATTTTTGCAACAAGTGATGTAATGGCTGCAAATATTATCCGTGCATGCAAAAAAATGGGAAAACGTGTTCCGGAGGATATCTCTATTGTGGGATTCGATGATACCTGGATTTCCACACTGACGTATCCTTCCATTACGACCATTCATCAGCCGGTGCAGGAAATGTGTGAATATGCCATAGAAGCGATTGTGAAAAAAGTAAAGAGTGAAAAGGTTCCATCCCAGGTTGTATTTCCGGTAGAACTGATCGACCGGGAGTCCACAAAGTAAAATAATGACGATAAAGGAACAGATATGATAGAAAAAGGAACCATAATGGAAAGTGAAGCAGAACCGTCATCAAAGGAGCTACTGAAAATATATGATACTACGTTGGCAGAAAAACTGATGCAAAAGCTGCTCCCCATGATTGAAAACTGTGCGAAGCAGACACGTTCCGAAAAAGTAGTCGTTGCAGTAAGCGGAGGCTCCGGATCCGGAAAAACAGTGACGGCATTGTTGCTTTCCTGCTTCTTGAAGGAAAAAGGGATAGAAAATTACATTCTGTCAGGAGATGCTTATCCGCATAGAATTCCCAAGTACAATGATGCGGAGCGGCTACAGATTTTCAGAGAAAATGCAATTGTAGGAATGCTGAAAGAGCAGACTTATACAGAAGAACGATGTACAATCATTCAGGAATTTCAAAAAGCCGGAAATGATGCGGATGAAAAACATGTCGGGAAATATCCATGGTATGAGTCCTATCTCAGAAACGGCAGAAAGGCTCTGGAAAATTATCTTGGCACGGAAAAGGAAATTAATTTTGAGGAAGTAAACAGACTGGTTCATGCGTTTAAAGGCGGCGGAGAAAAGCTATGGGTCAGACATATGGGACGCGAAGAGACAGAACTGTGGTATGAAGAGAAGGATTTCACCGGAATAAAAGTGCTGTTGGTGGAGTGGACACACAGCAACAGTGAATACTACAGCGGTGTGGATATCCCTATCTACCTTGACAGTACCCCCCAGGAGACATTGCAGAGCCGTCTGAAAAGAAACCGTGATCAATGGATAGACAACCCATTTACGATGATGGTACTGGATATTGAGCAGAAAATGCTGAAAAAGCAGGCTGAGAAAGCAAAACTTATTGTTACCCGGGACGGAACGGTGTTAGACCGGAAGGAATATGCGCAATTTGTTCCGAAGCTTCAGAAATAAAAAGGAAAGATGTTATGAACATAGGACCGATGTTGAATCTCTACCCGGATAGTCTGGGCGGAACCCTGGATGATGTTGTAGATTTTTTGAAAACGGAAGAGGCAGAGGGAGCATTTTCTTCCTGCTATATTCTGCCCAGTCTGTACCATACGGATCTGGACAGAGGCTTTTCTGTGATTGATTATTCTCTGAATAAGATGTATGCTTCCGGCGAAACATTGGAAGCAATAAAAAAGCTCGGGATTGAATTGAAGCTGGATTTTATTCTGAATCATGCTTCGGTGTTGTCAAGGCAATTCCAGGATATCATTGCAAAAGGGGAAGAATCGGAGTACAAGGACTTCTTCATTAATTGGAATGAATTCTGGAAGGACTGCGGAGAAATGACGGAGCAGGGATATATCCTTCCAGAAGAAAAGTATCTGAAAAAGATGTTTTTCCGGAAGCCTGGGCTCCCCATTCTTATGGTACGTTTTCCAGATGGGAGAGAGATCCCTTACTGGAATACTTTTTATCAGGAAGTGAACTATCCCAAAGTCAGTGCTCAGGAACTTATGAAAGCTGCCGATCTGCAATACATGCAGGCAGAGATCATTGCACAGGAACTGTCCATGGGCTGTCCGGAAGGGAAAAAGCCGGCGGATATTTTGCAGGAAATCGTTCTGGAGCGAAAAGCAGGAAGGCTGACAAAAGAACAGATTACAACGATCTGGAATTACATGGAGCAGCACCGGTATTATCTTGGTCAGATGGATCTGAATATCCAGTCGCCAAAGGTGTGGGAGTACTACCGTGAAGTATTAAAGACACTGGCAGGGTATGGTGGATGCATTTGCCTATGCACCGAAGAAACCGGGAGAACGGAATTTTTTGAATCAGCCGGACACCTGGGAACTTCTGGACAAAATAAAACAGATTGCGGAACCGTACGGCATGGCACTTCTGCCGGAGATCCATGAAAGCTATAGTGAAAAAATATATGAGAAGATAGCAGAGCAGGGATATGTCACCTATGACTTCTTTCTGCCTGGACTCATTATAGATGCCCTGGAATCGGGGAACGGAGAACATCTGGCCGGATGGGCACAGGAGCTGATCGATAAAAATATCAGAACCGTGAACATGCTTGGCTGTCACGATGGAATTCCACTGTTGGATCTCAAAGGAATTCTGGCGGAGGAACGGATTCAGAAACTGATTGACATTATTGTCTCCCGTGGGGGATATGTGAAGGATCTTCACGGTCAGAAAAACATTTACTATCAGGTGAATGCAACTTATTTCAGCGCATTGGGCGAAGATGAGAGAAAGATGCTCCTTGCGAGAGCCTTGCAGATATTTATGCCGGGCAAACCGCAGATCTGGTATCTGGATCTGTTCGCCGGAAAGAACGATTATGAAGCGGTGAAGATGGCAGGCCCCGGAGGACATAAAGAGATCAATCGGACAAATCTGACGACAGCACAGATATGCAGTGGTTTGAGTAAGCCGATTGTAAAGCAGCAACTGGAGTTGCTGCGATTCCGGAATTCCTGCCCGGCGTTCTCGGAAGAAAGCCGGATCAAAGTAAGCAGTGAAGGATCCCAGATCTGCTTTGTATGGGAACATCAGGGCTGTACTGCACAGCTGAAGGCAAATCTGCAGGATTGTTCCTATGTGATTGAATTCTGCGATCAGGATAGAAAGAGAACACTCATCACAGAGGGATAAAATATCACGGCCGGAGACCGCCGGCTTGAATACAAAAGATAAGAAGAGACTGAGAATGTTGATTTTTTCGGCATTTGTCAGTCTCTTTTGCTGGAAAGAAGGTTTGCATTATGATATATTGAGGAAAAGGGATGTTTTTCATCTGAAGGGGCAGTATTATGAGTGAAGCATTTGAGATCGTAAAGACAGGAATAGATTTTTTCTGCAGCCACCTGGTATTTTTTAATATGCTGTTTGCCATCGTGATCGTGTTTTTTCAGAGACGGGATCCGAAGAGTGTGTGGGCATGGCTGCTTTTGTTGTATTTTATACCGGTACTGGGATTCGTGTTCTATCTGTTACTGGGGCAGGATATGCACAAGCGGAAAATGTTCCGGATCAAAGAGGTGGAGGATCACATCAGCAAAGATATAAGACAGCAGGAGTACCGGCTGAGATCCCGGGATGTCCAGGAGCTGGATGAAAATATCCGGGGGTATGAGGATTTGGTCATGTATAATCTGGAGGCCGGAGAAGCCATGCTGACGAAGGACAACGATGTGGATATCTTCATCGACGGCAATGAGAAGTTCCGGGCACTGATGGAAGATCTGCGGAATGCGGAGCATTTTATCCATATCCAATACTACATTATTAAAAACGACGTATTATTCAATCAGATCAAGGATATTCTGATCGAGAAGGCGGCACAGGGCGTGGAGGTCCGGGTGCTGTTCGATGCCATGGGCTGCCGGTCTGTGCGGCACAGCTACTGGAAATGGCTGAACGAAAAGGGCGTGCAGACCGCGGAATTTTTCCCGGCGATCCTGCGGAGGCTTCAGCTTCGTATCAATTACCGCAACCACAGGAAAATTGTGGTCATTGACAATAAAGTGGCTTACGTGGGCGGATTTAATGTCGGAAAGGAATATATTGATCTGGATGAAAAGTTCGGACACTGGAGAGATACCCACTTGCGGATTTGCGGCAGTGCGGTACTGGGGCTCCAGGTGCGATTTATTTTAGACTGGAATTATGCGGCAGATGAGAACCTGTTTTTGCGCCCGGAACTGTTCCGGGGGATCGAAGCCGGTACGAGGGATTTCTGTGATATGCAGATCATCAGCAGTGGACCGGATAAGACGACCCAGCAGATCCATGACAATTATCTGCGCCTGATCAATAAGGCACAAAAAAGTATCTATATCCAGACACCGTATTTTATCCCGGATGAGGCGATCCTGAATGCGCTGATGATCGCGGTGAAATCCGGAATTGAAGTAAATATCATGATCCCGTGTATGCCGGATCACCCGTTTGTGTACTGGGCGACCTATTCCTATATCGGCGATATGGTCATGGCGGGAGCGAACTGCTATACTTACAATAACGGCTTTCTCCACAGTAAGGGCATGATCGTGGATGGAAAGGTGCTCTGCTATGGGACGGCGAACATGGATATCCGCAGCTTTGCGTTGAATTTTGAAGTAAATGCGGTGATCTACGATGAGAAAAAAGCACAGGAAATGGTGGATATCTTTCAAAAAGACCTGGAAGTCTGCCGCCAGATCACCCGGGATTATTATGTGGCCAGAAGGTTGAAAATCCGTATCAAAGAGCAGATCTGCCGGTTATTGTCACCCTTGTTATAGCCCGGAGGATGTGCTATAATGGGCGGTGCTATGATGCATTTATGCACAAATGGCAGTAATAGAAAGGTATAGGAAGTAACACAATGAAGAAAAAGACATTAGGACTTCTGGCAGCAATTTTAAGTGTATGTATGCTGGCAGGCTGCGGAGATGGAGCGTATGCTTCCACTCCCGAAAATCTGGTTGCTCCTCCCATCGATAATAGCGATTTCGCTAATTTTGGCTCTTTTACCGCAGATATCGGCCCCTTGAGCGGGCAGTGGACTTCCAGCTCCATCTATGAATTTGATACCCGCCACAACTATTTCTACACCGGCTTCAAACTGGATAATGAAAGCGGCACCAGTGATGTCACCGTCAGCACCAGCAACTTTGCTTTCAGCCATACCGATGGCGGCACTGGTAAGGTATGTGGTCTTGGATACAAAGGTCTGAACAGCAGCAAAACCGCCTATGTATTCAACCAGTCTCTTGCTGTTCCTGCAGGCCGGTCCAAAACCGTTATTCTTTTCATCGACATCGGCCCCGTCACTACCTCTTCTTTCGATAAATTCTATAGAGGAACCATAACCATCACGCTGAGTAAACTTAATAATCAAACGGCCACCTTTACTTTTAACGGCCTGATCAGCGACCCTTCCTCTACCGTTTCCTGACAGTAAAACTCCCCTGAAATGCCGTAAAAAGCCTTTCGGGGGAGTTTTTGTTTACAGCGCGCGGAACTTTGCCGCAAACACGCTGAGCACGATCTTGGGGTTCACCTGCGCGCCAAGGCGCTGGATGGCGGCTTCGGCCAGACGCAGGGCACGCTGGGCGGCAATGCCCTGCACCGGTGCGTGGGGGCTTTGCCGCAGGCCCGCTGCCGCCACCGCACGGAAGTCCGTCAGCAGGGCGGCGGCACCGGCCTTGTCCTTTTCGTAGGCGGCCAGCAGGCAGGCTGCCGCCAGATATAAAAACTTTTTCATGGTCCGAATCAATTAGGTTAGCGATGAAAACATTTCGTCATTCCATTACTCCGCCACGGGCGGAGCCACGTACCATCCGGGGAACTTCATGTGTCCGCCGGCCGAAGACTCCAGATACCGGCCGAAGACTACCGTTCCGTCGGGAGAGATGCTGGTGACATAGCAGTTCGGAATGATGATGCCGTAGTTATCGTACACCCACTCCTGCGTCGTACCGAGGTCGGTCCGCGTATTGCAGTCGTAAACGCGACCGGAGGAGATGCCGAGCGAACCGAGGCCGATGAATCCGATGCCGTCGTCGGTCACGTGCGTTCCGGTCGATTCACCGTACTCGTCCACGATGACGGTGGTTTCCGTTTCGACGTCATAGAAGGCGGCAACCTGCGACGTCACCGCATCCATCCGGTTTTCGGCGAGGGTCCACGTCCGGTACGACCCGGCTATCCATTTGCCCGAGGGGCTGATGTTGGTGCGGTTCGCCTGACAAATCATGCCGTCCGCACAATAGTAATCGTATTCGAGCCCCTGGCTGTCCAGTGCCTTCTCGACCTTCCGCACATGCACATCCTTTCCGACGTATTCCGCCTGGCCGCCGTTCTGCCAATCCTTCCAATAGACCATGCCGAAGTCCCAGTTCTCCCACGTCGTACCGTAGATGACGGAACCGTCGGCGGAGATGCCGCGCCCCAGAATACCGTACCAGAAATCCTCTCCGACGAAATTCTTGTCCGGCATGGGGAGCTGTTTGGCCAATACGCCGTCCTCCCACACCAATGTATAGTGCAGTCCGTCGTTGTTTTTGGAATAGCCGACCCAATACCTGCCGTCGGCGGAAACCGCCTGTATTTCGGGAAGCGTCTTATACCCCTCAGGAATCTCCGGCACGAACGAATTGCCCGTGATGTCGAAAGCGACCTGCCCGCCGTTCTGCCCGTCGGCGATGAACAGCAGTCCCTGGTCGCTTATCGCGTGGGGCTCGTGAAGCATGTGGAGCGACTGGTGAACGGGACCGAGCACAATCCGTTCGTCGGCCTCCACATCGATGATGACCGGCCAGAACTCAAACGTATTGCCATCCTCCAGCAGCGTCGATTCGAAGCCGCCCACATACCTGCCGCTCGGGGAGACCACCGCAGTTCCGTTGTCGAAAGTATTCGTCGTACGGTAACGGGCGATGCTGTTGTCCTTGGAAAGTTGATAAACCCGGATTGGCCTTACGGCTTCACCCGCCTGCACGGTAATATCGGCACTCCGCTCCGTTCCCGTATCGTTGTCATCCACCGTAACGGTAAGGGTAGTCGCATCGGTACGTTCCACTTTCACCCAGGATGCGCCGGGCTCGGCCGTCCACTGGGCCGGAGCCGCATCCACGACAATGGCGAGCGGTTTGCTCCCCTCGCCCAGGAACGAACAGGCCGCCTGGCTGACATTCACGTAATGAACCTCCTCGGCCGGATTGGTCGTACAACCGCCCGACAGCACAAGGGCGGCGGCCGCCAATCGAATCAGAATTGCATTTTTTTTCATAAGTCGTTTGGAATAATTTGTTAGGTTACTCTTCTTAAACCGCAGGCGACGCTGTTGTCACCCTACGAATGCAAATCTAATCATAAAACAATATAATAATATTCGGTGTTATAACATTTTCATATTTACCAAAAAGAGTTTTTTAAAACAAACCGCCACCGAACAAGCGACATTTATGTATAATTACCCGCAACAACATTCATTAAATCCAACAGACAGCGTACATATCATCGCTTTTTTCACGCTTTCCACGGCATTCAATTGTCGCGGTACCTTTCGCCGCCGCCATGGTCCCGGCGATATCCGAAAAATTCTGCATATATGCAAAAAAATAGATATATACAGGCCCCCATACGATGCCATGCAGGACAGGACGGCGGCG
>ERZ779649.1654-NODE-1654-length-12073-cov-3.051256_pt1 | contig 12073 bp, 9 predicted proteins | sample MGYA00511882_ERZ779649 | MGnify/ENA primary metagenome ERZ779649 (study PRJEB29588, sample SAMEA2157793) | human gut metagenome | biome: human gut; feature: human-associated habitat; material: faeces | place: Denmark | collected 2008/2010 ... | reverse complement strand
ATGTAAAATTGTGGTCGGGCAGACAGTTTGCAAAATGCAAATCATTGTCGCCCGACTGTTTTTGTATATATAGAAGTTGCGTTTAAATGTATGGGCGGATGCTACGGTGTTGCAATTATTTTGTTATATTCAGAAAATTCGTATAAAAGAAAACGGAGTGCATTACGCACTCCGTTTTCTTACGCCCACAAAATAATAAAAAAAGAAGGAAATAGCTGTTTAATAAAATAACAGTTTAACCTTGCAGAATTTCAAGTAATTTCTTGCAAACCGTTACCCTATGCGAGTATTCTAACACTAACAGTAATAAAAGTCAAGACTGTTATACTATTTTTTGTTATTGATAGTAATAATATCGTTTAACTTTACACATTGAATAAATCATGTGTCTGAAATTTGTGTAGATTATCAAAAGAAACCTGCCTGTCTGAAGAAGAAAATCCACAAAAACATCGTGAAACACGCTAAAACCGAAGTGAACACAACCGCCGCACCTGCAAGTTTGAAGTCGCTGTCCATTTGCTGAGCCATTGTGAATGACGAAACCGCACACGGCGATGCAAAAAGTCCGATAAGCGACACAAAGTCAACTCCTCTGATTCCTATAAGCGCCGCCGTACCCAGACAAAGTGCCGGCACAACAACAAGTCTTGCGATTATGCAGATTATGAGGTTGCGTGAACAGCCTTTTATGCTGTCAAATGTGACAGACGCACCGAGTACAATCAGCGCGAGCGGAGTTGCAACCGCCGCAATATCCGAAACCGTTTTGTCAATTGTTTCCGGAAGGCTTATATTGAACGCAACAGACAAAAGTCCGAGTGCAGAGCCGATAATCAGCGGATTTTTGGCAATGCCTTTTAAAATTTTCAGCACATTTATTTTTTGCCCTCTGAAAATTTCAAGCGTGATGACGGCAAGCATATTGTAAATCGGAACAACAACAGCAACAAGCACGGCTGTCATGCCAAGCTTATCCTTGCCGAAAATATTCGCCGCAATCGGAAGTCCCATAAGGACAAAATTACTGCGGTAAATCGCCTGAATCATCGCACCACGGCTGTAATTTGACTTTTCAACAAGGAGTGTAAACCCGATTGACAAAAAGTAAATCGTGAACACGCCAATAACCGCAAAGGCAAGCAGCTTCGGACTGAAAACGCTTGAAAAATCTGAGCCGTAGATGTTATTGAACATCAGAAACGGAAAAAATACATTGAAAACAATTTTGTTAAGCTGAGGCAGAAAGCTGTCCTGCAAAATTTTTAATTTTCTCACAAGAAAACCGATGAAAAGCATTATGAACATCGGCAGAACCGCATTAAGCGCAACGAAAAAGCTCTCCATAAAATCACCTCTTTTCAGCATACCACATTGCAAAAATTTTTTCAACAAAGCATATACCCGAAAATGTACATTTGTTCAAGTTGAAATATGTCGATTTGTGTGTTAAAATATTTTGTGAACGATTTAAAATGAAACAATGAGGTGTGTCCATGAAAAAATGTGAATTCTGCGGAAAACAGATATCGTATTTTGACCAGTATTGTGATGATGAGTGTCATATTAAAGCAAATAAATTTTACGAAAAGGGCGAGCGTTTCGGCAAGCTGTTTGCGGTAATCAATATGATTTGTGTGTTCGGAATTCCAATCGGACTTTTTATGCTCTCGTTTGCAAGAGAGGTCGGTCTTACCGTCGCACTTGCAAGCTGTGTAATTCTCGGAATTATGCTCATTATTCTTCCGTTTCCCACGGAAAATATGATTTCAAAATTCAAAATTCGGAAAGCCGTAAAAATCACAAGAATGATCGGCGGTGCGGTAATTTTCCTGGGAGTGCTGATTTTGCTCCTTGCATTGTTAATTAAATTCTGATTTAAATTGAATAAAACGAAAAATTGCGTCAATACTATTTTCAGCAAATACAAAGGAGGACTTTGAATGCTCGATAAAATAGCATTGACGCTTCTTATTATCGGCGGACTCAACTGGGGAAGTGTCGGCATTTTTCAGTTTGATCTTGTTGCGTGGATTTGCGGCGGACAGACAGGAATCATAAGCCGTATTGTTTATATCCTTGTCGGACTTTCCGCAATCTGGTGCATTACACTTTTATTCAGGGACACAAGCGACACCGTGACGGACGGAACAGTTGCGGGTTCGTAGATTTTATGAATTATTGTAATGTAGGGGCGAACCGTGTTCGCCAGCCGTGTGTGTTGCACACGGTTGAACGCAATGCGTTCAAATTTAAAAATACGGATAAGAAATAACCATAAACAAAAAACAGGCTGTCATATGACCTGTTTTCTTATGTAATATTTACTGCGTGGCAGATTTATTTCAATTAAAGTGCCTCAACAATGGCTCTTGTATCTCTTGCGATAACCATTTCTTCGTCGGTTGCAATGAGTTCAACTCTGATTGCAGAATCAGGAGTTGAGAGTGTGCCTGTAACACCGCATGTGGCCTGCTTGTTAAATTCCTTATCCATCTTAACGCCAAGGCATTCAAGATAGTCGCAAACCTTTTCACGGAGCATAGGCTGGTTTTCACCGATACCTGCCGTGAATACGATGCCGTCACAACCGCCGAGCGCTACATAATAGCTGCCGATGTACTTTGCAATCTGGTAGTAAAGCATTTCGTGGGCAAGGTGAGCTCTCATATTGCCGTCTGCCTCGGCTGCACAAACATCACGGTCGTCAGATGAAACGCCCGAAATGCCCAAAAGTCCTGATTCCTTGTTGAGAATCTTTGACATTTCCTCGGGAGTGAGATGCTCTTTTTCAGCGATAAATGTGATAACAGACGGATCAAGTGAACCTGAACGGGTACCCATCATAAAACCGCCGAGAGGAGTAAGTCCCATTGTAGTGTCGATAACCTTACCGCCCTTTACGGCTGTGATTGAAGAACCGTTGCCGATGTGACAGGTAATAAGCTTGAGCTCTTCCTTTTTTCTGCCCATAAGGTCAGCCATTTTTTCGGAAACATAACGGTGAGATGTGCCGTGAAAGCCGTACTTTCTTACACCGAACTTTTCATAATATTTGTAAGGTACTGCATACATAAATGCTTTTTCGGGCATTGTCTGGTGAAAAGCAGTATCAAAAACCGCAACCTGCGGAACTTTCGGACCGAAAACTCTTGTGCAGGCCTCAATGCCCTGAAGGTGTGCAGGGTTGTGAAGAGGTGCAAGAGGAGCAAGCTCTCTGATTTTGTTGATTACCGAGTTATTTACAAGCACCGACTTGTCAAAGTACGCACCGCCCTGCACAACTCTGTGACCTACGGCGGAAACCTCGGACAAATCGCTGATTGCACCGTATTCGGGATCTATGAGTGCATTTTTAACAGCCTCAAAAGCCTGAGTGTGATTAAGCATCTGTGTTTTGCGGTTGATTTTTTTGCCGTCGGGTGTTTTAAAACCAATGAAAGCACCGTTCTGACCGATTCTTTCACAGTTACCCTTTGCGAGAACTGCCTCGTTGTCAGTATCAATAAGCTGGTACTTGAGCGAGGAACTGCCTGCGTTGATTACGAGAATTTTCATTACAATCGTCCCCTTTGGTAGTTGTTTTCAGTTTAAAATATAAGAAATATATTTGCCTGTCGTCATATTTTATACTATAATGTAAATCAGAAAAAGACTTTTCAAAATTGACAGGTCACACATACATATGATACTCCAAATTATGTATGTTTTCAAGTGTTTTTTACAATATGTATGCGAAATAAAGGCTTCGGAGGAATAGTTATGGCAACAGCTGTCATCTGCGAATTCAATCCGTTTCACAACGGTCATAAATATTTGCTCGAAAGTGCAAAAAATGTGCTTAAAGAGCCGGTCATAGCAATTATGAGCGGCAGCTTTACCCAGCGTGGTGAGGTTGCCGTGTGCGACAAATTTGTCCGTGCAAAATCTGCCCTTGAAAACGGTGCGGATTTGGTGCTTGAACTGCCCGTTGTGTTCTCACTTTCGGGGGCTGAGGGCTTTGCAAAGGCAGGTGTTGCGATTGCGTCGGCTTTTGATTGCACAAATCACCTTGCCTTCGGCAGTGAAAGCGGTGACTGCGAACTGCTCAAAAAATCCGCAAACGCTGTTTGTGATGAAAGGGTACAGGCTCTTGTGCGTGACGGAATGAAAAACGGCGGATACTACCCCCGTGAACTTGAAAACGCCGTCAAAATGGTTTTCGGTGATGAGATTTCGTCCGTACTCTGCGAACCGAACAATATTCTTGGCGTTGAGTATATAAAGGCATTGAACGGTACGGGTGTTGAGCCGTTCTCGGTTGCAAGAACAGGTGCTGCACACGACAGCCGAATTGCGGGCGAGGGCTTTGCGTCTGCGTCACACATAAGAGAAATGTTGCGTAACGGTGAAAATGCGAAGAAGTACGCTCCGTACATTCCCGATGAAATCACATTCCCCGAAAATCTTGACAGACCGTTACTGTACCGCCTGCGTACTATGACAAGAGAGGACATTGCAAAACTGCCCGATGTGGGTGAGGGGCTTGAAAACAGAATTGCCGATGCGGCAGTGCGTTGCAGTACCTCATCAGAAATTGCCGACCTTGTAAAGACAAAGCGCTACACTCATGCACGCATACGGAGAATACTCGCCTGTGCATTGCTCGGAATTGAAAAAGCTCATACGCAAATCCCGATTGAGTATGTCCGTGTTTTAGGCTTTACAAACGTGGGTGCGGAATTGCTCAAAGACTGCCGACTGAATATTGTCACCTCTGCAAGCAACGGTATCAGAACAGGCGGCAACACAAAGGCATTGCTTGAAAAGGACATTTTAGCCTACGATATTTCGGCACTTGCGTATGATATTCCAAAAAGGAGCGGCCTTGATTTTACAACGCCTATTGTGAAAATATGACATTGGTCGATTGATTCGTCAATGATATGCCGAAAACGGCAGTTTCTGAGGATTTTTCTTACATTTTTTACCGCAAAAAACAGCGGATTTTACGGGATTTTTATCTTTTTTGTGAGAAGTGCAACAATAAGTGTGTAATCTTTTTGTAATTATTATTGAACCCGATAAAAGTAGAAAAATGGTCAAAAAAACATTGACAAATATTTAACAAAGATGATAAAATAGAATCAAACGAGAATTAGCTAAATTCTGAAACAACAATTGAAAGGATCCAGAAAAATGAAAAGAATTCTTTGCTTTCTGATGGCGTGCACAATGTGCGCATCAGCAGCGGTCGGACTCTCAGGATGCGGTTGTGACGACAACACATCATCAAAAAGCAGTAAGCCCGGCTACAAGGTTGAGCCGACAGAGCCTGACCTTACAAACGGAGATTTCGGATTTTTCATTATCAATCAGGAAGAACTTATGATTACAAAGTACACAGGTTCTGACACGGTTATTGAAATTCCCGAAAGCTACAAGAACTACAAAGTTACCGTAATCGGTGCAAGCGTGTTCAATGACTCCAAAATTACGGAAGTAACAATTCCGTCAAGTATCAAGCAGATTGAAGATTATGCCTTTTCAAGCTGTCACAGCCTCACAAAGGTAAATCTTTCCGAAGGTCTTGAAATCCTTAACAACAGCGTGTTCTTTAACTGCTCTGAGTTAAGAGAAATCAAGCTTCCGAGTACACTCAAAGAAATCGGACCGAGAGCTTTTTCGGGTGCGGCACTTAATAATGTTGTTCTTCCCGACAGCGGTAAACTTACAAAGATTGATGAATATGCTTTTTATCAGTCGCGTGAGCTTACAGACATCACAATTCCGGCTTGTATTACAAGTATTCCCGACAATGTATTCGCTGAATGCAGTAAGGAAGTTACAATCCACGGAGCAAGCGGTTCATATGCCCAGAACTATGCTAAGAAAAACAACCTTAAATTCAAGGCTGACTTAGGCAGTTCTTCAACAAAGACAACAAAGGCAACAAAGGCAAGCGGTAAGGCTGCCGAGAAAGCCGAGTAATTGAGGCAAATTAATTTGATATCATTTTCAGCTTTGCTGAATCTAATATAATTATGCAAGATAAGAGGTAGATTAAATGAGTACAAAAGAGTATCCTATCGTAGATAACGCAGAAAGCTTTGAAGCTGCCCTTGCAAGAGTAAGAGAAGCTCAGAAAATTTTTGCTACCTACACACAGGAGCAGGTTGACAAGATTTTTCTTGCTGCCGCTACTGCTGCTAACCAGATGAGAATTCCGCTCGCTAAGATGGCTGTTGAAGAAACAGGCATGGGCGTTGCAGAAGATAAGGTTATCAAGAACCACTTCGCATCTGAGTATATTTACAATGCTTACAGAAATGTTAAGACTTGCGGCGTTCTTGAGGAAGACAAGGCTTACGGCATTAAGAAGATTGCTGAGCCAATCGGTGTAATCGCTGCCGTTATTCCTACAACAAACCCAACTTCAACCGCTATCTTTAAGACACTCGTTTGTCTTAAAACAAGAAACGGTATCATCATCAGCCCGCACCCCCGTGCAAAGAAGTGCACAATTGAGGCTGCCAAGGTTGTTCTTGAAGCTGCTGTTAAGGCAGGCGCTCCGGAGGGTATCATCAGTTGGATTGATATTCCTTCACTCGAACTCACAAACACACTTATGCAGGAAGCTGACTGCATCCTCGCAACAGGCGGCCCCGGCATGGTTAAGGCTGCTTATTCATCAGGTAAGCCTGCACTCGGTGTTGGCGCCGGTAACACACCTGCTATCATTGATGAAACAGCTGACATTTTACTCGCAGTTAACTCAATTATCCACTCAAAGACATTTGATAACGGTATGATCTGTGCTTCAGAGCAGTCTGTTATCGTTGAAAAGAAGATTTACAGCAAAGTTAAGAAGGAATTCAAGGCTCGTGGCTGCTACTTCCTTAACGAGGAAGAGACAGAGAAGGTTAGAAAGACTATCATCATCAACGGCGCTCTTAACGCTAAGATTGTTGGTCAGAAGCCTGTTACAATCGCAGCTCTTGCAGGTGTAACAATTCCTGAGGAAACAAAGGTTCTTATCGGTGAGGTAGAATCAGTTGACATCAGCGAAGAGTTTGCTCACGAGAAGCTTTCTCCTGTACTCGCTATGTACAAGGCTGAAGATTTTGAAGATGCTATTGCAAAGGCTGAGCACCTTATTGCTGACGGCGGTTACGGTCACACATCTTCACTTTATGTTGACGCTGTAAACGAAAGAGCAAAGATTGACGAGTTCGCATCAAGAATGAAAACTTGCCGTATCCTTGTTAACACACCTTCTTCACAGGGTGGTATCGGTGACCTTTACAACTTCAAGCTTACTCCTTCACTCACACTCGGCTGTGGTTCATGGGGCGGCAACTCTGTTTCTGAGAATGTTGGTTGCAAGCACCTTATCAATATTAAGACAGTTGCCGAGAGGAGAGAAAATATGCTTTGGTTCAGAGCACCTGAAAAGGTTTATATCAAGAGGGGCTGTATGCCTGTAGCTCTTCAGGAACTCAAGGATGTAATGGGTAAGAAGAGAGCATTCATCGTTACTGACTCATTCCTTTATAAGAATGGCTACACAAAGCCAATCACAGACAAGCTCGATGAAATGGGCATCACATATACAACATTCGCAGATGTTGAGCCTGACCCATCACTTATTTCAGCTCAGAAGGGTGCAGAGGCTATGCGTAAGTTTGAGCCTGACTGCATTATCGCACTCGGCGGCGGTTCAGCAATGGATGCCGGCAAGATTATGTGGGTTCTCTATGAGCATCCGGAAGTTGACTTCCAGGATATGGCTATGCGTTTCTGCGATATCCGTAAGAGAGTTTACACATTCCCGAAGATGGGTGAGAAGGCATACTTCATTGCTATCCCAACATCATCAGGTACAGGTTCTGAGGTTACTCCTTTCGCAGTTATCACAGACCAGAATACAGGCGTTAAGTATCCGCTTGCTGACTATCAGCTTATGCCTAAAATGGCAATCGTTGATGCTAACAACATGATGAGCGGTCCTAAGGGACTTACAGCTGCATCAGGTATCGACGCTGTTTCTCACGCACTTGAGGCTTATGCTTCAATGATGGCTACAGACTTCACAGACGGTCTTGCACTCCGTTCACTCAAGCTTATCTTCGAGTATCTCCCTGCTTGCTATGACAACGGTATGAACGAGCCTGTTGCTCGTGAGAAGGTTGCTCACGCTGCTACAATGGCAGGTATGGCATTCGCTAACGCATTCCTCGGTGTTTGTCACTCAATGGCTCATAAGCTCGGTGCTTTCCATCATGTACCGCACGGTATTGCTAACGCACTTATGCTTGAGCAGGTAATCAGATTCAACTCAGCAGAAGTTCCTGCTAAGATGGGTACATTCCCACAGTATGATCACCCACACACACTTGCTCGTTATGCTGAAGTAGCTCGTTACCTCGGCCTCGGCGGCAAGAACGATACAGAGAGCGTTGAAAACCTTATCAAGGCTGTTAACGACCTCAAGGCAAGAGTTGGCATCAAGAACTCTATCAAGGATTATGTTCCGGACGAAGAGGACTTCCTCAACCGTCTTGACGCTATGACAGAGCAGGCATTTGATGACCAGTGCACAGGTGCAAACCCAAGATATCCGCTCTTCAAGGAAATCAAGCAGATGTACCTCAATGCTTACTATGGCAACAACAGCGAGACTGTTTAATCTATCTCGTAATGCATAATTATAAAACACCCTGCCCCCGTGGCAGGGTGTTTTGTTGTATATGGATAATACCGCAATTTTCCATTTTCCATTTTCAATTTTACATTTAATTAAACCTTCCTCTTGGGCGTAATATGCTTTTAATATTACAAACCATTATGCACAATGCACAAAAGAATGTTAAAAATTTCACAAATATTTAGTTAAAAGTTTAACAATATTTTATGCACTTCGCATAAAATATCTTGCTCTTTTTGTTTGAAAGGTAAAAATTATTTTATTTGTATTTGCTAAATGCACAAAGAAAATTAAAATTATTTTGTTATTTTTACACTGTACTAACCCCTGAAATTGTTGTATAATATAACCGAAGCAATGAAAGATTGCTTGATGAATTTTTAATATTTTAAAGCGAAAGGGGCTTTATTATGAAATTAGATACAGTTCTTGCAAAAAGAGAGAACAAGGTAGTTTATAAAGACGGTGCGCTTGCAGCCAAAGTTTTTGACGAGTGTTATCCGAAATCAGATATTCTTAACGAGGCTCTTAATCAGGCAAGAGTTGAGGAAACAGGACTCAATATTCCGAAAATTGAAGAGGTTACAAAGATTGACGGAAAATGGGCAATCATCTCCACCTTCATCGAGGGCAAAACTCTTGCGGAGCTTATGGCAGAGCATCCCGAAAAAGAGGACGAATACCTCAATCTCTTTGTTGACATTCAGGTTAAAATCCTCAGCCAAAAAGCACCGTTGCTTAACAAACTCAAGGATAAGATGAAACGCAAAATCAGCGAAACCGACCTTGACGCAACAACAAGATATGAGCTTGAAACCCGTCTTAACGGTATGCCGAACCACACAAAGGTTTGTCACGGCGATTTCAACCCGAGTAATATTATTATTGACGAGTCGGGTACACCGTATGTTATTGACTGGTCACACGCAACACAGGGTAACGGTTCAGCCGATGCCGCAAGAACTTACCTCTTGTTCCGTTTGAATCATCAGGAAGAGCTTGCAGAAAAGTATATGAAGCTTTTCTGCACAAAGACCGACACAGCCCGTCAATATGTTGACCGCTGGCTTCCGATTGTAGCCGCATCACAGTCTGTTAAGGGCAAACCCGAAGAGAGAGAGTTCCTTCTCAAATGGGCAAGTGTTTGCGAATACCAGTAATGCCGTAATTTTTAATTCATATTTTACTCAGCAAAATTTCATTTTGAAATTTTCTCTCCTCTGTTTTTTTCATAATTGTATTACGGAAACCGAATAAAAGCAGCTCCCGCTCCAATGCTTGGTGCGGGAGCTGCTTTTTTAATGCAAAATTTATGTTGACGGTACGCTGTAAATATTACAAAAGGTTACAAATTTTGTAATAATTCGCTTTAATTTGGTGCTTGAAATGAAGATTTTGTGAGTGAAACTGCATCAAATTTTCTGAATTAGCAAAAAATACGGGCTTTGGGGTTGATTTTTTAAAAGGGTGATGTTATAATAGTTACAATGTTGTTATCAAGGTGTAACCTGATTTGTAATTTACTGTCAGATTTGGTAACAATTTTTCGGTCAAATCTTCCGTACAGATTAAAACGGACTGTACTTTGAGTCGGTCGTTATTTTTCTGTAAGAGCTTTGACTCTCTGATAAAAATGGAGGTAATTAACGATGCAGAGAATAAAAAAGATTACTGCAATCATTCTGAGTGTTCTCACACTTTCAAGTGTATGCGTATTCGGTTCTTCATTTTCTGCCGGTGCAAAAGGCACGGGTGCAGGTCTTGCAGAATGGGCACTCAATGCCTACAACAGCGGATGGTCATATGTTTACGGCGGTTCAACCCCCGGAGCAGTTGACTGTTCAGGTCTTATCTATTCATATGCCGGCGGCGAAAGATGCGGTAATCCACAGCTTGAAACAGCTACCGAAACAGGTTCGGTAAGTGCAGGCATTCCTAATGTTCACGGTCTTGGACTTTGGCGTCCCGGTCATGTCGGCGTCTATGTCGGCAACGGTATGGAGGTTGACGCAAGAGGTGATGAATACGGTGTTTGCTATGAGGCAATCGGCGGTTATAACAATTGGACATACTGGTTCAAGCTTGCCGCAGTTTCATATGTAACAAACGGTTGGGAAAGCTTTAACGGCAACTACTACTACTACGAAAACGGCGAGTACATTGTAAATACTTCAAGAACAATTGACGGTACTACATATTACTTTGATTCACAGGGCAGATCGAGCAAGACTCCTTCAAACACTTCTTCAAGCAGTTCATCGGGTTCAAGCTCATCAGGCTCATCAGGTTCTTCAAGTTCATCAGGCAACTCATCATCTTCAAGCAACACACCGAGTGTTTACAAGAACGGTTCATCGGGTGCTGAGGTAAAGAAGATCCAGCAAAGACTTGCTGACCTCGGCTATTATGACGGTGCAGTTGACGGTTACTTCGGTGACGCAACAGAAGAGGCTTATAAGGCATTCCAGAAAGCCGCAGGTCTTACAGTTGACGGTATTGCAGGCGATTCGAGAAATACACTTTATTCGGAGAATGCTCCCGAAGCTCCAAAAGCCGATACAACAACAAAGACTGAGGACAAGCCCGAGGAAGAAACAACTGCTCCCACAGAGGCGACAACAGAGCCTGTAACAGAGGCAGTTCAGTATCAGAACGGTGACGAAAACGATGAAGTAACTGCAATTCAGCAGCAGCTTATAAAGCTCGGCTACTTTGCAATGGATGCAACAGGCTACTACGGTGAATATACAGCGCAGGCAGTTGCAAATTTCCAGAATCAGAATTCACTCGATTCAACAGGTATTGTTGATGAGAAAACATACAACGCACTGTTCAGCGACAACGCAGTTGCAAACCCCAAAACAGAGGTTGTAAGCGGCGAGGTTTCTCCGGCGGTTTCAGCCGCTCCGATTGAGATGCCTTCTTCAACAGGTGCATCGCAGTTCATTCTTTCAAATGAAAAGAATCAGAACTACTCGGACACAGCATCAAGCGTTGCCGTTCAGTCCGTAAAGTCTGCCGACAAGGCTCTTGCAAAGTCAAATGCCGCAAGCACACCGACTCTTGTTGCCGCAGTTCAGAGATCCGCAAATGTAGGTCTTTGGTTTGTGCTTGTTGCAGTCATCCTCGGCGCAATCGCTTTTGTATTCTTCCTTCGTGACAGAAAGCTTTCAAGATATTCAAGATATGTCGCAAGAAAGAAAAAAAGAGCCACCAAAGCCGAACTTGACGCAAGATGGTAATTGATATATAATACGATTATTAAACAGTCGATTGCAAAGCAGTCGGCTGTTTTTGCTTAATTAAAAATGGAAAATGGAAAATTGAAAATGGAAAATTGTGGTCGGGCAGACAGTTTGCAAAATGCAAATCATTGTCGCCCGACTG